>Ga0070741_10015698_pt1 | contig 12773 bp, 10 predicted proteins | sample Coa_R1_4_FD_66440 | JGI IMG/M metagenome (GOLD analysis project Ga0070741, IMG submission 66440) | Surface soil microbial communities from Centralia Pennsylvania, which are recovering from an underground coalmine fire - Coalmine... | ecosystem: Environmental > Terrestrial > Soil > Unclassified ...
GCCGTCAGCGTGCCGGTCCCGTCAGTGAAGCTTTGCGGCGTACCGGGAGAAGTAAGGACAAGGCTGCCCAGCTCCACCCTCGAAATGCCGTCGGGCGAGGTGAAGGTAATTGTGCCCGAACTCGTCGTCGGCGACGCCGGATTGGAGCCCGCAGGTTCCGCGGTGCCGTTAATGGTGCGCGCCGACAGACCCGCTTCGAACACCTGCGTCTGCCCGGGCGTATCGCTCGCAGGAACCACGATATTGCCCGGTGCCGAATCGCCAAGAATTATCGTCAGCGTTGTGCGCGACAACGACCCGTCGGCATCCCTGATCGTGTAAGTGAAGATATCTGAGCCACCGCCGGTCCCATGCACGTAGGTGTAGGTGCCGTCGGCGTTGACGGTCAGCGTGCCGAATGCGCCGGCAACCGCCACCCCCACAGTCGCCGGATTTGCACCCCCCGCACCGATACCCGCCGCAACCCCAACCACCGTTACGCCGCCGTCCGCACCCGGAACGTCCGCGCTGGACCCGTTCAAGCCTCCTGCCGTGCCTGCGCCGGTGAGCACATTGCCGGTTTCCGTTGCCTGGCCGGCACCAAGAATGTCCACATCCTGTTTCGCGATCGGGCCGTCGTCTTTGATGGAGATGGCCAGATTGCCACCGGCGATGTCGCCATTCGGATCTGTGATCACCACTGCAAAGCTGGTGGTCGGCACACTGAGCGTGTTGTCGAGGAGCGTATAGGTATAATGGATCGCACCCTGATGCGTCGTCGGGTCAAAGGTGTAGAAGGCTGTCAGCGATCCGGTGGTCCCGTCGGTGAAAGTCTGCGCTGAGGTGGTCAGCAGATGGCCGCCCAGCGAGACCGACTGCACTCCGTCGGGCGAGGTAAAGTTGATCAAGCCCGGTTGCGTCGTGGTCGGCGCCTTACCGTCAGGATTGCCGGCATCCGAGCCCGCCGACTCGCCTACCCCGCGCAAGGCCGGAAGTCCCGCCTCGAACACTTGGGTCGTCGCACCGCCCGGCCCCGGAATGCTGACGACGGGCGCACCCGACCCGGTGAACGTCGGACCCGGTGCCTGCTGTGACGGCGCTACAGCACCGACAGCGGCAAAAATGTCGCCCAATTCCCCCGATCCAGCTCCCCCTTCCTGAGCCTCTCCAGGCAGCGCCCCTGACAGCGAACCGCGGGACAAAAAGCCAAATATACTGTCCGGGAAAGGATCAACGAAAGGATCATCGAAATGGGCGCCACTGGCAGGGCTGTCGTCGTCACCGGACAGAACTGACTGGGCCATCGTGATTGGAAAGAGTTGCGTGAATTGCTCGCCAGTCATGGCTCGCCCGGCGCTCAGTTCGACACCGATATGCGCGAATGGCTTGCCGGAAAAATCGAAAAACGGATCTGCAATGACTGCCGAGTCATTGTCGAACTGAATAACCAGCTTCGTGCCAGCCTGCGCGAGCGTCAGGTTCTGGTCCGCCACGGCTGACAGATCGAGCGTTGTATTTTGATCGTCGACAAGTTCGACAACGATCGACCGACCGTGGCGCGGCTTGGTGATTTCGACGACGCGCGGTGAATCAAGACCGGCCCGGTGAAAGCCCGCCTGGGAGATGATGACTTTCTCACTCACAATTTTTGACCTCACTAAACTAACACTCAGAACGACGTGAGGCAGCGCCGGGCGTCACGTTCGCTCTGACACGCTGGCTTACGTGTAGCAGAAGCGAATCAGCACACGCGTCATCCGATCCGGTGATCAGCCGATCACAAAGTATGGCGCCACTTCCTCATTCAAACAGATGAGGCGTCTTGCGCTTCGAGGATATGCAGGCTGACGGCGACGCCGCACGGTTTTTCAGGCGCGCCGGCCTCGGGACCTGACCTGACATCCGCCAACGGCCACCCGCATTGCGGGGAAGCTCGGAGACGCTGATGAACCCACGGGAACGTGGGTCTGGGTGAGCCTCTCCCGGCAAAGCTTTCGTCCCTTGCACCGAGGGAATCCTCCCTTTGTGCAGCGCGTATCGCGGCGAGTTCAGCAACACGCCGGCATTGGGATTGGCCGGAAAGTGCCGATGCCAGCCCGCAGTCTCTAAAAAAGATGGCCGGGACATGCCCGGCCATCTTTCAATTCAAAACCCGAATGTCGCGCTCAGCCCTTCACCAGCACCGGGCCAGTGCCCTGCGGACGCTCGCCCTCGCTCATGATGCCGAGGCGCTTGGCAACCTCGGTATAGGCCTCGACTAATCCGCCGAGGTCACGGCGGAAGCGGTCCTTGTCGAGCTTGTCGTTGGTCTTGATGTCCCACAGTCGGCAGCTGTCGGGGGAAATCTCGTCGGCAACGACGATCCGCATCACATCGTTCTCCCACAACCGGCCGGTTTCCATCTTGAAGTCGACGAGACGGATGCCGACGCCAAGAAAGAGTCCTGACAGGAAATCGTTGACGCGGATGGCGAGCGCCATGATGTCATCGATCTCCTGCGGGCTCGCCCAGCCGAACGCCGTAATGTGCTCTTCCGAAACCATCGGGTCGTTGAGCTTGTCGTTCTTGTAGTAGAATTCGATGATCGAGCGCGGCAGCTGCGTGCCCTCCTCGATGCCGAGGCGCTGCGCCAGAGAACCTGCCGCGACATTTCGTACGACGACCTCGAGCGGAATGATCTCCACCTCGCGGATCAGCTGCTCGCGCATGTTGAGCCGGCGGATGAAATGCGTCGGCACCCCTATGTCGTTGAGGTGCTGGAACACGTATTCAGAGATCCTGTTGTTGAGAACGCCCTTGCCTTCGATCACCTCATGCTTTTTGGCGTTGAAGGCGGTTGCGTCGTCCTTGAAGTGCTGAATCAGCGTTCCCGGCTCCGGCCCTTCATAGAGGACCTTCGCCTTGCCCTCGTAAATGCGGCGACGGCGGCTCATAGGCGTATACCGTGGTTTGTGAAAGTCCATCGGGTTGCCGTGGCTCCTTGTTGTGCGACTTTGCAAGATCCGCGGCTGCGGGACCGGACTGGACGTTCTGGCCAAATCGTGGTCCTGGCCAGCGGTCCGGGCACTGCTGCAACCTAGCCGATCGGTCGGGGCAGCACAATCGCGCCGCGCCCACGTTTTCCACTCCGTATTTTCGCCGCAAATTCGCGGCCCGATGTTGCCTTGACGGTCGGCTGACGATATGCAAGGCGGAAACAAATTGCAGGCGCATGCAATTTTATCGACGCAACGAGGGGCGGCATGACGACAACGTTCGACAAGCGCGAGGAAGGCTTCGAAAAGCAGTTCGCGCATGACGAGGAACTCCGCTTCAAGGCGATGGCCCGCCGCAACAAGATGCTCGGGCTCTGGGCAGCCGGCCTTCTCGGCAAGAGCGGCAACGACGCCGAATCCTACGCCAAGGAGGTCGTATTGGCCGACTTCGAGGAAAGCGGCGACAACGATGTCCTGCGCAAGGTGCTCAAGGACCTTGAGCCCAAGGGCGTCACCGAGCAGCAGATCCGTGCGCAGATGAGTGAATTGCTCCGGCAGGCCGTCGAGCAGATCAAGAAGAGCGGCTGACGTGCCGGCCTTCGCCCTCGCCCGGCGCCTGCGCGCGGGGGAAACCGTATACGCCGCCTGGTGCATGATCGGTTCGCCGATGGTTGCTGAAACCATCGCGCGTGAAGGATTTCCCGCGGTCGTGCTGGATGCCCAGCACGGACTGTGGGATGTCGCTTCGCTCATCACCGGGATCGGCGCGGTCAGCCACGCGGAGGCGGCGCCGGTCGTGCGCGTGCCGCTCAACGACTTTGCCTTGGTGTCGCGCGCGCTCGACTTCGGCGCCGAGGCGATCATCGCACCGATGATCAACGATGCCGATGACGCGCGCCGGTTCGCCGCAGCAGCAAAGTACCCGCCGCTCGGTGAGCGCAGCTGGGGACCGCTACGCGCAATGGCCTTGCAGGCGCCGCGCACCGCTCCTGCAGATTATCTGCGCGAAGCCAATGAAGGCACCCTCACCTTTGCCATGATCGAAACGGCGGCCGCGCTCCGCAATGCTGACACGATCGCCGCAACGCCGGGTATCGACGGACTGTTCGTGGGGCCTTACGACCTTGCAACCGCCTTAAGCAGCGGGAAAGCACAGGACACACAGGCGCCACAGGTCGAGCAGGCGGTCGATAAAATTTGCGCCGCCGCGAAAACGGCCGGCAAAATTCCCGGCATCTATTGCCGGGATGCCGAGGGCGCCGTAGCGATGGCCAGGCGGGGCTTTCGTTTCATAGCCGCGGGCAACGACCACACCACGCTGCGCGCGGCAGCCGTCGCTCAGTTGAAGACACTGAGGGGATAGTCGGCGCAAAATACGCACCCCACGGAAGCGGAAACGTCATACCCCCGATGTCGTTGGTGCGCTGCAGTTGCCAGAGCGAGCCTATGCACGCGTGCCAGGCAGCATCCGTTTGAGCGTTCGATCGCCGAGAATCCAGTGATGCATCAGGGCGGCGGCGGCGGCGTGCACGGCGGCAACGGCCATCAGCAGATTTGCCAGCCATTCATGCACTTCCCTGGCAGAATGAGCGAAAGCGCGGTCAGCCGGCCATGGCGAGACAATTTCGCGGACGCCGAAGAGCGGCAGCGACTGCCCGCGTGCGAACTGCGCTACAATCCCGACGACTGGCACAGCCAGCAGCAGAATATAGATCGCGACGTGGACGAGCCGCCCGGCCCGGTCGAGCCAAGCGCCCAGCAATGTCGACTCCGGCGCGGGTGGCGGATCGGCAAGTCGCCACAAGATGCGAACCGCTACGACCGCCAGGATCGCCAGACCGGCCGAGATGTGCATGAACAGGGCCGCGTTGCGCGCGACCCCTTTCGGCAATTCGTCACCGAACGTGCCAAGCAACCAGGAAACAAGCACCAGGGCGGCTGTGCTCCAGTGCAGGATTTGGACAACCGCACCATAGCGCTGCGACGAGTTGAAGACCTGCATGTGGAACTCCTTCGCTCTTCCTACTAGCGAAGGCGCTGTGTATTCGACTTGATCCAGCGCAATGACAGCCGGCGGCTCGTACGATCAAAAAGAACTGCAAACCATTCGCACTAGCGTCCTGCCCGGCACCGTGCGGACATGCTTTCGCTAGCGCTTGCCAGAGATGGTGGCGGCGAGGTCGTCAAGCACCGTCCGGACGTCCCTTTCCACCTCCGTCCCTTTAATCTCACACACACGGTATTCCCGCTCGACAAGATAAGTCCGCCGTTCAGCCCGCGTGCGCGCCGCCTCGCCGGTTTCCCCGGCGGGCACCAGGTCGATCACGCATTTCAAAGGAAACGACACAAAATCGACAATATGCGGACCGATCGGCACCTGACGCTTGAACCCGCGACCGGCGAAACGGCGGTCATTGACCAGGGCCTGCCACAGAATCCGCTCCGCCTCTGTCGGATTCCGGCGCAGCAGCCGCGCCAGCCCGCGCACGGGCCCGCGTTCGCCCGGGACGCGGCCGCCGCCATGCTCCGCCAGGAGGTCGCGCAGCTTTTGCGCCTCCGCCGGATCGAGTATCCCGCCACGCGCCGGTCCTTTTCGTCCTTGTGCGATCGCGTTGATCACGCCATGCAGCGTGCGGATGTCCTGCTGCGTCGGAGCCATCCGTTGAAAAATGTTGCGGAGGTTGACGCTCATGGTGCCGCGCTTCTCTTCCGGGCGGAAGAATTCGACGCGCTCCAGCTCGCGTTCGAGATCGGAAAAAAATGCATCGAGCTGCTGCTTGGGTGCGGGCGGCGATTTCTCCGGCATCGAAAACGGGAGTTTGCCTCCCCCGGCAAGCTTGAACCATTCATAGGCGATGACCACGACCGCTTGTGCCAGATTGAGTGACGCAAAGGCCGGATTGACCGGCAACGTGACAATACGGTCGGCCAGCGCCACCTCGTGATTCTCAAGACCGATGCGCTCGCGCCCAAAAATGATTGCGACATTTTCGCCGCCGGCAATCCGCTGCGCCATTTCGACCGCGGCCGTCTCGGCTGAAATTACCGGTTTGGCCTGATCGTGGTTGCGTGCGGTCGCAGCCAGGACGAAACTGCAGTCGCCGATTGCATCGTTAAGAGTGTCGAAAAGCGTCGCACCCTCGAGAACACGGTCGGCGCCCGCCGCCATTACCCTCGCCTTCTCGTTCGGCCACTTTTGCTGGGGCTTCACCAGCCGCAGGCGCGACAGTCCGAAATTGGCCATCGCGCGCGCGGCAGCGCCGATATTCTCGCCAAGTTGCGGTTCGACGAGAACCACTGCCGGTGCTGGCGTCTCGATCCAGCGCTTGGTCTTGTCGGTGCCGGCTCCAGGCATCGCTCACCGCCGTATTGACAGAAATTGCGTCATGTTGCCTATGCCGCTGACGTATCCTTGGGGGCGGTTGCTGTGTCTGACGTTCTTAAGCATTTCCGGCGCCGTTATATCTACCCCTGGCTGAAGCCCCTCTATCCCTACAGGCAAGCGAACTTTGCCGGCATCCGGGTCTCATACAAGGACCACCTCGATGGCGGCGGACGCGGGTTCGGGCAGGACTTCATTTCGCTCCTGCGGCACTACGGCATATCAAGACAAGGGCGGGCGTTCGAGTGGTGCGCGGGTCCGGGCTTTATCGGCTTTTCGTTGCTGGGCCACGGCCTCTGTGCAAGCCTCTGCCTTGCCGACATCAACCCGGAAGCGGTACGGGCCTGCGAACGCACGGTCGCAAACAATGCCTTGTCAGGCCGCGTGTCGGTCTACTGCTCCGATAACTTGAAAAGCATACCACCCGCGGAACGCTGGGATCTTGTCGTCTCCAATCCGCCGCACTTCGTCGACGAATACCTCGGCAATCTGCGCGCCCATGATCCGGACTGGCGCGTCCACCGGGACTTCCTGCAGTCGGTCGGACCCCACCTGAACCCCGGCGGGATCATCATCCTGCAGGAAAACAACGCCGGCTCTACCGTAGAGACGTTTCGTCCGATGATCGAGACATCCGGACTGAGGATCGTTTTCAGCCATGGCGACCTGCCGTTCCGCACCTCGCAACATCAATACTACTTCATCGGCATCATGCGCGCCGGTGATGTTGCGCCGTCGTGGACGCGCGCGCTCACAAAGTCCGCACCATGACGCAAATCATATTAGGCGTTCATTCCGGGTCGCACGATGCCGCGGCCGCGGTCTTTGAAGATTATTCACTGAAGGCGGCGGTTCATCTCGAACGTCTGACCCGCCGCAAGAGCGACGGGTCGCGTCACCCTGATGCGGCAATCGATGAAGTTCTGTCAATCACGGGCACAACGCGCCGGGATGTCGATGTCGTCGCCTACAGCCGCAGCATGTTTCCGACACGCTATTTCCGTCACCTGCGCGGCGTCGAGTGGCTGCGCGAGCAGTACCGCGCCCATCTCCGGCGCAGGCCGCGGCGTCAGCTTATGCCGGAGCTTTTCCGGCATGAAACCACGGACGTCAGCACTTTCCTGGATTTCGGATCTTTTCAGCGCGACAGCGGGTACCGCCCCGACGTCATCACCTGGTTCTACAATCATCACGAGGCACATGCCCTGCCGGCACTCTTCTACAGCCCCTGGGAGAATGCGTTGATCGTGACGGCGGACGGCGGTGGCGACAATGTACACTACAGCCATCGTTATTTGGCTGCCGGACGGCTCATCGATATCTACGGCGGCGAGGACATGATCCTGACGCGTCCCGAAGAGGACAGCCTTGGCAAAATGTACGGCTGGGCGACCAAGGCGCTCGGGTTCAAGCGGGTCCGTCACGAAGGCAAAGTAACGGGCCTTGCGGCAATGGGCGAGCCTGTGCGTGCGGGCGAGCTTATGTCCCGCTATCGCGTCGACGATCGGGGACGCATCCATTCGGATCTCGGCGGAGATCGCGCGATTTTTTCCTTTATGCGCGCGCTCAGGCGTGGCCTTACGCGTGAGGACTACGCCGCTACAGTTCAAAAGGTGCTCGAAGATGTCATGCTGGTATCCATTCGCCAGCTGCTGAAGAACAATCCGGCGCGGAATCTGGGGGTATCCGGCGGGGTTTTCGCCAACGTCAAACTCAATCGGCTGCTTGCCGAAGCGCTCGATCTCGATGAGGTCTTCGTCTTTCCGGCGATGGGTGATGACGGCTTACCTGTCGGCGGTGCGCTTGCATGGCTGCTCAGGCGTGACGGCCCCGCGCACTGGCTCAAGCAGCGCCGCGACCTCGGCGATCTTTATCTGGGACGGGATTTTTCCGGTACCGTCGACGCCGAATTCGCCCGATCCCCCGACATCCGGCGGCTTGCGGAGGCGCCGGTCGAGGGAACGGTACGCCGACTGAAAGACGGAGAGATCGGTGCCATCTACACACACCGCATGGAGTTTGGCCCGCGCGCACTCGGGGCGCGCACGATTCTTGCAAACCCCGCGCGCCGGGAAACCCACGACCTGCTCAATACAAGATTGGAACGCTCGGAATTCATGCCATTCGCACCGGTCATCCAGCGCGAGAAGGCCAATCAGGTTTTCGATATAACAAATGCCAACCGGCGCGCCTGCCGCTACATGACGATCGCCTGCGACGTCCGTCCGCACTGGCGCGACCGCATTCCGGCGGTGGTCCACGTCGACCACTCGGCGCGTCCGCAGATCATCGACCGCGCGGACAATCCTCTCTACCACGACATCCTTGGGGCGTTTGAACGCGAAACGGGGCTGCCGGTGCTGGTTAATACCAGCTTCAATGTCCATGAAGAGCCGATCGTGAATACGCCCGCAGAATGCCTCAAGGCACTGCGCGATCGCCGCATTGATTTTGTCGTAACTGATCAGGCGATTTACGCCCGCCAGGCACAGTAGGCCCGTGCACAATCGGCTCCGGTGGCCACCCCCCGTGCGCCCTTTTCAGTATCGCGGCCGCTCGGAAATCGAGTCTTTCGTATCCCGGGTTTGGGTGCTATAGGGGCGCGCGCCGGACGCTTTTTCCTCATGTCCGTGCGGCTTTTCAAAAGGTTCTATCCGCAATGGCGAAGATCAAGGTGGCAAACCCCGTCGTCGAAATGGACGGCGACGAGATGACGCGCATTATCTGGCAGCTGATCAAGGACAAGCTGATCCATCCCTATCTCGACATCAACCTCCTCTACTACGATCTCAGCGTCCAGAAGCGCGACGCGACAGACGACCAGATCACCATCGACGCCGCCAACAAGACCAAGGAGGTCGGTGTCGCGGTGAAATGCGCCACCATCACTCCGGATGAGGCCAGGGTGAAGGAATTCAACCTCAAGAAAATGTGGCGCTCGCCCAACGGCACCATTCGCAACATCATCGGCGGCGTCATCTTCCGCGAGCCGATCATCTGCAAGAATGTGCCGCGGCTGGTGCCCGGCTGGACGCAGCCCATCGTGATCGGGCGCCATGCCTACGGCGACCAATACCGCGCAACTGACATTCGCGTCCCCGAAAAGGCCAAGCTGACGCTGAGCTACCTGACGCCCGACGGCAAGAAGGTCGAGCACGAGGTTTTCGAATTTCCCGGTTCGGGCGTCGCGCTCTCGATGTACAACCTCGATGACTCGATCCGCGATTTCGCGATGGCGTCGTTCAACTATGGTCTGTCGCGCGGCTATCCGGTCTACCTTTCGACCAAGAATACCATTCTCAAAGTCTATGACGGCCGCTTCAAGGACATTTTCCAGGAAGTATACGACAAACAGTTCAAGGCCGAGTTCGAGAAGAAGAAGCTTACCTACGAGCACCGGCTGATCGACGACATGGTCGCCGCCGCGCTGAAATGGTCGGGCGGCTATGTCTGGGCCTGCAAGAACTACGACGGCGACGTACAGTCCGACATTGTGGCGCAGGGTTTCGGCTCGCTCGGCCTGATGACTTCGGTGCTAATGACTCCGGACGGCAAGATCGTCGAATCCGAAGCTGCGCACGGCACGGTGACACGGCATTACCGCCAGCACCAGAAAGGTGAGCAGACCTCGACCAACTCGATCGCATCGATCTTTGCCTGGACACGCGGCCTCGCGCATCGTGCCAAGCTCGATAACAATAGCGCGCTTGCGAAGTTCGCGCAGACGCTGGAAAAAGTGTGCGTCGACACGGTCGAGTCGGGATATATGACCAAGGATCTCGCTTTGCTGATCGGCCCCGACCAGAAGTGGCTCACCACCACCGGCTTTCTCGACAAGATCGACGAAAACCTGAAGAAGGCGATGGCGTAGTCGAGTTTATGGCCGGCGGCAGCCGGCCATTTCACGGCTAAGCGGGCTTGATCTCCTCTTCAACGATGTCGCCTTTGGCGGACACCCGTTCCCGGCCGACGCGCTTTTCCACCACGTCCCTGATCCGTTCGGCGATGCGTGGATCGCGGTCCATGAGTGCATGAAGGTCGTGCGCATCGAGCACAAGCAGGCTCGTGCGCGCCAGAGCCGTCACGGTCGCCGACCGACGCGACCGGCGCAGCACCGCGACTTCCCCGAAAAACTGACCGACGCCCAGACGCAGCCGTTCCTTCTTGCCCTTCAGCGCGATCTCCACTTCTCCCGCCGCAATGAAATACATCGAATGCGCCGTGTCGCCCTCACGCACGATCACCTCGCCGGCACCGACAACCTGCGCCCGCAACAGCTCCATGATGTCGGAAATTTCGGCGGCATCGAGCTCCGCGAACAGCGGAACACGGGAAATCATGCCCCAGGTCACGATAAAGTCACGGCGGTGAATATGCTCGGCAAATGCAGTCGCAATAATACCGACCGGAAGGGCCATCATGACCAGTCCCGCGAATATCGTGCCGGTCGCAATCAGTTTGCCGAGGACGGTCACGGGCACCACATCGCCATAGCCGATGGTGCCAATCGTGACGATTGCCCACCACAGTGCGTCCGGAATAGTGCCGAGCTTGTCAGGCTGCACTTTTCCTTCCGCAAGATGCATGAGCGAAGCCGCCACCACCGTGATGCCGAGTGTAATGACCAGGCACCCAAAGAGTGCGCGCCGCTCGCGGTAGAGCACGTCGAGCAATGAGCGCATGGCCGGCGAATAGCGCGCGATCTTGAAAAAGCGCACCATCCGGAAGACAAGGATGAAACGGAAATCGCCCGGACTTAACATCGCGAACCAGAAAGGCAGCACCGCAATAAGGTCGATAATGCCGGCGGCACTCAGCACGTACCGAATGCGCGCACGCGACCGCCGCAGGTGGCGATGCGGTCCGTGTTCGACGGCTGACCACACGCGCAAGCCGTACTCTGCGGTAAATACGGTCAGGGAAACATATTCAATGACGGCAAAGAGCGTCGCATAACGCGCCTGATATTCCGGCACCGACTCAAGCGCGACGGAGACGAGATTGGCCAGGATGAGAGCGACGAGCAGGCGATCGACGACCGTGCTGACGCGGTCTCCGACCGGGCCCTGCTCGAGCACCTGGTAGACGCGCCGGCGGATAGCTCCTAATCGATCACGTGCCATGCAACCCCGCAGGAATCCTCAACAATATTATTACACTTTCCGGGGCCTTGCTCTTGCGCTTGATCAACCGCATTTCCGCGCCGGCCCCGGCATCGGACATCTGACAACTACCGGGAGAAATGAAACCACCGCACGCACAGGCTCCGAATGGGCCGACGCCATCTTACTTCGTCATTACCGGTGGTCCCGGCGCCGGCAGGCCCTCGCTGATCGAAGGCATCAACGGCAGCGCACTTCCGTGGATCGACCCCTTCGCTTCCGCGCAGGCAATGTTGGGGTGCGATCCGGCGTCCTACGCAAGATTTTCCGGCCTTACGGGACCGGTTTTCTTCGACCGCGGCATTGCTGACAACGTGGGCTACCTGCGCCTTGAAAATGCAGCTGTGGCAGCAGCGATTTTGCGTGCCGCCCGCGACAATCGCTAGCAGAAGCAGGTCTTCGTCTGTCCCGCCATGGCCCGAGATTTACGGAACCGACGCCGAACGCAGGCAAAGCATCGGGACCGCCGCGCGCATCTGCAACGGAATGGTTATGACCTACAGCGATCTGGGGTACGAACCGATCGAAGTGCCGCGTGCCTCTATTGAGGCGCGCGTGCGCTTTGTCAGCAACGTGACGACGCCGGCTTTGGAAGCCAATCGTTAGCCATTGAGGGCCGCCTCGACCGCCTTCAGCGCAGCCTCCGCCTTGGAGCCGTCCGGCCCGCCGGCCTGCGCCATATCCGGGCGTCCGCCACCACCCTTGCCGCCGAGCGCTTCGGCGCCTTTTTTCACGAGATCGACGGCATTGAAGCGTCTGGTCAGATCGTCCGTCACCCCGACCACAATTCCGGCCTTGCCGTCTTCGGCAGTGGCCACGATGACGACCACCCCGGAACCCACCTGCTTTTTGCCCTCATCCGCGAGGCTGCGGAGGTCCTTGAGATCGATGCCGGTAACCGCGCGCGCAAGCAACTTCACGCCGTTGACCTGCCGGACATCGGCAGCCTCGCCCGCTGCCTTGCCGCCGCCGCCCATGGCAAGTTTCTTCCTGGCCTCGGACAGGTCGCGCTCGAGCTTCTTGCGTTCGTCCAAGAGCGCTCCGATGCGTCCGGGCATCTCTTCAAGCGGAACTTTAAGCTCCGCAGCAGCCGCTTTAACGACCTGAAGCTGTTTGTTAGCGGCCTTTCGGGCCGACTTTCCGGTCAATGCCTCAATTCTGCGTATGCCGGCCGCTACCCCTGATTCCCCGATCAGGGAAATAATCCCGATGTCGCCGGTTCGCCGTACATGGGTGCCGCCGCAGAGTTCAACCGACCAGCCCATGGTGTTGCCG
>Ga0070741_10015699_pt1 | contig 12773 bp, 11 predicted proteins | sample Coa_R1_4_FD_66440 | JGI IMG/M metagenome (GOLD analysis project Ga0070741, IMG submission 66440) | Surface soil microbial communities from Centralia Pennsylvania, which are recovering from an underground coalmine fire - Coalmine... | ecosystem: Environmental > Terrestrial > Soil > Unclassified ...
GGCAAGCCTCTCCCCAACACGGGCAATATTCGCGCTGATTTGCTCGTTCTCGCAAGAGAATCGCGGGAGGTCTTCGGCCACAATCCCTTCATGGCGCAGTTGATGACCAGGATGATCGCGGAACTCAAAACGACGCCGGAGATTTATCGCGCGTTCCACCGTCATCTGATTGTGCCGCGATTAGAGCAGTTTCTACAGATTATCAAAGGCGCTCAAGAGCGAGGCGAAGTGCGCCCAGAATTGGATGCGATGTTCGTCATCTCTCTGGTTTTTACCACGCTGGTGTATGGTCCTCTGTTCAGCGAGTTGATTGATCCAGATGCCCAGCACTTCTACGAACCAGAAGTAGCTGTTGACGCGCTCTTACGCGGCATCGGGACGCCATCCTTAGAGCAACACTGATAATGTGAGAACAACGAGAAACAAATGAGAGACGGGCAAACCGCCTCTTTCCCGTTGCTTTTATGAGCGTCACTTGCAAGATACACTGACAATAGCAGAATGCACGAAAGGAAGTATCATATCATGGAGAAAATCACCTTCGCCGATTTGCTCTCGCAAGCGACAAAACGCGACCTCGTCGCCTTCTCGACCCATCTTCGTGAGCAGGGGCCGTTGATCCGGTGTGGTAATCCCTTTGGAACAGGAGATTCCTGGATTGTGACCACCTATGAGGATGCTATCGCGCTGCTGAAAGATGCGCGGTTCGTCAAGGACCAGCGCAAAGTTTTCTCACAGCAAGATGCGCGGCAAACAAACGATGTGGTGCGTCGTTTCCTCACGTTTCGGCATGACATGCTGACCGCTGATCCGCCTGACCATACTCGTTTGCGCGGCCTGGTCTCCAAAGCGTTCACACCCCGCATGATCGAGCAGTTGCGCCCTCGGATTGAGCAGATTGCCGACGAGCTGTTGCGTGCCGTATCGGCTCAGGGCACGATGGACCTCATCGCTGACTTTGCCTTCCCATTGCCCATCACGGTAATCTGTGAGCTTCTGGGTATCCCCATAGAGGATCGCCAGCAATTCCGTGCCTGGTCGCAACTAATTGTGGCTGGCCCGCTGGGACCGCAGCCCGATCAGGCCCTTGCAGCCCTGGAGGCGTTTATTCAGTACATCAAACACCTGCTGGCCGACAAGCGAAGCCATCCCGGCAACGATCTAACGAGCGGCCTGGTGCAGGTAGAGGAGCAAGGGGATAGGTTGAGCGAGGATGAGTTGATTTCTATGGTCTGGCTGCTCATTATCGCCGGACACGAGACAACCGTCAATCTCATCGGCAATAGCATGCTGATATTGTTGCAGCATCCTCAGCAGTTGGAGCTGCTGCGCGCCAATCCCTCCTTGCTGCCCTCCGCCGTCGAGGAACTGCTACGCTATACCGCTCCGGTAAGTCTCTCCACGCCGCGCTGGGCGAGCGAAGATATTGTGATGCACGATCAGGTGATTCGCAAAGGGGAAACAGTGTTCGTCTCCCTCATTGCGGCAGATACTGATCCAGCTCAGTTTCCTGATCCCAGGCGACTGGATGTTACACGACAGGAGAATCAGCATGTCGCCTTCGGCAAGGGCATCCACTATTGCCTGGGCGCACCGCTGGCGAGGCTGGAAGGTCAGATTGCAATCGGTATGCTGTTGCAAAGCTTCCCTCATCTACGATTAGCGCAGAAGCCCGAACAACTGATCTGGGGACAGAATCCGCTCTTACATGGTCTTACCAGCTTGCTTGTAGCGTTTTAGGAAGGTAGTACATGACGGGAACCGGTCAGGTCAGGGGCTTCATGCCCCTGTACCCGAGAGATCTTCGAGGGGATGCTGAGAAACCATAGTTCAGGTATCTGGCGAGGTTTTTACTGCACCTGTTCGATCATGCGCGCCAGCCACTCAAGTTCCGCATATATTCTTTGATCATTGAAGGCATTCAACTTCTCAACATAGGGCTGTACTTTGCCCACAATGGGGGAATCAAGATATTTCTGGTAGCGTCCCTCGTCCTGAAAATGGGACTGGAGCGCCTGCATACGCGTTTGCAGGATCTTCACGCGATCCTCAGGCTCCAGGAAGCCGAAGAGGGCGAAACGCACATAGAATTCCAGATCGTTGCGTGCGATCTCATGCGGGAAGTCGCGCAGCATCTCGCGCAGTTCAGCCAGACCATGAGCCGTCAAACGATAAGTGTGGCGATCCGGCCTTCCTGGCTGCTCAATCGCTTCACTCTGCACCGCACCTATCGCCTCGAAACGCCGTAACGCTGGATAGAGCTGATTATGGTGCAGCGTTACCAGCCCGCCTAATGTCCGGTCGTACGTCTTCTTGATCTCATAGCCATGCATTGGGCGCGAAAGGAGCGCGGCAAGTATAAGCATATCTGCAAGCATATTCGTACATCCACGTTATATTCCACAAAAGGGCAAGAAAGACTGCGCTAGCCTTTCTGAAGCGTTGAGTCGTTTTTCCTATCGTATCGGGCAAAATCGGTGGGCAGCTTGTAAGCTCATAGTAAGCCTGCGCAGTCTTTCGCTACAAACCTCAGAATGATATATTACAGCCTCTGCCGCTCTGCTATCTTTTCATAAGCAGAAGCACCAGCAATGACGAACGGCTACCAGACCACCGGCAAGTGAGCCGGGCCCATAGTCGCCGAGTCGTTTGCACGCCAGGGCACTTCAGACGGCGCAACTGCCAGGCGGATATTGGGCAGGCGCTTGAGCAGGGTGGTCCAGAGGACCTGCATCTCCATGCGCGCCAACTGCTGACCCAGGCAGGCATGGATTCCGCGACCAAAGCTGAGAATGGGATTTGGCGTACGATCAAAATCCACCACCTCTGGATCGGGGAAAACCTCTGGATCTCTGTTGCCCGTGAGGAAGGACAGCATCAGCACTTCGCCCGGCGGGACACGGACGCCGCTGAACTCGATCTCCTCGCGAACAATGCGTGGTCGAGCGCCTGAACCCAGCAGCGTGGTGCGCATAATCTCCTCGATGGCAGACGCCATTGCCTCTTCGTCATCGACGCGCGCTTTCAACTGTTCCAGCAGGTCTGGGCGCTGGAGCAGCACGAAAGCGGAATTGGTAAAGCTTGTGCTGGTCGTCTCAAAACCGGCTGCGATCAACCCAAGCCCGAACGAGAGCATCTCCTGCTCAGTCAGCACCTCATCGCCCTGTTCGCGGTTCTTCACCAGCAGGCCCAGAACGGTATTGCTCGGATTAGCCCGCTCCTTCTCGATCAGGGGCATAATATACCGCACCATTTTCTCCCAACGCGCCTGTTTCTCCTCTGAGGTAGCGGTGCGTGAGAGCAGATCGCGCCCCCATTCGCGGAAAAGCTTCTCGTCTTCATAAGGAATACCCAGCAGTTCGCAGATGACGACCATCGGCGTTTTGATCGCGTAGTCCTCATAGAGATCCGCCGGTGGCCCCTTGCGCTCCATTTCATCGATCAGCCGATTGGTCAGTGCGACCACCCCCGGGCGCATCTCGTTGGCGTGCTTGACGGTGAAAGCCTGCGTGACCAGGCGGCGAATCTGATTGTGGCGCTCAGGCGTCACGGTAAATAGCGAGCCCTCGCGCGTCTGGGATGCGACCTCCTGGCGTGGCACCTCGCCGTCCGTGCTCAGAATGGTGCCACAGCGCCGCGCATCATTGGCCGCCTTCGTCACATCTGCATGGCGGGTCAACAGCAGCGCTTCGCCGCCATATGGCATCTTCACGCGCGCGACCGGACACTTTGCTTGCAACTCCATATACTCTTTGGGTGTTTCCAGACTATGATCGGCCAGCGGGAACGGAAAATGGAGCGGTGCTTCCTGTACACCCTGCTCCTGGACGCTTACGTCCTGTTCGTTGCTCATAATAGCTATCTGCTCCAATCTAGCATTTGTCTGTTTTTATCACTATCTCGCTGTAATGAGAGAAGCTTCACACTTGGGAGCGCCTGTTCCCCATGTGATGATGAACACCGCGCTCCCCATTGATCAAACTGCCTGGTCATTTTCTATAACGACGAGCTCTGCTTCGTTCGCTTCGTCCTCAATCGTGAAGACCTGGCCTGGACAGAGGTCTACAGCCTGTCGCACTTTTTTCAGCAGCGACAGAGCAGGTCGCTCGTTGAGAACATGAACGGTGCCATCGCTGTCTCGCTGATCAAAAACGTCGGAACAGGTGAGCACACAGTTTCCGCCCGCAATACACTTCTGGGTATACGCGATCACGCGCACGTCATCACCTCCTTTCTAAATATGTTACGTTGACATAGGTAATGGTAACATATTAGAAAGACAATCGACAAGATGAGACGAAAAGGACGTCGCTGCCAATCTCTGACATCCTCTGACACAATATGCGATTTCGGGCCCTTTCCTGTGCAATGCCCAGCAAAAGACACGCTTGCTGCCTCGTGTGTACTGGTTCGCTACTTCTTACATCTCGTTGCACACTTTGCGGGGGCAACGATAGCGTTAATCTGCTCCTGGGTCAACGGTACCCACGGGGAGTTATCGGGATTTGATGTTGCGGCGGCTGGACTCTGCCCCCTGTTCCACCATTTTGCCTGGTACGGTACCCCGTTGAATAGGACGCGGTCGCCAGTGTTATAGATGGCCGTGCCGGACCAATCAGGATAGGTGCCAGGGGGCAACGTCGGCTGTGGAATCGGCTTCTCACCTGGCAAGACTGGGCCAATCAATGTCCAGGGCGTCTGCCACTGCTGTAAAACAGGGTTATCTGGAACATCACCTTGCGTCCACCATTTTGCCTGGTAGACATTGTGGTGCCAGACAACTTTGGTTCCCTGGAGATAGGCCCCTGTGGGTGACCAGATCTGGTATGGACTGGTGGCCGGATCATCTGGTTGCTGGGCAAGTTTTGAGAGCGTATCTGCCGTCGTCACCAGGCCGGCGCTCAGGAAAATGCTGCCATCAAAGCCAGCGCCCAGGCGATTCGCAAAACCATACGCATCCTGCTGCACACCGCTACAGGCATCAGAGGCTACTTGCGTAAACACATAATTACTGCCACAGGCGAGATCTCGATTCGCCGACCACATCGACATACGTTCTAACTTATGAGAGAGCGCAAATTGGTTTAACTCGGTTGCATCAGCAAGGGTAAATACCTCGTCTGGCGTATCGTTTTGCCCAATCATAGGCGTTACGCCCATCTTCGCCCAGAGCGTAGCATCATTTAAGTACACACCTGCTAGCTGATACAAAACGCCAAGTTGATGCTCGGTCTGGATCAAGGCGCTTTCTGCTGCGCTGGCCATAGTTGCGCCCTTAGCAAAGCTAGAGCCGTAATTCATGGTCATGACGTTTACCCCTGCCAGGTCAACATGGTGCGTCAGTAATTGACTCACTGCGTTCGTGCCATCTTCATCTAACCCCTGTGGCGTAACAGGCAATGTCACCCAGACCGCCAACTGCTTCCCTGCTGCTCGTCGTTGTGATTGGAGCTGAGCAATAGCGGTGGCTCGCCTGCTGGCGGCGGCAGCATCCGTCAGGCCAGCTCCTTCAAGGTCAAGGTCGATGGTATTGATGTTATACTGATTGACTACCGATTGGTATGCATTGAAAAGCTTGTCTGGATCGGTACAATTGACGGCAAGCTCCTGGTTCTTCTGGCCGCCAAAGGATATCGCTACGCTTCCCCCCTGCTGTTGCAAGTGAGCGATGCGTCTTTCGAGATCCAGTGAGCCAGTGGCCTGGCTCAACGTATATGCTCCTCCCCACGCAGGGGTACACGCATCCACAGGTAATGAGACGATGAAGGAAAGTACGGCATCGCGGTTTGAGGTCATACCCAATTGGTCAAAGGCAAATTCAGGTGTAGCCGTAACATCAACATAGCTGGCAAACCACGCCTTATTAGAGACGGTTGGCTGGCTCGCGTGCCATTGTTGTAGGGCGAAGAAGGTACCGGCAGACAGGCTTACGAGCATAAAAACTGCAAGCATCACCCGCCAGGGTGATAGCCTCCGCTGTGGTTCGCTTGAGTATTGCTCATTTATTACGCTTGGCTTACCCATGATACTAACTGCCTCCTGTCTGACGCCTATCTGCGTCCAGTAATCCACTACCTACACGCATCTTCGTTGTAGGGAGCGAGCTTACATCCAGTAATCCATTACGTGCGCGCATCTTCGTTGTAGGAAGCGAGCTCACGTCGGCGTCTGCTAAACGTTGCTCGTTGATCACCGATTGGTACGATCCTGCTGCATCATGCAATGCCCTCAGTGGAACCCTCTCTTTGGCATTGCCATGATAGAGAACCGCCCTCCAATCAAGCGCCTGTTTCGCATCAGTGGCACCGATGGATGTCCTGGGAGGCACTTCTACATAGAGCCAGTCTGTTAAGCCATGCCATATATCGACCAGTGCATTTCCTATACCGATATAGGAGAGTATAGCCCATGATGCTGTTACTGTATTAAAACATTCGAAGGCAGCATTTACCCAATTATGGGCTTGCGCGTCTCGCCAGAAGGTAAACGCCGAGAAGGCAACGATCAATAAGGGGACGATGATATAGAGGAGCGGTGAAATGGTGCGGTTTTTGACCTTTGGCGTCCGTGCAAATGGTATCTTTTTACTGGTGAGTGCTTGCTGGAGCGATTTCAAGACGCCAGCGAGGTTGACAGGTAGCAAGATTAAGTTAAATCCATAGATACGTAGTATATCAGTTCGCTTATAGCCGCAGTATTTGAGATCACTTGCCATAGAGATGAAGTATGGTAGTGCTGCAAGCACCACAAAAGGACTCAACAACCGGCCATCGAATGGATATGCCAACATGAAGATCAGGCTGAAGCTCGCCCATGTGATGGAGGCCATGTAATTAAGACGGAGCAGAATCTCAGTTCGAGAAACAAGTTCGCCGCGATGTCTGCGCTCACGCGTTTGCGCCCATAATTTTGGTAAAATCAGCAGACCACCATTTGCCCACCGCCGGCGCTGCACAATCAGGGAACCGAAATCTGGTGGTGTGGCGCTATAACTCAGACGCTCAGGATAGTTCACCAGCGACCAGCCATGAAGTGTGAGATCAATACTAGACTCAGTATCTTCAATCACAGTGCGGTCCTGGATGAAACGGCGCACCTCGAAACCGCCGACCCATTCGGTCTCAGCAATATCGTCAAGTGCTCGCTTACGAATGACCGCGTTGGCGCCAACCCAGAAAGTTGCACCATAATGGCTCATTCCCTGGTGGAGAATGTGCTGGATGTCTGTGGTTGCACCTGCCAGGCGTTCAATGCGGGTCGCAGCCCCCCGGAAGGACGAATATGGAGTTTGCGTCACCGCTACCCGGGCATTATCTGGCTGCTGCAAGAAATAGACAAGGCGCAGACAATACTCACGTAGCAAGATGGAGTCTGCATCAAGGGTCAGGAGGAATTCGCTGTCAGGGAACGTCACATCGCCTTTTTGGCCCGCGGCAACCGGAATCAGGATCAGCCCATCCGGGGTCTCACGCTGTAGATACGTACCGCCCATCAGACCAATGCATGAATTTAGATTCATCGCTTTATTGGCTTCATGGGAGAGTGAAGCGTACTTCTTGCGTTCAAAAATAGTTACCTCGGCATCAAAAATCCAGGCCAGCCGACGGTATAGTTGCCGTACGCGTTCGAGAGGGAGCTGGACGCCTTCCTGGAAAGAAGTCATCAGTGCCTGGCCAACGAGGCGCAATTCATCGGCAAGGGCATTAAGCACTTGTTCGACAAAGAAGATATCTACATGGTCATCAAGCTCTTCTTGATCCGCAAGCGCATTGAGCCACGTTGCCGCGCATGCATATTGATGTGCAAGCTCGATAATCGTCGTCTGCGTAACCGGCATATTGCCTGCGTACTGTTGTTCGAATTGGTAGAGTGCAGTACTGAAGCGGGCGCGTGGTTCAGCAAAAAGCCTCATGATATTGTTGCCAAGCTCACGAGTAGCGTTGAGTCGGGCGGCAACTGCTGGATTTGAGGGAGCAGGCTTATCGTCAACCAGTAGCACAACATGCATACCAGGATATTCCTGTAGTGCTGCCGATATAAGGGTCTTACGGACAACTTCTGGCTCTTCGCTATATGAGGGCACGAGCACTGTGATCGAGGGTTGCTGCTCTGAGAAATGTCTATCAAGCTCGGCTCGTGGTACGCGTACGTGCTTACTAAACCTCTGAAGTGCCCCCTGACGTGCTACCAGGTACATGAGCGCGGAGAATGTTAGCAACGTTACGATGATCAGGTAGCCAATAGCTTGCATTGTAAATGAAAACGTTTTTGGCCCGTCGAAGAATTGACGAATAATGGCCGAGATAAGATACATTATCCAAAAAACTATTGTTAATACGATTGCAAGACGACTATAGGCGATTTTCAAAGTTGATGGTTTCTCATGCATCATTGGCAATGGCAGTGTGCGGCGTTCTGCCCCCCACTGCCGTTTTCTAGTAGGCCGCTTTTTCTGTTTTGTATTTTGCATGCTTATCGCATGTCCCTTTCATTGTCCCTTTAATAGTCTATTCTCGTTCGATCCGATTTCCCCCTCAGGGGAGCCATTCCAGTAAAGTAAAAGTTATCGGTAAACAAAACCTCCCATGCAGAATACTATACACTACAATACTAATTGTGCTGGTCTTAGCTATTCAATTAAATAGTACCAATGGTTGAGATATTGCTGCTCGAAAAGTAGTGATTTTAGTTTCATGAAATAGCTCTACAGACCGATTGAAGCTGGTTAGAGCGACCAATGATTTGCACATAATCGCAAGCAGATGGCTCCGTGATTGTGAACAAAGGCTTGACCCTGGCTGGCATTCCTGAAGCCTGTTTCCGCTACCATCTGGGCAATCGTTCGGCGCTGGAATGGGTCATCGATCAGTACCAGGTGAGCAAAGACGCCCGCAGCGGGATTATCAGCAATCCCAACCGCTTGGATGACCCGGAGTATATCGTGCGCCTGCTGACTGGCCAAAGGCGAAGAAGGAGCGGATACAACGCGTTCTTCGCCTCTGTCCATTACTCAGGCTCAGAAGAGCCAGGACCCAGCATCTGCTCCACGGTAGCGAGCAACTCTTCCACGTCAAAGGGCTTGTAGACAATAGGAATGCCCTTTTGGGCCAGAATCGGCTCTTGTTCTCGGACGTCGGAGAGCGCCGCGGTACAGAGGAAGAGCGGGATGTGTTTCGTCGGGCGGTGCAGCTTGAGCTTCTGGAGGAAGGTCCAGCCGCTTTCACGCTCACTCATTTTGAAATCCAAAATAATGAGATCAGGCTGAAGACGTTCAACATCCGCCAGGTCTTCCAACACGACCAGAGAAGTCGTAACGCGATAGCCTTCCTGCTCCAGCAAGAGCTGGATCATGTCCAAGATCGATGGATCATCATCCACCACGAGAATGTGTGCCTTACTCATCGTGTCCTCCCTGGTGATCGCCTTTGGAGAGTTGGAAAGAAGTGGAAAAGCTCTCCAGGAACCTCCAGTGGTGCCTTCAGAAGAGTATAGCAAAGGCAGATGTCAGGTGCAATATTTTTGTCTCGACCGAAAAAGGTGTGCATGGAAAGCGTTCGGGCGAAACATGCAGTCCTTGACGGGGCAGGTGGGATGACGAATATGAAACGAACTTGCCAGGTGCCTCAGTATTACAGAGTGAGAGGTGTGGCCCACCGATAAAAAAACTGAGGAGGAACGTATGATGCAAGCGCATGGTGAACAGACTTCACACGGGCCTTTTACCGCCAAAATGATTCTGGTTGTCGAAGACGATGCGATGATAGCTGAAATGCTTCTTCATATCCTACGGCAAGAAACACCCTACCAGGCGCTGCATGCGGCTGATGGACGACAGGCGCTCCAAATTACCAGCCTCCTGAGGCCAGATCTCTGCCTGCTAGATTATCGTCTTCCAGGGATGAATGGACTGGAACTCTATGACCGGATGCAGCAGGTGGAGGCCCTCAAGCAGATTCCCACGATCTTCATGAGCGCGTATCTGCCTCAAGAGGAGGTGAAAACCCGCCCGGTCGCTCTGCTGCACAAACCCTTCGAGCTGGATGAGTTGTTAGAGACCATCGAGCATCTGCTTGCGCTAGAGAATTTCTAGCGCCTTTGTCCTCCCGCAGCATGAAGGTTTGCAGACATTCAATACCTGTTTGCGCGCCAACTGCGAGGGAGAGCGCAGCAGATGTGATCTTGCTTACACTCTCATAAGGAAACGAGCAATTATTGTGACAAGTAGCTCCATATCAAAAGGTTTTTCCAGAAACTCATCAGCTCCCGCCTCGCGTGCCATTGCTTCGGCGCTTGGATGGGCTGAAAACATGATCACCGGAATCTGGCTGGTCGAGGCACGTCTCTTCAGCAATCTGAGCATCTCGCATCCATCTCTGCCTGAGAGAAACACATCCAGCAGAATCAGATCTGGCCCTTCCCCGTGCGGCAAGGTTTCCAGGAAATCTCCCCTGGTAGTGGTCTGCACTCTATACCCTTCCAGTTCCAGGAAGTCGTACAAAAGATCGAGAATATCAGGCTGATCATCTATGACCAGGATGTGTTTCTGCCAGTTCTCTCTTATCTGCATGTTGCTCTTTCATCCTTTCTCGCTTGCGGTTTCAGTGGGTTCAGTTGGGTGATCTGCCCTTTGTAGGAGAGGAAGGCTGAGGTAAAAGATGGCCCCCTGTCCACGTTCGCTCTCGACCCATAGACGTCCCTGGTGTCGCTTGACAATTTCGGAGGAAATGGTAAGGCCAATCCCCAGGCCAGGATAGGTTTTCTCGGCCTGATCGGTCACCTGGTAAAACCGCTCGAAAATCTTGTGGTGATGCTCTTTCGCGATGCCGAGGCCAAAATCCTGGACGCTGATCAGCACCTGTCGTCCCTCTGTGCTCGGATGGACGATGACGAGATGAGCATCGGGAGAATACTTCATGGCATTGGTGAGCAGGTTGATCAGCACCTGTCCCAGCCGGTCTCGATCTCCCAAAACAAAGGCCCGGCTCGCTCCTCTGATCTGCAACTGGTGGGTCATTGTCGTTTCCTGTACGCTCTCCACAACGTCTTGCACCAGAGCATCTACCTCGATCTCCTCTTCTCGATAGATGAGTTTGCCGGTCTGCATCCTGGAAATATCCAGCAGATCATTGATGAGCTTGGTTAACTTCTCGATCTGAGCATCCATGCGCGTCAGATTGCGAAGCACTTTTTCGTTGTCCTGGTTTGCCAGGAGTCGTTGTAGCAGGGTGAGGCAGCCTTTCAGACAGGTCACCGGAGTTTTGAGTTCATGAGAAGCCATCCCGATAAAGGTGTCTTTGCGCTGCTCAAGCTCTTTGCGCTCGCTGATATCCAGGACAAAGCCTATGTAGGTCCCACCGTGTGAGATACAGGTCACCGCGACCAGAACCGGGATAGCTCTGCCACTTTTGTGAGGTATAACCGTTTCTTGTGGAGCGTTTGAGCTGTGCTCCTGACTCGTTTGTAGCACCAGGGGACGCAAATGGGAGGCTGCGAAAGAGGCTCTTTCCATTTCTGCCTGCCATTCTGCTCGCGTGTAGCCCACCAGGTCCAGAAAAGCCTGATTGACTTCTTGCAACGTCCCGGCCCGATCTGCCAGAAAAATACCGATCAGGTTGGAGGCAAAGAGCTGCTGGGATTGATCTGCCAGGAGACGCTGCTTCGTGATATCGCGAGCGATGCTTGAGACGCCACAAATGACCCCGGCTTCGTCCTTGACGGGGGAGATCGTAATAGAAACCAGGAGTTCAGTGCCATCCTTGCGCCTGCGCCTCGTTTCATAGTGTTCGATGCGCTCATCCCGGCGAATGCACTCCATGATCTGTTCATACTCCTTATGACGGTCATGGGGAAAAAGTATCGTGACGTGTTGGCCAATCATCTCTTGTTCGCTATAGCCATAGATACGCTCAGCCGCGTTATTCCAACTGGTGATGAAACCGTCGAGATCTTTGCTGAGAATGGCATCGTCAGAGGACTCCACAATGGATGCTAGCACTCGCAGGTGCTGCTCTGCGGCTTTGCGCTCGGCGATCTCAGCCTCCAGGGAGTGCGCCTTTTGTTGGAGCAGTGCAAAGGCCTGCCCTCGCTCCCGCTCAGAGAGTCGGGTATAGCTTTCGGGGAGGACGATGTGAGAGTGCTGCCGGCAAATCTGGGTAAACTGGGCTTCATGCCTGCTCCCGCTCATTGCCTGGATGGGATAGGCGCAGAACAGCAAAAAGGAAGAACGGGTCAAGAATTCGTTCCACACGGCTTCCAGACGAACTGCTGCCGTTCGCTTTCCTTGCGCCCATAACAGAGCGACCATTTCTCCAAAGATGCGCACCCGGCAGTTCCTCTGCCCTGCCTCTTCGATAAGCGGCTTGATCACCTCTGCGAACCGGATGGGATCTGGCTCGCCATCGATAAGAAAGCATTCCAGCGTCATGGCAGCATCTCTGGATATAAAGATACCCGAATCGCGTGCGAGGGCCAGGTCGAACCCCTCGGCCTGCAAGCGTTGCTCCAGGCTTTGGAGATGAGATGGGGTGGTGATAAGAATGCAGACCTCTTCGGCTGCTAGGCCAGCGCCGATGAAGGTACTCACTGCGTCGATGAGCGAGGCTTCATCTTCGCTAAACTGGACCAGGTGTGTCCTCGTAAGTGGTTCAGGTTGTTGTGGGGCGCTGAACCCTCTCAATGTTCTAGTCATGGATTTCCTTTGAAAATTTCAAAGCCTGTGGGAGGCGGGGCGCTGCTTCTCTCTTCATGAAGCACCCACAATCTTGCTCAAAGCA
>Ga0070741_10015700_pt1 | contig 12773 bp, 5 predicted proteins | sample Coa_R1_4_FD_66440 | JGI IMG/M metagenome (GOLD analysis project Ga0070741, IMG submission 66440) | Surface soil microbial communities from Centralia Pennsylvania, which are recovering from an underground coalmine fire - Coalmine... | ecosystem: Environmental > Terrestrial > Soil > Unclassified ...
GGTACGATGCAGAGCTTTTTCACGCTGCGCGGCAGCGTCTCGAGCGCGCGGTCCACGCCGAGGAAGCGCGGCAGCTCGGTAAGCAGGCGCTCGGTCTCGGGTCCGCCTGGCCACCGCGTCGCGCCGGTGATTCGCTGGAGCGCGTCCGACAGCAGCGCGCGGAGCTGGATTTTCGACGACGAAACCGACGGGGTGACCAGCTCGACTCCAGCGCGGTGGAGGACAAATAGCTCCACGCGGTTCGGCAAGACGACAAAGTGGAGGAGCGCTGTGTCGTCGGGGAGCCAGCGTGTCGGCAGCGCCGCCACCGGCAGGCGAGCCGACGGGCCACGCGTGGCCGCGGCGATCTGCTCGGCGGCGGCGGTAAACAGATCGCGGCGCTCGCGCGGCTTTGTCGTCACATCAGGTAGCGCATCGGCGGCGCGTACGTCCTCCCATCGTCGTAAACGCGAGACGTCGTGCAGTGTCCGCAGGAGGACGCGCGCGCGGCGCCGCACCGAGCGCGGCGCCGTCTCCACGAGCCGGCGAGCGTCGGCGCAACGCTCCGACACGACTTCGTCGACGACGCTCCACTTGTTGAGCATGAACAGCGCACGATCGGCGGCGGTGAGCCGCGCGCGGACGGCGAACAGCAGCTCCGCCTCTCGCTGCAGGGCGTCCGCGACCCGCGCGACATCGTCGCCGCTCCGCTCCAGCGTCCACCGCTTGATGCGCCACGCGGTCAACTCGTCGAGCGGCTGCGCCAGCGCGGCGAAGACGGCGACCGCCCGCTCGGCTCGCGAGCCCGCGTCGGCGTAGCGGCCCGAGTAATAGTCGACCTGCGCGCCGATCTTGTGCAAGCGTCCGAGATCGAGTGGTGAGTCCGCGGCACGCAGCCACTGCTCGAGTTCCGTCAGCTTGCGCTTCGCACGCTCGAGCTCGTCGTGGTGCAGGTCGAGCTGGATGGCGTTGCACCGTTCGGCGACGTCGTCGGAGAGGCGCGCGTGCCGTCGGCCGGTCGCGGCGTTTGTCGGCGCCGGACGCGGAGCCGTGAGCCGAAGCTCCTCGTCGAGGATCTCGAACGGCGTCGGGATCGCGTCCGGCTGCGCCGTTCGCCGGGCGGCGATCAGCGCCCTCGCTTGCTCAATCGCACGCCGCGACGCGTGCTGCGCTTCGAGCTGCTGCACCACGGCCTCCGCTTCATCGACGCGGTTGAGCGTCGCCAGGCAGTGCGCGCGAGCCCACAGCGCCGCCGCGGCGATCGAGGTGGACAGCGATTGCTCGGCGGCGCTCAGTTCGCCGGCGCGAAACCGGCAGATCGCCTCGAGCACGGTCCACCGCTCGCGCGCTCCTCCCGCGACGGCGCGCGCCCGCCGCTGTTCCACCATCGACTGCACGCCAGCTGCGTCGCCGCGATCGAGGCGCACCTCTCCGAGCAGCAACGCCACTTCGTCGACATCGAGCGTGCTCACCGGTCGCGCGTCGACGCGCTCGAGCAGCGACGCCGCCAGACGCTCGGCCGCGCCGCTGCGCCCGACCGCCGCCAGCCAGCGCGCCGCCCAATAGAGCGCCTCGGCCGCGAGCAGCCGCCCGTCGTCGGCGTGGAGATCGAGCGTCAACCGATCGGCCGCGGCAAGCACCGCGTCGCCCTCGAGAGGCTCGGTCAGCTCCAGCGCCTCCGCCAGGGCGCCGGCCGCGTCATCGAAGCGCAGCAGCTCGATGAGGCATCCGCAGCGGCGAAGGCCGAACAGCGTCGCGGCGTGCCGATCCGGCGGCGTGCGCGCCCGCGCTGACGCGAACGCGAGCTCGTACAGCGGCAGCGCGTGCTCCGGGCGCTCCGCCTTGCACAGCTCGGTGCCGAGCTCCAGGTACAGAAACTGGAGTGCGCGCGACGGCCGATCGAGCGAGCGGGCGATCAGGGCCTCGGTGATCAGCTCGCCGACGAGGTGCTCCAACCGCTCGAGGCCGAGCGCGCGAGTGGCGGCGCCGGCGCGCAGTCGTTTGACCTCGTCGAGGCGCGCCTGCAGTTGGTCGCGTTCCAACGCGCTATTTTTTTTCTGCGCAGGCGGCGCGCTCCGACGCGGTCTTGTGCTCGACGTCGTCGTTGCAGTCGTGTGGCGAGCGGACGACGTAGAAGAGCCTCGCGCGGCTGCGGTCGACGGGCGCTGGCTCGACGGCGGCGGGGATCTCGCGGCGCATCAGCAGCTTCTTGCCCTTGATGAACTCGCTCGGCCGGAACGTGCCGAAGTCGTCGAAGTCGCCGGCCTCGACGATCACGCCCGGCGTCTTCGTCGCGTCTGCGTAGCTGCCGACGGGGTTGCCGTCCCAATCGAAGCGATTGAGCGGGCCCGAGTCCTCGACGTAGGCGACCGCGCCCTCGGCCTGCACCGTGTGCAGCGCCGACGGCAGATCCTGCACCTGCGTCAGGTGCGTGGCGCCGGCCAGGCCGCGCCCGATGTCGGCGGTGGCGTGGAGCCGCCGGCCGGAGCGCGCGACTCCCACGGCGTCGATGACCGGCGCCTTGGCGCCGCTGCGCCCGAGCTTCGCCGCGGCCACGTCGGCGGCCACTCCGTCGAGCGCGCGCGGCGCGACGTCGAGGACGGCGGAGCCCTTCGCCGCCGCGAGCTCGTCCAACATCGCGGCGGCGGCCAACTCCGGCTTTTGCAGCGCCGCCACCGCCAGCAGCGCACGCGCGTCGACGCCGTTGGGATCGGGATCGAGCTTGAGCCGCGTGAGCGCGTCGACCAGCTCCGCGTCGCGCTGCTGCGGCGCCGCGGCGCTGATCCGATCGACGGCCGCGCGCACGCTGCTCACCGATAGCTTGCTCGTCGCGACCGGCTGCCCCGGCGCGTGCTGCAGCTCCTGCAGCACGTCGGCGGTGATCGCGCGCTCGTCGACGAGCTCGTTGAACGCGCGCTGCGCCGCCGCGCCCCCCGCCGGCCGCTGCAAGAACAACGCATCGCCGTCGAAGAAGCCTTGGACGGTCGCGAGCGCCGGATCCGCCGTCGTAAGCGTGATCGGCGTCGCGCCCGCGTGGGGCGCCGCGCTGGTGAACGCGCGCATGACCCGCGAGCCGTCGGGATGTTTGCTGAGCACCTGCCACGGAAGCTGATTCAGCTTCTGCTGCGCCTGCGCCGCCGCGATCGACTCCACGCCGACGCGCGTGCCGCTCGCGTTCATCATCATCCAATCGGCCGAGAGGGCATCTTTGGCGGGGAGCACTCGCACGAGCCGGGCCGGCGCCTTGCCGTTGCCCGTCGCAAGCTCGATCACCTCGACGCCGTTCTTGTTCGCGAGGAAGAACGTGTTTGGCCGCGTCAGCAGGTCGTCAGCCTCTCCGGACGTACGCTCGAGCAGCTCCTTCTTCTCGAGCAGAACGCCGTCGCGCACGCCGAGTCGATCGGCAGCGCCTCCGCCGCCGCGCTCGTACGTCAATTCTCCGACGGGACCGATGGGGGTCTTGATCGCGACGCTGGCTCGGCCGTTGCCGGCGCGCGCTTCTGTCTCGATGCTCGCGGTGCGGAGCTTGGCGCCCTCTTGAATCAGCGCGTCGCCTTCGCGCGGCGTAATCTTGACCTTGCCCGCGGCCGCCGCGGAGGAAGGCAGGCGATAGGTCGCTCCGTTGACGCTGTGAACATCCTCGTTGGCGATCGAAGCAATCCAGCCGCGGCGCGTGTCGGCGCTCAGCTCCGCGGCGACCTTCGGCAACGCCGCCGCCTCCTCCGCCGACGCCAGCGAGACGCCGCCACTCGATACAACGGCGGACCTGCCTCGCAGGAACGGCTTCGACGACAGCAGATCGAGACATTCGCGGCCGTCTACCCACGACGACCTCGGACGAAAGTGGACGTCGCCCGAGAAGGCCAGTCTCTTGCGCTCGCTCTTCATCCACTCGTCGAACTGCAATTTCTCCTTGGGCGGCGGCTCGTGTGCGAGGTAGCGGGCGAGGTTTTTCTGAATCATCCAGTTCGTGATGATCGACCACTTCATGATCTGGTTCTGCCGGTGATACTGGGGCTCGTAGTCCGCGACTGCGGCAAAATGCCGGTCCCACCAAGTCAGCACACGCCGTGAGTCCTCCGCCGCCGCCTCCTCCTTCTTCGGGAGAAGACTGTTCGATCCCTTCGCGTAGACACGTGAAGCGATGGTCTGAAAGTCGAGCGAAGACCGATCGGCCGAGTAACTCGCCGCGTCGCTTCTCGGTCCGAACCAGAGTCGTGTGCGATCGAGCTGCTTGAGGCCATCGTAGTAGATGGGTTCCACCACCCGGTTGATCGCCGGAAGCGAGACGAATCCGTGGACCACCGCTGACGGCGTCGACGACGCGTAGTCGAGAGACCAGATCTTCGCCAACAGGTCGGTGTAGTAGAGGGTCATCGCCACCGCGGTACCCTGAATCGGCGTCGCGTCGTAGCGGGCACATTGAAACCGGTGCTTGCCTCCGATGAAGAGCAGCAATCTACGGAGCTGCGTCTCGACTGCCTCCATCGTTTCGTCCTGCGGTGAAACCACCTCGGTGCGACCCACCCGGCCGGGGGCTCGCACGGACAGGAGGCTCTCTTTGAGACGGTTGTCCAGAGAGAGGAACGCGACCGCCGCGTCTTCGTCATCAGCACGGGCAGTGGTCAGCACCTTGGCGACTTCGGCGATCGGGGCGCGCCAACGCGGCGGAATGCGAAAACTCTCCGGAGCTACGTCCTTGAACACCGCAGCGAGGAAGTGAGCTTCTTGCATGGCTTTCGAGAGCTGCCCGCCGTCGGCCGATTCGCGCAAACCGGCATCGAGCGCGAGCGCCTCGGCGATGAGGGGCTGCGGGTTGTGCAGCAGCGCCTCCAGCTCCTGGCCGAGCCGATGATTGTCCCAGCGCGGATCGAGCGAGAAGCCCGCGGTGGGCGGGTTCTTCATCGTGTCCAGCTCAAACTTGCCGTCCGCCACGGCCTTGACCTCGCTGCCGGCGTCGGAGAGCGATCGGAACGCGGCGAGCTGGCCCTCCGGGGACGCGAGATCCACGGCGGCTGCTTCGCTGTGTTCGGGCAGGTCGTAGGCGCGGCGCGCTCGGTTCGTCGCCGCCTCGGCTTTGCGTAGAGCAACGGTGAACGCCACCACGTCCAGACGGTTGCGTTCCATCTCGCGCTTGAGAACTGCGATCAGCTCGACGAACGTCTTGTCGACCGGATCGAGCTTCTGCTGCTTCGCGTCCTGCTTCTCTTTCAGCACCTTCGCGTTGGCGACCGCGACCTGGTTGGCTTTGTAGAGCACCGCGACGTCGTCGAGCGTGACGCCGAGCGTGCGGTGGTCGGCGAAGCGGCGGCCGCCGAGCTCCAGCGCGCCGTCCACCGCGGCGACGTGCGTGACCTCGTCGATCGATCGCAGCCACGCGTCCAGCTCGTCGCGGTTGTGCGCCCGCGCCTTCACGTAGCCGTACTCCGCGCCGAACAGCGCGCGCGCGGCGACATCATCGCGGCGCGTGACCACGATGCGCCCGCCCGGCACGTCTGTCAGGTAGGAGAACACCACGAACGAGTCCGGCACCACGCCGGCGTCGGCCCGCACGCGATCGGCCAGGTGCGCCAGCGTGACCTCGCGCGCCGCGTCCTTCTCCGAGTAGAACAGCCAGACGCGACCGTTCGGCAGCATCGCGCGCCGCCCCGGCCCGTAGTCGAACTGCATCAGGTGCTCGAGGCTGGCGAGCCGCAGCGGCACGTGGTCGTACGTGGCGGCGCGGACCGCCGACGGCGACGCTTTGGCGTGCAGCAGCGTCCCGTAGACCGTCCAATCGGCGAGCTGCTCCGGCCGCTCGTCGGCGCGCAGTTGGTCGAGCTTGGCGATCGCGTCGCTGATGTCGAGCTCGAAGCTCGCCTGTATCGCGGGAAGCTCCGGCTCCTCGACGGCGTGCTGCCGTGCCGGGCTCCCGCCCGCGAAGCTCGACGCAACCATCAGCATCGCGACCACGCAGCCTCGCGGCTTGCTAGCTTCACGCATCTCCACGCCTCCTTCACCGATTCGGGTTGGTCACCTGCCACGGGACGATGACCGCGGTCCAGCGCTCGGCCGCCGGTTGGCTCGGCTGGCCGCCGAGCGCCCTGCCGCGCGTTTCCTGGTGCGCGCACTCCGCGAACGACTTGGACAGCTCCAGGTACCGCAGCGAAACGTCGGCGCGGGTGGTGCCGACGACGATCAGGCGCTCGACGGCGGAGTCCCGATCGGGCGGCAGCTCGGCCACGAACGGTACGCGCTGCGCCCCCTGCTTCCACTGCGCCAGCGTTGCGCCGGCGGGGATCTCGTCCTCGCCGAGGAGCTCGACGCGGCCGTCGATGGTGCAGTTCAAGATGGTCACGTACAGCGACGACTGCGTGCGGTTGCCGATCAGCAGGCTCGTGGGCTGCCCGGCGCGCAGCGCGTAGATCGAATCGGCGCGCGCGATCTCGGGCAGGTCGGGATTCTGCGGATCGCAGCGGCTCAGACGATCGGCGTCGCTGCAGTCGAGCAGCGCGACGGTGAGCGCGTTGGCGAGCTCGTGGCAGCGGCGCGCCAGGCGCAGCGGCAGGTTGTAGCGCCGGTAGTGGCGCAGCGCGCGCCGTAGCTCCCGCGTCTCGCGCTCGCCGACGTCGACCAAGGCCACGCCCGGCTGCGTCGGGTACAAGTTGTCGCCGAGCAGCAGCCGGCCGCCGGCGTGGTGCACGCGTGCCTCGACGCCGGCGGTGCCCGGCGCGACCACGCGCACCAGCGACTCGCTCTCGAGCTGCTCGGCGAGCAGCGCGTCGAACGGCTCGAGCTCGACCAGCAGCTGCTCCGCCGGACCCGCTTCCACCAGCCGGCCCCGCGCGCCCTGCGGCAGCTCGAACGGTGCGCCGGTGGGAACCGCGACCGCACGCGACCGCTCCGCCGACTCCACCCGCAGGAGCCCGACGCGGGCGTCGAGGTCGGCCTCGCTGCCGAGATCGTCGAAGAAGTCCGGCTCCTGCCCGTAGACGGCGACCTTGGCGCCGGCGGTGACGCCGGTGAGCGTGCCGGCGCCGATCTCGACGTACGAGTCGCGGCTCGCCAGCGGCAATCCGCCGTCGCGCAGCTGCCAGGCGCCCCCGAACAGGCGGCGCTCGCCGCTGCCTTGCAAGCGCGGGTGCTGCGAGCGGCTCCACCCGGCGACGCGATCGACGAGGCTGCTCCAGAGCGACCCCCACCGCAGCTCGCGCAGATGCGCGTCGTCGATCGACTCGAGCACCTCCAGCAGCCCGAGCGTCAAGGCGCCGTGGCAGCGCGCGTAGCGATTCTGCTCCAGCTCCTGCGCGAGCTCACTGGCGGCGCACGCGGAGAGCACCAGGTGGCGCTCGCCGCCGCCGATGCCGGCGGAGAGCCCGCGCATCGCCGGCCGCGGCGCGAGCGCGGGCAGCGCCGTCGGTTCGGCACGCGCAGGCCAGAGGCGCGCGCGCGACTCGCCGCCCGACGCCTCGGACTCTCCGCGCCGGATACCCGCGGCGTGACAGCAGTCGAGGATCACGGTCACGTCGTCGGTACGCACGCGATCGAGCAACGCGTTGAGCTCGAAGTCGAAGAGGTAGCGCTCGCGGCCGGGCTCGGCCAGTACGTCGACGGGCACCAGCGCCTCGCGGCTGATGAGCCTGCGCCGCTCTATGATGGAGCGCTGAACGCCATGGCCTGAGTAATAGATAAAGACGCGATCCTCCGGCTTCGCCTCCTCGACGATGCGCCCGATGGCGGCGCGCAGGTTGTCGAGCGTCGGGATTGCCGACGACAGCCGCGTCGGCACGCGCCCGCGCCGCGGCGCCGCCAGCCGCGCGATCCGCCGCGGCTCGACTCCGACGCGATCGAGCAGCAGCGCCTCGATCGCCTGTATGTCGTTCACCGAACCGTTGAGCGGAGCGGTCGGGTAGTCGTCGATCCCGATCAGCAGGCCGTGAAACTCGCCGTTCATCACTTCACCGAGAGCAGCTTGCCGAGCACGTCCGAGGTGACGGCGATACCGACGAAGCCGCCGATGCCGTCGCTGTTGAACTCGGAGTGCTTGGGCAGATCGCCCGGCGCGGTCCATACCTGGTTGGGCGTCACCATGGCGCCGCTGTTGATGACCTCGCTCTTGTAGACGCTCAGCCCGCCGACGATGCCGACGCCGGAGAATGGCTGGAAGTTGGCGCCGACCATGAAGCCCTGATCGATGCGGCTGGGATCGATGGCGATGAACGGCGTCGGGATGCGATCGCACCACGTCCAGTCGAGCGGGTTGGCGCCGCAGTAGTGGAGCCCGAGCAAGATGATCGGGCGGACGCCGCCGTAATCGCGCGACTGCGCGACGAAGGTTTCACTCCCGGTGCCCGTCGCCGCCGGCCGCGGCTTGAGCGAGTACGAGATCGGCCGCACGAAGTCGAACACGAGGCCCGCGCCCCACGCCAGCCGATAGACCGGGTCGAACACGACGGACATGGTGGTGGTTATGTCGGGCTGCCCCTGGCGCTTGACGGTGACCTTGTAGACGAGCGTACCGGCGCACTGCACAAACTGCTTGTGGACGTAGGGCACGATGCGCAGCTCGGCGGTGACGGTGCGCAGGCCGGAGATGGGGACGGTGCCAATCTTGGCGGCGTCGGCGTAGGAGCCGAGGATGCGCAGCCCGGGCACCGCCTCGCACGTCACGATCTCGAAGGTGACTTGCGCGTCGGTGGGACCGAGCACGATCAGCTCAAGGCGATCCTTTTCGTTGATGTGCGAGGGCAGCGGCTCGGCCAGGCTGCCGTCGGGGAGGTGGTAGATCTTGAACTTGCGGCCGAGCGCTCCGCCTTCGGTGGACTTGTCGGCGGTGGTTTCGTAGTAGGCGCGCGCCTGCTGCATGATGAGGGCGTTGTCCGACTCCGCCGCGCTCGCCGCCGTCGGGTGGAGCACCGACGGCGCCGGTTGCACCAGCGCCACGCCATCGCAAGCGGGCCCCGCCTGACCGACGATGGTGAGCGTGGCCGCGTCCTCCGGGACCCCGTCGAGCTTGAGCTCCTTGTCGCCCTTCTTCAGCGTGCGCGACAGCGCACCGGCCGTGATCGTCAGATCCTCTGGCGCACCGGCGGGAGCGAAACCGCCGTCGGCGGTCTTCTGACCAACGAGGATCATCACCTGCGCCGGCGGCTTCGCCGGCGGCGTGAAGTGCCGCTCGCACGCCTGCACGTGCCCACCCGCGACCACGATGGTCACGTTGTTCGAGTCGGCGGCCCGCGCGCGAACCGGCGCGCCGAGCGCAGCAATGGTGATGGCAAACGCCACAGCAATGCGCTTCATGAGGATCCCCCCTTTAGAAAGGAATGCCGTACGGCCCGAGCACGCGGCGCATCCAGCCGGCGTAGAAATCGGGCCGCACGTAGATGCCACCGTCGCCGCAGGGGCGGTCGCCCCCAAGCGTCGCGCGCGACGTCACGCCGCCGACTTTGTATCCGTCACCAGTCTCGATGAACGCCGGGCCGCCGCTGTCGCCGTTGCAGCTGTCGAGGCCCAGCGCCTTGCGCCCGGCGACGAACTCCGCATCGGGAAAGAAGCCGAGCGCCGCCGCCTGCTGCGCCAGGTCCTGCCCTTGCGCGCGCTGTAGCAGCGTGATGCCGAGCTCCAGCTCGCGCTTGATGCCGAAGCCGATCGGCCGATTGGTGTCGTTGTAGCCGAAGCCGACCAGCGTGCAGCGCAACGCCGCGTCGAGCTCCGCCGTCGAAGCGATGTCGACCGGCTCGACGCTGGGCGCGTTCGCCAGTACCAGCAGCGCGACGTCGTTGCGGTTGGTGCGCGGATCGTACTCAGGATGGCGCAGCACGGCCGCCACGTCGATCACCTCACCGCCGTCGAGCCGCGACACGTCGGTGCCTCCGGCGAAGACGCGGGTGATGCCGACGTCGCAGTGCGCGGCGGTCAGCACCACCGTCGGGCGGATGAGCGTACCTGAGCAGAACCACCGCGCGTCGTCGCCGAGGCAGCAGCACGCCGGAAAACGGTTGGTCTCGTTTCCGCCGACGATGCGCAGCGCGCGCGACAACGCGTCGGTCTCGAGCGAGCGCACGTCGTCGGTGGTGAGCGCGTCGGCCGACGATCTCCCGGCGGAAAGCCTGGCCATCGCGTCGATCACCGTGGCCAGGTCGCGCGACAACGCGCGATGCGCCGCCGCCGGATCGAACTCCTGGTCGCAACGGCAGGGTGACTTGGAAGAGGTCTTGTCATCGGGAGCCATGGGACCCTCGTTTCGAGTCTTCACCCGATTGACGCGGCTCCCGAGGCGCTCATGCACGCGGAGCTATTTTTTTGAGTCGGCGAGCAGGCGCGCGATGCTCAGGTCGAGCTTGCTACCGAGCATCGCCATCAGCGAATGGAACTCGGCGGTGTCGGTGCCGATGCTCGTGCGCAGCTCCTCCTGCGTACGATGCAGGATCGCCTCGCGCGCACTGGCGGTCCAGCGCGTCACCGTCGATTGGCTCACGCGATAGATAGCGGCGATCTCGTCGTGGCTCATCTGCTCCAGCACCTGAAGCCGGAGCAACAGCCGCTGGCGGTCGGTGAGCGCCGCAACGGCCGTGGCGAAGGCTTCGCGGAACAGGGCGCGGTAACGGACTTGTAAGTAGTCGAGCTCGGGATCGCCGCCCGCCGGCAACGCCTCGGCTATCGATCGCTCCCCGGCCCGCTGTTGCGCCTTGTGCCCGCGGCGTAAGCTCAGCGCGATCCGTTGCGCCACCACGCTGACCCAACCGCCGAGTGGGCCGCGCCCCGCGTACGCGGCGATCTTGGGCGTGCCGCCCGCGTCCGAGACGAACAGCTTTTCGCGCGCGAGCTGGAGCACCTCGTCGGCAAACGCCGGCGACGGATCGATGGTCCGCAGCATCGCCGGAACGTTCGCCAGGTATTGCTCTTCGAAACATTGGAGCGCGCCGGCGACGCGATCGACGCAGGCGCACGCCAAGTACAAATCACCGACGTGCTGCGTGCTCTGCTCCGCTTCCATCGAATCGTCGAGCTTGAACCGCTCGCCCACGTAACGGAGGAAGCGCTGCTCGTCGAGCTGGAGCCGCGGCCAGGCTGCGCGCGCGCGATTGAAGGCCTCCGTCCACCCCATCCCCACTCTGCGATCTTCGCACAAAATCGGGGCAAACAGCTATGATTGGGCCGCGCGCAGCTTTCAAAGCGCGCTTTGCGCCCCTCCAATCGCGATTCAAAACGATGCAATCGTGCTTTGACGAAAATGCTGTCCAGTCGTTGCTGGCCGGCGGGTTCGACGGGGCGACGCTGAAGGCGTTCGAGCAGCACATCGGCCACTGCGCCGAGTGCTGCGATCTGCTATCCGCCGCCGCGCGCGCGTTCCGGCCGGCCGAGCGCCGGCTGGGCCGATATCAGCTGCTCTCGGCGATCGGTGGCGGCGCCACCGGCATCATCTACCAGGCGCGCGACGCGGACACCGGTGACCTGGTCGCGCTCAAGACGGTGCGCCGCATCTCGCAGCCGGCGATGGCGTCGCTGCGGCGCGAGATTCACGCACTCGCGCGCGTGCGCCACCCGGCGATCGTGCGGGTGTTCGAGCACGGCATGGACGGTGACCGGCCGTGGTACGCGATGGAGCTGTTGGCCGGAGAGACGCTGGCCGACCTGTGCCGGCGCATCGGGCGGCGGCCGACCGTGGCGGCGGGCGGCGAGCTGACCCGGGCGCTCACCATCATCGAGCGGCTGTGCGCGCCGCTGGCGTTCCTTCACGGCGAGGGGATCGTTCATCTCGATCTCAAGCCGCTGAACATCCTGCTGCGCGAGGGCGATCGGCCGGTGCTCGTCGACTTCGGGCTGGTGGCGCGCGTGACGGGCTCGCCCGGCCGCGAGGAGCTCGACGCGCGCGACGTCGACGGAACGCCGCGCTACATGGCGCCCGAGCAGATCCGCGGCGACCTGCTCGACCCGCGCGCCGATCTGTACGCGCTCGGCTGCGTGCTCTACGAGCTCGTGACCGGGCGGCCGCCGTTCGACGCGGAAGACGCCGAGGACGTCTTGCAGATGCATCTGGCGATCGCGCCGGTGCCGCCGTCCAAGCTGGTCGCCGGCGTGCCGCCGAAGCTGGACGCGCTCATGCTCGGCCTGCTGGAGAAGCGGCCGCGCGACCGCATCGGCCACGCCGACGACGTGGCCGCGGTGCTGGCCGAGCTGGGCGTGACGCGTGACGCCGGAGCCACGCGCGCGCGCGCGTACCTTTATCGCTCATCGCTGCTTGGCCGCGACGCGGTGGTCGATGAGCTGACGGCGCTAGCGCGCGAGGTGGCGCACGGCGTGGGCGGGTTCGCCGTGGTCGTCGGCGAGAGCGGCATCGGCAAGACGTACGTCGCGATGGAGGTCGCGCGCCGGCTCGGGCGCTCACTGCGGAAGATCAACGGCGCCTGCCTCGCGTCCGACGCCAGCTCGTCGGCGACGGGTCGTGCGCCGCTCCATCCGCTGCGCGAGCTGGTGGCGCGGATCGCCGATTGGTGCCTCGAGGCCAGACCCGACGAGCCACAGCGGCTGCCGGGTCGCTGCGCCGCGGTGTTGAGCACGCTCGAGCCGCGGTTCGCTCGGCTGGCCGACGCAGAGGTGGAGACCGCGGTCGCGTTCGCCGCCGGCGCCCGCGAACGGCTGCTGGCGGCGCTCACCGAAGCCATCGAGACCTACGCCGCGCACAAGCCGGTGCTGCTGCTGCTCGACGACCTACACTGGAGCGACGAACTGACGATCGCGTTCCTGCGGGGCTTGAGCCGCGATTGGCTGGCGCGCCACCCCTTCTTCGTGCTGGCGACCTGCCGCAGCGAGGA
>Ga0070741_10015701_pt1 | contig 12771 bp, 12 predicted proteins | sample Coa_R1_4_FD_66440 | JGI IMG/M metagenome (GOLD analysis project Ga0070741, IMG submission 66440) | Surface soil microbial communities from Centralia Pennsylvania, which are recovering from an underground coalmine fire - Coalmine... | ecosystem: Environmental > Terrestrial > Soil > Unclassified ...
AGGTCGCGCATGCCGCGCGATTCGAACTGGAACACCGCGGTCGTGTTCGCCTGCCCGAAGACCGCGTACGCGGCCGGGTCGTCGAGCGGGATCTTCTCGAGCGCGAAGCCCGGCTCGCCCATCGCGCGGATCGACTGCCCCGCCCAGTCGAGGATCGTGAGCGTGGTCAGGCCGAGGAAGTCGAACTTGACCAGGCCGATGCGCTCGACGTCCTTCATGTCGAACTGCGACACCGTGCTCTCGGTGCCCTGAGCCGCGTACAGCGGGCAGAAGTCGGTCAGCTTCCCCGGCGCGATCAGCACGCCGCCCGCGTGCATGCCGACGTTGCGCACGATGCCCTCGAGCTGGCCCGCGAGCGCGAGCAGCTCGCGCGTCTCCTCCTCGGTTCGCTCGCGCTCCGCGAGGCGCGGCTCCATCTCGCGCGCGTCCTTGAGCGTGATGCGCTTGCCCGGCTGGAACGGGATCAGCTTCGCGAGCTCGTCGGTGCGCGTGTAGCTCCACTCCATCACGCGCCCGACGTCGCGCACGACCGCGCGCGCCGCCATGGTGCCGAAGGTCGCGATCTGCGAGACGCACTCCGAGCCGTACTTGCGCTTCACGTACTCGATCACGCGGTCGCGGCCGCGCTCGCAGAAGTCGATGTCGAAGTCGGGCATCGACACGCGCTCGGGATTGAGAAAGCGCTCGAACAGCAGGTCATAGCGCAGCGGATCGAGGTCCGTGATGCCGAGCGAGTACGCGACGAGCGACCCCGCGCCCGAGCCGCGCCCGGGACCGACCGGGACGCCGTTCGACTTCGCCCAGTTGATGAAATCGGCGACGATCAGGAAGTAGCCGGCGAAGCCCATCTTGATGATGGTCCCGAGCTCGAGCTCCAGGCGCGCTTCGTACTTCCCGCGCTGCTCCTCGGCCTTGTCGCCGTAGAGCGCGCGCAGCCTCGCGGCGAGCCCTTTTCGCGCCTGCTCCCGAAGAAAATCCTCGAGCGACAGGCCCCCGGGCGTCGGGAACGCGGGGAGCTTCGACTTCCCCAGCTGCAGCGTCAGGTTGCACCGGCGCGCGATCTCGACCGAGTTCGCGAGCGCCTCGGGCAGATCGGCGAAGAGCTCGGCCATCTCCGCCTGCGACAGGAAGTAGCTCCTCGCCGTGAACGCGCGCGGCCGCCGGCGATCGCCGAGCACGTAGCCCTCGGCGATGCACACGCGCGCCTCGTGCGCGGTGAACTCCTCCGGGGTCAGGAACTGCACCGGGTGCGTGGCGACCACCGGCAGCCCGAGCGCTCCCGCGAGGCGCACCGCGGAGGCGACATAGGTTTCCGCCTGCGGCACGCCGGAACGCTGCAGCTCGACGTAGAACCGGCCGGGAAAGATCTTCGCCCACTCGAGCGCGAGCCGCTCGGCCGCCGGCCGGTTGTCCGAGAGGAGCGCCGCGCCGACGTCGCCGTGCATCGCTCCCGAGAGAGCGATCACGCCCGCGGTGCCCGTCTCGGCGAGCCAGCTCTTGCGCAGCTCGCCGCGGCCCCGGTGCTGGTTCTCGAGCCAGGCGCGCGAGAGCCACTGCGAGAGCCGCAGGTAGCCTTCGTGCGTCTGCACGAGCAGCAGCAGGCGGTGCGGCTTGTCGCGCTCGGACTCGTTCGAGACCCAGACGTCGCAGCCCACGACGGGCTTCACGCCCGCCGCGCGCGCCGCCTTGTAGAACTTGACCGCGCCGAAGACGTTGGCGAGGTCGGTGATCGCGAGCGCCGGCATGCCGTCGGCGGCGGCGCGGGCCACGGCGTCGTCGATGCGCACGATGCCGTCGGTAACCGAGTATTCGCTGTGCAGCCGGAGGTGGACGAAGGCGGGTTTTGGCATCTTTTTCGCGCCTTGACGGCGACGAAATTCTATCACCCACTGATCGGCGCCGGTCCGCCGGCCGGCCCATGAAGCACGTCGAAAACTCTTCGCGGCGCGCGTGTTCCAATGGGCCGGGAAATCCGTCGCTTATGAGCGCAATCCGCGTCCACCTCCTCGCCGCCGCCCTCGCCGCGGCGGCCGCGCCCGCGCTCGCCGACACCATCTACAAGTACGAGCGCGGCGACGGCAGCGTCGTGTACTCGGACACCCCGGTCCGGGACGCCCGCCTGGTCGAGCGCTTCAGCGTCGCGCAGGCGATGGCGCAGCCGCCGCGCCCCGCGGCGCCCGAGGCGCAGCGCCCGGCCGCTCCCGCCGGCGATCGCGTCGCCCGCCTGGACGCGGCCGACGCCGAGGTGCGGGCCGCGCAGCAGGCGGTCGATGCCGCGAAGACGCGCCTTGGACAGGGCTCCGAGCCCCTTCCGGGCGAGCGCGTCGGCATCGGCGGCGGCCGCAGCCGCCTGACCCAGGACTATTTCGCGCGCCAGCAGGGGCTCGAAGAGGAGTTGGTCCGCGCCAACGCGCGCCTCGAGGCGGCCTACCGGCGGCGCAACGACGCGAGGTGACCTCCACCCTCCGCCTATAATCCCCGCCGATGAGCACCGCGGCGGGCGCCAAATCCACCGAAACGCTCGCTTTTGCGGCCCTCGTCGCGGGCGCCGCGATGATCGCGTGCGCGCCGATCCTGGTGCGGCTTTCCGACACCAGCCCGGGCGCGAGCGCGTTCTGGCGCGTCGCGCTGTCGGCGCCGGCGCTCGCGCTGTGGGCGCGGATGGAGCCGGGCGCGCGGCGCGCGGCACCCGTCTCCTGGACGCCGCTCGTCCTCGCGGGACTGTGCTTCGCCGGAGACCTCGCCGCCTGGCACGTCTCGATCCTCTACACCTCGGTCGCGAACGCGACGCTCGAGGCCAATTTCGCGCCGGTCTTCGTCACCGCGGGAGCCTGGCTGCTGTGGCGCGAGCGCCCGAGCGCGCTGTTCGTCGGCGCGCTCGGGCTGACGGCGCTCGGCGCGGCGCTGCTCATCGCACCGAACTTCGCCCTCGGCGGCAGGACGCTCGCCGGCGACGCGCTCGGCGTCCTCACCGCGGTGTTCTACGCCGGCTACATGCTCGCGCTGAAGTCCGCGACGAGCGGCGCCTCGACCGCGCGCATCATGGCGGTCAGCACCGCGGTCGCCGCGGCCGCGCTGCTCCCGTACGCGCTCGCGACCGCGGAGGTGTTCCGCGCGCAGGACGCGCGCGGCTGGATGGTGCTCGCCGCGCTCGCCCTCGTGCCGCAGATCGGCGGCCAGAGCCTGATCGCGTTCGGCTTCGCGCGGCTGCCCGCCTCGCTCTCGGCCGTGAGCCTGCTGCTGCAGCCGCTGCTCGCCGCGTTCTATGCCTGGCTGCTGCTCGGCGAGGCGATGTCGGGGATGCAGATGGCGGGCGCCGCCATCGTTCTCGCGGGCATCCACCTCGCGCGGCGCGGACGCTAGCGGACGCCGAAAAGCGACGGAATCCAGCCCGGCGGAAACGGCAGGTGCAGGAGCAGGTCGAACAACCCGAAGAAGCACGACCAGACCACGGCCGTGAAGACCGCGGAGAACACCCAGCCGCGCTTGCCCTGGATGCGCAGATAGGCGAGGACGAACACGGGCACGGCGAGCAGGAACCCGAGCAGCAGGATCCCGAAGAAGAAGCCGAGGATCCACGCCACCGCGACGGCCGTGCGGCGCAGCGCCACCGACTGGGGCAGGTGGTCGGAAAGCTTGAAGTCGGAGGCGCTGTGCGCCGCCGCGCCGAACAGCGACCACAGCACCTCGGCCCCGGCGAGGAAGAACAGCGGCACGCAGATGACGAGCGGGAACAGCGCGGCCTTCGCGGGCCAGCCCCAGGCGCTGATCACGCCCCACGCCGAGACCAGCATGACGACGACCCCGAGCGCGAGCGAGGCCTTGTTATGCATGGCCTCTCCGCCGCGTCCGGCGCGCCTGCCAGATCGGATAGCAGATCACGACGACCGCGATCGCGAACAGCACGAGCACGATGGGACGCGCGAGCCACGACGCGTGATAGCGCGCGACCGAGATGTAGAGATAGTTCTCTGCGATCTTGCCGAGCACGAGGCCGAGGACGAACGGCGCGCGCGGCCAGCCGGCGACCACCATGAGCCAGCCGATCCCGCCGCACAGGAGCATCACGACCAGGTCGCCGTACTGGTTGTTCGCGGTGTAGGCGCCGATGAAGATCAGCACCAGGATGACCGGCACGAGCAGCTCGCCCGGCACGTTCGTGAGCGACGCGAGCCGGTTGAGGAATATCAGGCACGCGATGACGGTGATGATGTTCGCGAGCACGATGGTCCACACCATCGAGTAGGTGATCGGCAGGTTCTTGGTCAGCATGTCGGGGCCGGGAACGAGGCCCATCAGGAAGAAGCCGCCGAGGATCACCGCCATCGAGGCGCTCCCCGGGACGCCGAAGGCGATGGTCGGGATGAGCGAGCCGCCCTCCTTCGAGTTGCTCGCCGCGCCCGGGCCGATGACGCCGCGCACGTCGCCGCGGCCGAAGCCCTTGCGCTCCTCGGGCGTGCGCGCGCTCTGCACCGCGTGGCCGTAGGCCATCCATTGCGCGACCGGGCCGCCCAGGCCCGGCGTGATGCCGATGAAGGTCCCGATCAGGCTGCAGCGGATCGCCAGCCCGAAATGCTGGAACGTGTCCTTCACGCCCTCGAGCACGCCTTTCCTCACCTGGCCGACGCGCGTGTCGCCCGCGATCGAGCTGCCGCGCACGACCAGGTCGAGGATCTCCGGCACCGCGAACAGGCCGACGAGCACCGCCACGATGTCGAGGCCCTGCCAGAGGTAGAGCGTGCCGAAGGTGAAGCGCGCGACCCCGGCCTGCGGGTCCTGGCCGACGGTCGCGAGCAGCAGCCCGAGCCCGCCGGCGATGAATCCGCGCACCATGCCGCGCGCGCCCTGGCCGCTGAGCGAGGCGATGAAGGCGAGGCCGACGATCGCGAGCATGAACAGCTCCGGGGATCCGAACGCCAGCACGAGCGGCCGCACGACCGGGATCGCGAGCGCGAGCGCGGCCGCGCCGACCAGCGCCCCGAGCAGCGAGCTCGACAGCGCCGCGCCGAGCGCGCGTCCCGCCTCGCCCTTCTTCGCCATGGAGTGCCCGTCGAGGATGATCGCCGCCGTGGTGGACTCGCCCGGGATGCCGAACAGCACCGAGGTGATGTCGCCGGTGGTCGCGACCACCGAGTGCATCCCGAGCAGGAACGCCATCGCCTCGTGCGGCTTCATCGCGTAGATGAAGGGCAGCATGAGCGCGAGCGTGGTGACGCCGCCCAGCCCCGGCAGCAGCCCGACCCAGAACCCGAGCAGGATGCCGAGCCCCATGAAGGCGAGCGCCTTCCACTGCAGGACCAGCAACAGCCCGGCCAGGGCGGATTCGATCATTCGCCGAACTTCACGTACTTGCGGAATTCGGCGACGATGTCGTTCGGCTGGTTCAGGACTTCTTTCATCACCTCGAGCGCCTGGTCGCCGTTGACGTAGTTGAGCGTCAGGTCGGCCTTCTTCGCCTCGGCGAGCAGGTCCTTGTCGGCGAGCGACTTGACGAATGCGTCGCGCAGGATGTTGACGAGGTTGTCCGGCGTCCCGGGCGGCATGACGTACGGACGGCCGACCACCTCGGGCGCCGAGCGCAGCGCCATCATCGCCTTCGCGCGCGGATTGGGCGCGAGGCTCTCGTCGCTGGGCAGGTTGGCGATCTCGGGCTCGCTCGCGCGCGAGCGGATGACGGGGTGCACCAGCTTGCGCTCGATGAACGGCGCGATCGACGAGTACGAGCCGGCGCGGGCGTCGGCCTCCTTGCGCTCGACCGCGAGCATGATGTCGGCGCTGCTCGAGTAGCCGCTCACGAGCTTGAGGTTCACGCCGAGGAACTCCTTCAGCAGCAGCGGGAAGTCGTAGGTGTTGGCCCCGGGCCCGGTCGCGCCCACGATGATGGGCTCCTTCGCCTTCCTCATGTCGTCGAAGGTCTTGTACGGCAGGTCGTCGCGGATGGCGAGCACCGTGGTCTCGCTCGCGGCCGAGCCGATCCACGCGAACTTGAGCATGTCGAACTTCACGCCCTCGACCTTGAGCAGCTGCCCGATCGGCAGGTTGCGGTTGAAGGTGCCGATCGTCAGCCCGTCGGGCTTCGCCTGGGCGTAGACGTAATTGGCCGCGATCAGGCTGTTGGCGCCCGGCATGTTCTGCACGATCACGGTCGGCGTGCCCGGGATGTACTTCGGCAGGTAGCGCGACAGCAGCCGCGCGACCGAGTCGTAGCCGCCCCCCGGCTTGTAGCCCACGACGATCGTGATGGTCTTGCCTTCGAAGTACGGCGCCTGGCTCTGGCGGTTGCACCCCACGAGCGCGAGCAGAGCAAGCGCCGTGACGAGCGCGAAGCGGATTCTCATGATCCCTCCTCGTTCGGTAAGTCGTAGTCTCTCTTGGATCCCTCGTGCCGGCTGCGAGCCGGCCGGCGGTGTCCCCCGCCCGGGAAAGCAGGGATGATCCTACGAATGCGGGGCCGGAGTAAATACCCGGCTCATGTTCCGCCGCGTGAAACGACGACTTGCGCCTCGCCCGGCGCGCGCGGCTCGACCCGGCCGATGCGCCACGCGGTCTCTCCGGCGGCGCGCAGCGTCTCCTGCGCCCGGGCGGCGTCGCGCTCTTCCACGATCACCACCATGCCGATGCCGCAGTTGAACACGCGCAGCATCTCGGCCTCGGCGACGTTGCCCTGCTCCTGCAGCCAACCGAAGATCGGAGGCGGCGTCCAGGCGCCGCGCTCGAGCACGGCTTTCGTTCCGTCGGGCAGAACGCGCGGCACGTTCTCGACGAGGCCGCCGCCGGTGATGTGCGCCAGGCCCTTCACCGTCATCGCGCGCATCAGCGCGAGCAGCGGCTTCACGTAGATGCGCGTCGGCTCGAGCAGCGCCTCGGCCAGCGTGCGCCCGTGGAAATCCGAGCCCGGATCGGCGCCCGACACGTCGAGGATGCGCCGCACGAGCGAGTAGCCGTTCGAGTGCGCGCCGCTCGACGCGAGCCCGAGCACCGCGTCGCCCGGCGCGATCGAGCGCCCGTCGATGATCGCGCTTTTTTCCACGACGCCCACGGCGAATCCGGCCAGATCGTATTCGCCTTCGGGATACATGCCCGGCATCTCGGCGGTCTCGCCGCCGATCAGCGCGCAGCCTGCGAGGTCGCAGCCGCGCGCGATGCCGGCGACGACCTGCGTCGCGACGCCGACGTCGAGCCTGCCGCACGCGTAGTAGTCGAGGAAGAAGAGCGGCTCGGCGCCCTGCACCAGGATGTCGTTCACGCTCATCGCCACGAGGTCGATGCCGACCGTGTCGTGGCGGTTCAGCCGGAACGCGAGCTTGAGCTTGGTGCCCACGCCGTCGGTGCCCGAGACCAGCACGGGCTCGCGGTAGCGCTTCGGGATCTCGCACAGCGCGCCGAAGCCGCCGATGCCGGCGAGCACCTCGGGGCGCATCGTGCGCTTCGCGAACGGCTTGATCGCCTCGACCAGCGCGTCGCCCGCGTCGATGTCGACGCCCGCGTCGCGGTAGCTGATCGGCTTTCGACTGGCCAAGAGGGAGGGATACCGCTAGAGTCTCGTTTTCCGCGCGAATTCTAATCGAAAATGCACCCGGCCCGCCGCGCTGACCGAGAGAAATGGTGGTGGCTCGCGCTGGGCCTGGGCTTCCTGCTGCTGCTGTATTTCCTCTCGCCGATCCTGACGCCGTTCCTGCTGGGCGGGATCCTCGCGTACATCATGAACCCGCTGGTCGGCTGGCTCGAGCGCCATCGTGTCGACCGCACCATCGGCGCGGTCGTCGCGATCGCGCTGCTCGCCGGCCTCGTGGTCCTGTGGGTGCTCATCGTGGTGCCGCTGTTCACCAAGGAGATCCGCCAGCTGATCGAGCGCCTTCCCGACGCGTTCGACCAGGCCAACACGCGGCTCGTGCCCTGGCTGCGCGAGCGCTTCGGGGTCGAGCTGCAGCTCGACCCGGCGAGCGTGCGCGCGTATTTCGCCGACGCCGTGAAGGGCACCGAGGGCGTCGGCGCCGCCCTGTTGCAGTCGCTCAGGATCGGCAGCGCGACGCTGATCGGCTTCCTCATCACGGCGCTGCTCATCCCGGTCGTGCTGTTCTACCTCATGCGCGACTGGAACCGGCTGATCGAGGTCGTCGACGGCCTGGTCCCGCGCAACCTCCACCCCAAGGTCGCCGAGATCGCGCGCGAGACCGACGCCGTGCTCGCCGAGTTCCTGCGCGGGCAGCTTTCCGTGATGCTGGTGATGAGCTTCTACTACTCGATCGCGCTGTGGGTCGCGGGGCTCGATTTCTACCTGCCGGTCGGGATCATCACCGGCATCCTGGTGTTCATCCCGTACGTGGGCTCGTTCACGGGCCTGCTGCTCGCGACGCTCTCGGGCCTGATCCAGTTCGGGCCCACCATGGGACTCGTGTGGGTGCTGATCGCGTTCGGCATCGGCCAGGCGATCGAGGGGATGGCGGTGACGCCGCTGCTGGTCGGCAAGCGCATCGGCCTGCACCCGGTCGCGGTGATCTTCGCGCTGCTCGCGTTCGGGCAGCTGTTCGGCTTCGTCGGCGTGCTGCTCGCGCTGCCGGCGAGCGCCGCGCTGCTGGTCGGCCTGCGGCACCTGCGCGCGCGCTACATCGCGAGCTCGGTGTACGGCGGCGACGCGGGCTGAAGCGGCCGTGCGGCAACTGGTCCTCGAGCTCGCGCCGCCCGAGCCGCCCAGCTTCGCGAGCTACGTTCCCGGACGCAACGCCGCCGCGCTCGCCGCGCTCCGGAGCGCGCTCGCGGGCGGCGAGCGCTTCGTCTATCTGTGGGGTCCTTCGGGGAGCGGCAAGACGCACCTGCTGCGCGCCTTCGAGACCGCGGGCGGCCGGGCGGCGGACGACGTCCAGCGGCTCGACGAGCCCGGGCAGATCGCGCTGTTCGATCTCTACAACGCGCTGCGCGCCTCGGGCGGCGCGCTCGCGGCGGCGGGCGACGAGCCGCCGGAAGGGCTGCGCCTGCGCGAGGACCTGCGCTCGCGCCTCGGCAGCGGGGTCGTGATCCAGCTGCGCCCGCTGTCGGAGACCGAGAAGGCGGCGGCGCTGCGCGAGCGCGCGAAGGCGCGCGGCATCGCGCTCTCCGACGGCGTCATCGCGTACCTGCTCACGCACCTGCGGCGCGACATGGGCACGCAGATCGCCGTGCTCGACGCGCTCGACCGCCATTCGCTGGAGCGCCAGCGCCCGATCACCGTGCCCTTGCTGAAGCAGGCGTTGCGCTCGCTCGAGCAGGAAAAAAAAGGCCGGCGACTCCCCCCGGATATCGCCGGCCCCCGCAAGGGCGGTCCGTAGCTCGGGCCCGGACCCCCCCCGGCCCAGCTACGCCTTGCCCTCCGTTTGTCCGGCAAAGAAACCCCCGGCGACCGCGGGCTCACCGCCCGCGGCGCCGGGGAAAGAGCGAGCGCGCGAAGGAGGCCACGCGCTTGCTGTCGCCGGCTCCTGCAGAGCCGGCGATCGGAGGAAACGGGTGTCGTCGTCCGTCAGCCGGGATGCCACCTTGCCCCGGACGATGTCGAAATTCCCGAGGAACAAATACGCGCCGTAGGACAGCAGCGCGACGCTCGCGACCTCACCGCACACCATCAGCACTTCGAACATGTTCTCCTCCTTTTCGCTCCGAGACGGAATCGGTGTCCCGTCAGAGCGAAATTTAGGCGGCAAGAGGGCCCGGGCTCTATGGAGCGCGGCACTGTGCGGGTGTCGGATATGGGCGGCGCCGGAGTGCCGGCGTGCACAGGCCGTCCGTGAAATACTCCCCGCGACGGTAGAATCGCGCCGGTGGACCTCGCGCTCTTCGACCTCGACAACACCCTGCTCGCGGGCGACAGCGACTACGCCTGGGCGCAGTTCCTGATCGGGCGCGGCGTGCTGGACCGCGCGCGCTACGAGGCGCGCAACGACGCGTTCTACAAGCAATATCTGGCCGGCGAGCTGGACATACGCGAGTTCCTCGATTTCCAGCTGGCGCCGCTCGCGCGCCGGCCGCGCGCCGAGCTCGACGCCTGGCACCGCGACTTCATGCGCGAGCGCGTCGTTCCCATGATCCTGCCCGAGGCGCGCGCGCTGATCGCGCGCCACCGCGGGCGCGGCGACGTCTGCGCCATCCTCACCTCGACCAACGCCTTCATCACCGCGCCGATCGCGCGCGAGCTCGGCGTCGAGCACCTGCTCGCGACCGAGCTCGAGACCTGCGACGAGGGCTACACCGGCCGCCCGGCCGGCACCCCGTGCTTCCGCGAGGGCAAGATCGAGCGGCTCGAGCATTGGCTCGGCTCCCGCGGCGAGACGCTCGGCTCGTACGCGAGGAGCTGGTTCTACAGCGACTCGCTGAACGACCTGCCGCTGCTCGAGCGCGTCACCGATCCCGTCGCCGTCGACCCCGACGAGACGCTGCGCCGCGTCGCGCACGAGCGCGGCTGGCCGGTGATCACTCTGAAATGAGAGCCCTCCCCGCCGCGATCGTCGTCCTGGTCCCGGTCGCGCTCGGGCTCGCGATCGCGCTCGGCAGCGTCCCCATGAGCGCGGGCCAGCTCGCGCAAGCGCTCGCCGGGCGCGGCGACGACGCGCTGCGCGAGATCGTGTGGGACGTGCGCGTGCCGCGCGCGCTCGCGGCGTTCGCGTGCGGCGCGCTGCTCGCGCTGTCGGGCGCGCTGCTGCAGGTGCTGCTGCGCAATCCCCTCGCCGATCCCTACATCCTCGGCGTCTCGGGCGGGGCCTCGGTCGGCGCGCTGCTCGCCCTGGTGCTCGGGCTCGCGGCAACCGCGATGCGGCTGTTCGCGCTCGCAGGCGCGGCGCTCGCGGCGGGCGCCGTGTTCGCGTTCTCGCGCGGGCGCGCCGGATGGAACCCGTACCGGGTGCTGCTGACGGGCGTCGCGCTGTCGGCGGGCTGCGGCGCGATCGTGGGCCTGCTCCTCAGCCTCGCGCCCGCCGCGCAGGTGCAGGGCATGCTGTACTGGCTGCTCGGCGATCTCTCGCCCGCGGGCGACCCGACGCTCGCCCTCGCCGTGCTCGCCGCGTGCACCGCGCTCGCGTGGTCGCGCGCCGCTGCGCTCGACGTCGTGCTGCTCGGGAGCGACAAGGCGGCCTCGCTCGGCGTCGACGTCGGACGGCTGCAGGCGATCGCGTTCGCGGCCGCGACGCTCGCCACGGTCGCGGCGGTGCTGCTCGGCGGCGCGATCGGCTTCGTCGGCCTGGTGGTGCCGCACCTGCTGCGCCTCGCGGGCGTCCGCGCCCACCGGCTGCTCGTGCCGCTCTCGGTGTGCGCGGGCGGGAGCCTGCTCGTGATCGCGGACACCGTGGCGCGCACCGCGACCGCGCCCTCGGAGCTGCCGGTCGGCGTGATCACCGCGCTGATCGGCGTGCCGGCGCTGCTGTTCCTGCTCGCGCGCGTGCGCTAGGGCGATGCTCGCGGCGCGGGCGATCGGCATCCGGGCCGGCGGACGAACGCTGGTCGAAGGACTGGACCTCGTGCTCGCGCCCGGCCAGTGCTGGGCGCTGCTCGGCCCCAACGGCGCGGGGAAATCGAGCCTCATCCTGGCGCTCGCGGGCTTGCGCGCGCCGCACCGGGGCGAGATCGCGCTCGACGAGCGTCCGCTCGCGCGCTGGACCCGGGCCGAGCTCGCGCGCCGCGTCGGGGTGCTGCTGCAGGACGACACGCCCGACTTCTGGGGCAGCGCCCTCGAGTACGCGCGGCTCGGGCGCTACCCGCGGTCCGGCGGCGCCTGGGGAGGCGACGCCGAGGACGACGCGGCCGCGCTCGGCTGGCTCGCGCGGCTCGACCTCACCGAGCGCGCCGCGCAGCCCTATGTCACGCTCTCGGGCGGCGAGCGCCAGCGCGCGCGCATCGCGCAGCTGCTCGTGCAGGACGCGGGCCTGCTGATGCTCGACGAGCCGCTCAGCCATCTCGACCTGCGCCACCAGGTGCAGGTCATGGAGCTGCTCGCCGAATCCGCCCGTGCCGGCCGCACGGTGCTGATGGCGCTGCACCAGCCGAGCCTCGCCGCGCGCTACTGCGATCACGCGGTTTTGTTGTATGATGCGGGCCGCTCCAGCGCCGGACCGTGCGCCGACATGCTCACGCCGTCCCGCCTCGAGGCGCTCTACCGATGCCGCCTGGAGTCCGCGGGCCTCTCGATCCCCACTTGATCAAGCGATTCATCAGCCGCGTCTTCCGCCTCGGGGCGAGCTCCCAGCCCATCGTCGTTCCGCGCGAGAAGCACGGGCTCGGGCGCGAGCGCATTTCGTCGGGCTCGCGCAAGGTGTGCGAGGTGCTGCGCGAGCGCGGCTACCAGGCGTACGTGGTCGGCGGCGCGGTGCGCGACCTGCTGCTCGGCCTCGAGCCGAAGGACTTCGACGTCGCGACCGACGCGAGGCCCGAGGAGGTCAAGCGCCTCTTCCGCCGCGCCATCGTGATCGGCCGGCGCTTCCGCCTGGTGCACGTGATGTTCGGCGACGAGACGGTGGAGGTGTCGACGTTCCGCGCGCCTTCGGCGCCCGAGCCCGAGGAGACCCTCGCCGGCGAGACGCACGAGCGCGACGCCGCGCCGGACCACCAGGTCGACGCGCACGGCCGCATCCTGCGCGACAACGTATACGGCACGCGCGAGGACGACGCCGCGCGGCGCGACCTCACGGTGAACGCGCTCTACTACGATCCCTACAGCGAGGCGATCCTCGACTTCCACGGCGGCCTGCGCGACCTCGAGCGCAAGTCCGTGCGCATGATCGGGGACCCGCGCGGGCGCTTCCGCGAGGACCC
>Ga0070741_10015702_pt1 | contig 12770 bp, 12 predicted proteins | sample Coa_R1_4_FD_66440 | JGI IMG/M metagenome (GOLD analysis project Ga0070741, IMG submission 66440) | Surface soil microbial communities from Centralia Pennsylvania, which are recovering from an underground coalmine fire - Coalmine... | ecosystem: Environmental > Terrestrial > Soil > Unclassified ...
GGCGAGGGCAAGCGCGATCCCACCGGCCCCGTGAACTCCTCTTTTGAACCGTCTTCGTAATACTGCACGAATTTCCAGACCAGCTCGGAGCCTTCCTTCGGATTGATACCGAGCATTCCGAATTCGACAAATTCGTACGGAGCGATTTTGCCGTTCCACACGGCCCCGGTGATCTGTCCCTTGTCGTCTTTTTTGAAGTCGATTTTCCACCCGGGCTTGAATTCGAAGTCGTAGACCTTCAGCTCGGCGGGAAACTCGCCTTCCACTCGAATCGTCGCCACCTGCTTTTCGTTCGGCACCCGCATGGTGTATTTCTCGCGCGCCCCCGGCGCCGATTCCGTCGGATAGATCCGGATGTGGCTAAAGGCCAGGTGCGCGGAAAGGAACAGCACGGCGGCGCCGGCCAGCAGCTGAATGGCTTTGTTCGGAAGAGTTCGCATCAGTTTCCTCCCTGATTGGGGTTATTTATACCAGATCGGTGGGCCCGAAGCCAGGGGCGTTATAATTGAACCCAGCAGGAGGGAACAGCTGATGATCCGCGGGCAGAAAATAGTCGGGCTTTGCTTTGCCGGCGCCGTGCTGCTGTTCGGGCAGGACTGGACGACCGCTACGTCGCTGCCGAAAGTCGATCTTTCCGGGCTCACCCCGGCACAAACCACCCGAGCGCTGAAATTGCTGCGCCAGGAGGATTGTTCCTGCCGATGCGGCATGAAGGTCGCGGAGTGCCGCATGAAAGACCCGAGTTGCGCGTACAGCCGCGGCATGGCCGAAGTGACCATCGCCGCGATCCGGCAGGGCAAGACCGATCAGCAGGCTCTCGCGGCCGTAGCCGCCTCCGATATCGGCAAAGGGCCGGCCGACCACTCCAAGCTGTTGGAGGATGCCGTCAAAATTCCGGTGACGAACGCCCCTGTTCGCGGAGCCTCCAACGCGGCTATCACCCTCGTGGAATTCTCGGATTTTCAATGCCCGTTCTGTATTGCGGCAACGCCGCAGCTGGAATCGGTATTGAAGGCTTATCCGTCCCACGTGAAACTGATCTTCAAAGAGTTTCCGCTGGATAGCCATGCCCAGGCGCCGCTGGCCGCCGCTGCCGCTCTCGCCGCTCACAAGCAAGGCAAGTTCTGGCCGATGTACGACGGCCTGTTCGCGCAAAAAGGCAACCTCTCGCGTAAAGGCATCCTCGCGCTCGCGGCTGCCGACGGCCTCGATCTCAAGCGTTTTCAGGCGGACCTGGATTCCGCCGAAATCAAAAAGGCAGTGGAGCAGGACATGACCGATGGCGAACACATCGGTGTCGATTCCACTCCCACGCTTTTCGTGAACGGCCAGCGCTACAACGGGCCCGTCACGCTCGCGGCGTTGAAGTCGGTGATCGATGACCAGTTGAAACACTCGGCCAAGCCTGTCAAGACCGCGTCTAACGCGCGATAGCAATTCTCTGCTCACGGAAGTGAGCTTGGACCGCTGCCCGGATGGCGGCGTATCCTGATGTCATCTGTGCGCCCGTACTGCCGATGACCGCAACTCCCCCGAGCACGAAGGCGCGCACCCGCACTTACGACATCCCGGCCGCATTGTTCGTAGTCGCCTGGCTGATCGGCCTGTTTCACTCGAGGCATCCGGGTGAGTTCGGATTCGGCCACGGGTTTGAGATGGCCACCATCGCCCGGAACCTGCTGCAGCACGGCGCCTTCGCCGATCCGTTCGCGCCCGCGCTCACCGGGCCCACGGCCGTTGTGCCGCCCTTGTATCCGATCCTGCTCGCCGGCTTGATCAAGATCTTCGGCTGGCCGTTGCCCGCCGCCCTGATACTCAATATTGCAGCCAACGCGCTGACCGCCGGGTTACTGCCGTTGCTCGCTCTGGCTTTTTACAACGATGCCCGGCCCGGTATATTCGCGGGCGTCTTTTGGATTCTCGCGATGCCGCTGATGCCGGAATGGGACGTGAGCATCACCATCTTCTGTCAAGTGCTCGGTTGCGTCATTACCGCCAGGACGTTCGCGCGAAGAGGCGCGGGCCGGCACGCCGGTTTCGCCGGCGTGCTCGCGGGCATCATCTCTCTGCTCAACCCCCTGGCCACCCTGCCATTTCTGGCCTGGATCGTGTTCCTGCTGGCCTCGCGTGCCGTGTCCAGGAAAGACGCGGTGCGCTACGCGACGATCGTCATTCTCGGTCTAGTCCTTTGCAACCTGCCCTGGATCCTGCGGAATTATCGGATCTGGCACGCGCTCGTGCTGCGTACCAATTTCGGCATGACCGTCTATTCATCCAACAACGATTGTGCGGAATCCAGCCTTGGCAAAAGCGGCCAGAACGGCTGTTACCAGCAGACACACCCGGTTGCCAGTGATTCCGAAGTCCGCTTGATCCAAACGCTGGGCGAAGTGCAGTACGACCGGCAGAGGACCTCCGATACTTTCGCGTGGATCCGTTCTCATCCCTCGCGGTTCGCAAAACTGACCGCTTCCCGAGTTGTCGAATTCTGGTTTCCGACCGAAACCATTTCGGGCGCGCCGCTCTACTCCGTCTGGGCGGCGACCCTGCTGTCGTCCCTCGGATTGATTTTCATGTTTCTGCGCCGGCAAGCTGTGGCTTGGTTTGTCCTCGCGGTCTGGGCGGTCTACCCCTTGGCGTATTACATCGTGGTGTCGTCCGACCGATACCGATTTCCGATCCTCTGGACTTCGCTCCTGCCGGCCGGTTATTGTCTGGCATTGCTCCTTGCCCGTATCCAACCCGCACGGCCGTGATCCGGCTTTCCCGCTTGCCCGGCGCGTTGACGTGCCGGACCGATCCCCGTTGAAGGTCCCCGCGGATACCGCCCGAGAAAAAATCCGATTCATCGCGAAATCATCAACTTACAACCGAATCCGCCCTCTGTGAACCGGGCCGGCGAGCTCCCGTGGGGGACAATGAGGTGTGAGGAAAGGTGGATGCCGCACCGAATCAGCCGTGCGCGCAACCGCCAACAACCTCGGGCCGGTTCGAGTGGATCCACTCGGAAATTGTGCGCTAACCCCTTTGCTTGGAACAAACGCTTGGCGGACTCCGAGTGGATCCACTCGGAAAACGAGGGGACAGCGCTTATTTGCGCGATTCAGTCGCGGAGTTCAGGCGCGGCCCGGGAACCTATGCTCAGGCCTTGGCGCGCTTAGGCTTCACGTACGCTTTATAGGCAGCGTCCAGCAACTCGACCACGTGCATCACCCGCTGCCCGGAGCCGTGCAGGCGCGCGCCGGCTTCCAGTTGCAACATGCATCCCGGATTCGCGGTGGCAACGAACGCCGCGCCCGTGGAATTGACGGATTCCATCTTGCGGCTGAGAATCTGCATCGACATGGCGTTGTGAACCACGTTATAGATACCCGCGCTGCCACAGCAGATATCGCTGAAGGGCATCTCGCGGAATTCCAGCTCGGGAATCTGTGCCAGTAGTTGCCGCGGCGCGTTCCGGATCTTCTGCCCATGCGCCAGGTGGCAGGAATCCTGGTAGGTGACCGTGCCCCGGATCGGACCCATATTCGGGTTCAGCTCGATCGACGCCAGGAACTCGTTTACATCGCGCATCAGAGTCGTGAACGCACGAGCCTTCAGCAAATAGGCCGGATCATCCTCGAGAAGTTCATCGTATTCCTTGAGTGTCGAGCCGCAGCCCGAGGAATTGGTGATGATGGCGTCATAATCGCCGCCCACAAAAGCATCGATATTGCGGCGGGCCAGCCGGCGCGCGTCCTCGCGCAGGCCGGCGTGCACGTGCAGCGCGCCGCAGCAGCTCTGATTTTCCGGAACCACCACTTCGCAGCCGTTGTTCTGCAGAACGCGCACCGTGGCCTCATTCAGCCGCGCAAACGAGATGTTGGCGATGCACCCGGCAAGAAACGCCACGCGGTACCGCCGGGTGCCGCTCGCCGGAAAAGTCCGGCCGATCTGGCTGAAGAAGAACGGTGGCTCCGCGGCGGGCGCCAGCCGCTCGATATTTCCGAGGCCGCCCAGCAGTTTGAGAACTCCCAGGCCGCGCACCAGCGCCTTCAGACCGCACGCCTCGTACACATACAGAAGCGAACCGGCAACCGTCAGCGCCCCGCGCGAAGGCAGCAAACGGCGAAAGACCAGATTGCGAAGGCGGCGGCCAAAGAATCCGTGTCCCACCTTTTTTTCAATCTCGGCGCGCGCCGCCTCCACCAGCCGCCCGTATTGCACTCCGGAAGGGCACGCCGTTTCGCAGCCTCGGCAGGCGAGGCACAGACTGATGTGCTCGCGGTACGACGCCGTGATGGGAGCGCCGTTCGAGACTTGTACCATCTGGTAGATCCGGCCGCGCGGCGAATCCATCTCCAGCCCCAGCTCGCGGTACGTGGGGCAGGCGTTCAGACACAGCCCGCAATGTACGCAGCGGTCCAGGTCCACCTGCTGGGGGCCATACCCGCGATGTTCAGAGTACACGGTAAAGACGCCCACGATTTAACAGACTCGATGGATCAAACAGGTTTTTGATACGCTTCATGACTTCCAGATCGCCGCCGGGCGCCGGCCACAGCGGGAGCGCGGACTTCTTGGCTTCGGGAGCAAACTCGATCACGGCCTTCCATCCCTTGGCGGCAGCTGCGGACATCCAGGCGCCGGCGGCCGCGGATTCGTCGAAATAACCGTAACAGACACCCGATCCGGCGCGCGCCAGCGCCGGTCCCGGAAACGATTCCATCACCGGCTCGATTCCTTTCAGCGTACACGAGACTCGCACGATCGCGCCATCCGGATGCTGCTCGAGGTGACGCGGCGTGAGATTCTCGATGTGGCGCGAGAGAGTTTCCTGGCGATACTCGTCCAGCCCTACGCCATTCGCCACATTGGCGAGCTCGCGCTCGTACCGGTCGATCGCGGCGGAGCTGCCGCCGGAGCGAATCGCAAGCGTCCAGCCGCGGCTTCCCAAGCCGGCCGCAGCCGCTGGATTGAGCAGGTCGATCGCGGATGGCGTGAGAGTGCTGCGGATGATCTTATCGCGGGCGGCGATCGCGCCGGCGAGACTTTCGGATACCAGCAGAAAACTGCGCTCGCGTTCGGGACGCGGGATGAGCTTGAAATTCACCACCGCGATAGCCGCCAGCGTGCCGAACGATCCGATCATCAGCTTGCTGGTATCGAGCCCGGCGGCGTTCTTCACCACCATGCCGCCGGACTGCACGATCTTTCCATCCAGCATGGCGAATTTCATCCCGATCACCAGGTCGCGCGCGGTACCGAACAGCCGCCGGCGCGGTCCATTGGAATTCGACGCGATGATTCCGCCAACGGTCGCGTTTTCGGCAAACGGCGGATCGAGCGGCACCATCTGCCGATTTTCCGCCAGCAGCGCCGTCAGATCGCGCCAGCGCAGGCCGGCTTCGACGCTGATCGTCAGGTCGCGCGGCTCATATTCCAGGACGCGGTGGAGCGCCGCCGTGGAGACGCACACTTCGGCGGCCTCGACGGGACCGGCCATGCGCCGTTTCGTCGAGTTTCCCGAGAGGCTGATGGTGCGGCCGTGTGAAGCGGCCTCCTGGAGCGCCTCCGCCAAGTCCTGCGGAGTTTTGGGGAGCAGCACTTTTATAATGATAGGCCATGGCGACCCTCTATGCCGGAACCTCCGGCTTTGCCTACGCGGCCTGGAAACCGGTCTTCTACCCGGCCAAACTGCCGTCCAACCAGTTCCTCAAGCATTACGCGGAACGGCTCAATTGCGTTGAGATCAATTACACGTTCCGGCGGCTCCCGGCGGCGACGACGCTGCAAAACTGGGTACAACAAACCGCGGCCGGTTTTGTCTTCGCGGTGAAGGCGAACATGCGCATCACCCATATTTTGCGGCTGAAAAATGCCGAACAGGCGACCGAGATTTTCTTCAAAGCCATTGACCCGCTGCGGACCTCGCGACGGCTGGGGCCGGTGCTGTTCCAATTGCCGCCCGCCATGAAGTGCGATGTGGGCCTCCTACGCAGTTATCTGGAGCTGCTGCCGAAGGGCATGCGGTATGCCTTCGAGTTCCGCCACGCTTCGTGGCTGGTTGAGGAGGTGTATGCGGAACTGCGCTCCCGCAATATTTCGCTTTGCGTCGCCGAATCCGAGCGGCTGGAAGTGCCGGAGGTAATCACCGCCGATTTCGTTTATTACCGGCTGCGCAAGCCGGACTACACGGAGGCTGATATCGACTCATTCGCCGCGCGGGCCAAGGAACTGCTCGCCGCAGGCCGCGACTTGTACCTCATGTTCAAGCACGAGGAGACCCCCGAAGGCGCGTTGAACGCGGAGCTGCTTCTGAAGAAGGCGTTATGAGTTCGAGGGTCGCCCGCATCCTCGACCTTCTGGAGCAGCACTATGGCAAGCTGAAGCCGCGGCCGCCGTCGGGCGCCTACGCGATGGTGATCTATGCAAACTGCGGATATCCCGCGAACGACGCGACGTGCGCGAAGGGATTTCAAGCCCTGAAAAAGAAGATCGGCATTCAGCCCGATGAGATCCTTGCGGCATCTGATCAGGAACTGACCGGGATTCTGCGCCTGGGCGGCATTTTCCCGGAGTTGCGGGCGCGGAGGTTAAAGGAGATCGCGGCGCGGGTGAACAACAAATATTCCGGAGACCTGGCAACCGCGCTACAAAAACCTGTGCCGGAAGCACGAAAAGTGCTGAAGCAGTTTCCAACCATCGGTGATCCGGGCGCTGAGAAAATCCTCTTGTTCACGAAGGCAGCGCCTGTAGCGGCAGTGCCGTCGAATTGCGTTCACGTGCCGCTGCGGCTGGGAATCGGGACTGCCTTCAAAACGTACGCGAAGGATTACCGTTCCACGCAAGAGGCGCTTGCCGCTGAGTTGCCCGAGACCTGTGAGGCCCGTTTGCGGGCCTATCTGCTGCTACAGCATCATGGCCAGGAACTGTGCAAACGCTCGCGCCCGAAATGCGACGAATGTCCGGTAACGATCGAGTGCCGGTATTATCAGTCCACGCGCTAAGCCGTCCGGCTCTTCCGCGCACGCTTCTTCGGAGCGGCTTCGGCTACCGCCTCCTCCTGCTCCTGTTCTTGCGGCGCGGCCGCCGTTGTGGCCATGGCGGGCTTCTTCTTTTCCGCTAGACTCCGCTTCAGCGCTTCCATGATGTCGATCACCGGCGCCACGTGAGCCGCCGGAGTGGCCACGATCTTCTTGCCTTCAATCTTCGCCTCGATCATCTTCTGCAGATTCGCGCGGTACTCATCGTGGTATTTCTGAGGCTCAAACTCCGCTTCCAGCGAGGAGATCAGCATCTTTGCCATGTCGAGCTCCTTGTCTTTTACCAGGCTGGTATCGGTGCGGAACTCTTCCACCTGGCGGATCTCGTCCTGGTAATACATCGTGTGCGAGAGAATGCCCTTCGAGCCGGGGCGCAGGATGATGATGTGCTCGCGGTTGTGCATGGCCACCTTGGCCACTGCGTAATACTCGGATTTGCGCAGCGCTTCATACAGCAACGCGTACGGTTTCTCGCCGCCTTCGTCGGGCGCCACGTAGTACGAGCTCTCGAGGTAGATCGGGTCCACCTGATCGGCTTTCACGAATTCCAGGATCTCCATCACCTTGGCGGTCTTCGGCGCGACTTTCTTGATATCCTCGTCCTCGATCACCACGTATTGGTCTTTTTCGTACTCGTAACCTTTCACGAGTTCGCTGCGGTTAACGGGCTTGTCCTCGGACTGGCAGAACGTGACTTGGCGGATGCGGGAGTGGTCATCCTTGTGCAGCAGGTTGAAGCTGATGGTTTCGCTGCGTGCCGCGCTAAAAAGGCGAACGGGAAATGAGACCAAACCGAAAGTTAAATGACCCTTCCAAACGCTCGATGCCATTGGTGGATCCTCCTGCCCCTCACGGGCTTGGTTTTCAGGCTACCATGTAAGTAGATTACAAATCAACTAGTTATGGCCCTTGAAGAATACGCCGCCAAACGTCGCTTCGAAAAAACACCCGAGCCGCCGCCCGGTCAAGCAAAGAGCAAGCGCGGGGCCAACTACTTTTGTGTACAACGTCACGATGCGACGCGTCTGCACTACGATTTCCGGCTCGAGATCGACGGCGTCTTGAAGTCGTGGGCGGTGCCGAAGGGGCCGACGCTCGATCCCGGAGTCCGGCACTTCGCGGCGCATGTGGAAGACCACCCGATCGAGTACGGCAGCTTCGAAGGCAACATTCCGGCGGGCAACTACGGTGCCGGAAGCGTGATGCTCTGGGATCGCGGCACGTTCGAATTGTTGGGCGACGCTACTGGCGCCGAGCAACTGGCGCGCGGCGACCTGAAATTCCGGCTGCACGGAGAGAAGCTGAACGGCGACTATGCCATCGTGCACATGAAAGGCCGCGGAAAAGGAAACGAGTGGCTGTTGATTAAGAAACGCGACGAGTTCGCGGTGCCCGGCTGGGACGTCGAGGCGCACGCGTATAGCGCGCTTTCCGGACGCACGCAGGAAGAAATCGCGCGCGATCTGCCGGCCCGCAGGACGAAGCGGAAAACCGCCGGAGCGACCGACCGCGTGTGGGAGAGCAGCCGGCCCGCCAAGCGCACCGCCAAAACCGCCGGCGCGACGGCCGCCGCTCCCAAAGCCGCCCCTAAAAAAAAACTCAAAGCGAACCGGGCGCACTGAAAGGCGCGCGCCGCGCCGAAATCCCTGAATCTGTCGAGCCCATGAAGGCGATGCTGGCCGAGAAGCCTCCGCGCGGGGAGGACTGGCTCTTCGAAGTCAAGTGGGACGGCGTGCGCGCCGTTGCGTTCGTCGACCGCGAAGAGATTCGGCTGCAGTCGAGGAGCGGCCTCCGCTGCGAGCGGCAGTACCCGGAACTGGCGCTCGTTCCCCACCAAATCGCGGCGCAGCGGGCGGTGCTCGATGGCGAGATCGCGGTGCTCGACGACAAAGGCGTTTCGCGCTTCCATCTGATCCAGCCGCGCATCGCCAATTCCGACCCGAACACCATCGCGCATCTGGTCCGCTCCACGCCTGTGGTCTATTTCGTGTTCGACATTCTCTATCTGGATGGCTACGACCTGCGCAACGTGGCGCTCAGCGAGCGCCGCAAGCTGCTGGAAACCGTGGTCAGCCCTAACGGAGTTTTGCGAGTCTCCGAGGCATTCCCGGCTGCCGGAGACGAAATGCTCGCGGCAGCGCGCGAGCACGGGCTCGAAGGCATCCTCGCCAAGCACGCCAATAGCTGTTATGAATCGAAGCGCAGCGGCGAGTGGCTGAAGATCAAAATCGTCAACCAGCAGGAGTTCGCGATCGGCGGGTTCACCGAGCCGCAGGGCGATCGCGAGTATTTCGGCGCCCTGGTTCTCGGCGCGCATGATGGAAAAAAGCTGAACTGGGTGGGCAATGTCGGGACGGGCTTCGATCAAAAAACGCTGGCCTATCTGTACGGCCGGCTGAAACCGCTCATTACGGAGAAATGCCCGTTCGCCGAGCGGCCGAAACCGGATCGCGGCATGACCTGGGTGCGTCCGGAGCTGATCGCGCAGGTCAAGTACGCCAACTGGACTCAGGATAACCGGCTGCGCGCGCCAGTCTACCTCGGGCTGCGCAACGACGTCGATGCGAACCAGGTGCCGCGCCAGGAAGGCGAACTGTTCAGCCCGAACGAAAAAGAGGCCACCCGCACCATCGACGGCCACACGCTCAAGTTCACGAACCTGAATAAAGTCTTCTACCCCGACGAGGGCTACACCAAGCGCGACGTTCTGAACTACTACGCCGGGATCGCCGATTTGATTCTGCCGCATCTCAAAGACCGGCCGCTCTCGCTCAAACGTTATCCCAATGGCATCAAGGAAGAATATTTTTTTCAGAAAAACGTGCCGGAAGCCTTCGCCCCCTGGCTCCGCACCGAGCTGATCGATTCAGAGCACAACACCAGGCCGATCAATTACGTGTTCGCCGGAGATCGCGCCAGCCTGCTCTATCTCGTGAATCTCGGATGCATTGACCAGAATCCGTGGATGAGCCGCTCGCCGGCGCTCGACAATCCCGACTTCGTGCTCATCGATCTCGACCCGCAGGAATGCCCGTTCGAGATGATCGTAGATGCCGCCCTGCTGGTGAAACGGGTATTGGACCGGATCGGGTTGGACGGATATCCGAAGACCACGGGGGGCGACGGGCTGCATGTGTATATCCCAGTCGAGCCGGTTTACAGTTACGACGAAACGCGCACCTTCGCGGAGTTGATCGCCCGCCTGGTGTTCCAGGAGAATCCGGACCTGTTCACCACGCCGCGATCGGTGATCAAGCGCAAGAAGAACCGCGTGTATTTCGATTACCTGCAAAATGGGAAATCCAAGACGATAGCCGCGCCGTATGTTCTCCGCGCGTATCCTGGCGCGCCCGTCGCTACGCCGCTCGAATGGGCGGAGGTGAAGCATGGGCTCCATCCCAGCCAATTTCACATCCGCAATGCACGCGCGCGCTTCCGCGAAAAAGGCGATTTATTCGCGGGTGTGCTGGAGAATCCGCAGCGGATCGAAGGCGCGCTGGAAAAACTGGAGAAGCTGTTTCGCTGAGCGCCGTCAGCCGCCGCGAGCGGAACGCGATATCATCTTGGAACACAGAGGAGGCACCCATGATCCGGACTATCACTATCACCGCCGCCGCGGCTCTCGGCATCTTCCAGGCTTTCGCTCAGCCGGTTCCCAAACTGCCCAACGGCAAGCCCGATTTAAGCGGGGTCTGGGACCATCCGCGCGTCGGCGACATGAGCAAGGATGTGAGCGGCCGTTGCGTCGGCGGCACTCCCGGCTGCAGCAGTATCGGGTTCAAGGATCTCAATTCTTTGCTCACGCCGTATGGCAAAGCTGAAAATGCCAAACAGAAGTTTGACTACGGCGTTCATTGCCTGCCGTGGGGCTACGTGCGCTCCTGGGGAACGCCCTATCCGCTGGAGTTCGTCCAAAAACCAAACCGGCTGGCGATTCTGTTCGAGCAGAACAACATGTTTCACGTCGTGCCGACCGACGGCCGCGATCATCCCAAGGACCTCGATGCCACCTGGCTGGGCAACTCTGTCGGCAAGTGGGACGGCGATACCCTGGTCATCGACACCATCGGCTTCAACGGCCGTACCTGGCTCGATACCGAACCCGAACGTGTCACCAGCGATGCCTTGCATGTGATCGAGCGGATCGACCGCCCGGACTTTCAGCATCTGAAATACGAGGTCACCATCGACGACCCGAAGATTTACACGAAGCCGTGGAAGAACACGCGGACCTTTGTACTCATGAAGCCCGGCCAGGAGATCATGGAATACTCCTGCGACGAGAACAACAAAGAAATTAACGAAGGCCACGTCAAAGACGAGTGGACCAAGAAGTAGGCCGGTTCGCTACGCGTTGGCCGAGGCGCCGCGTCCCGCCGCGTCGCGGAACTGCGCGGTATCGGTGTATTGCTGAAACTTGGCGAGCTTCCCGTCCCGGAACGTGAAGACGTGGACAAACTGGGCGTCGACGGCAATTCCGGTCTTCTTGTAGGTGCCACGGTAGCGTCCGAGGCTGACGACCGTGTCACCGGCATCGAGGATTTGTTCCGGAGCTGCAGAGAACCCATTCCACTCGCCGCCCAGCCGCGCGAACACTCCTTCCAGAATCGCCTGCGGTCCAATATACGGATTGCCGTCCGCGTAGATAAAGTTCTCAGCTTCGATCCACTCAACCTGCGAGTGAAACGCGCCGAGCACGAACGGAATATCTCCGCGCCCCAGTGCCTGGTAAATCGCTTGGACCGTGTCCGTATTCTTCGGCATGCTTCCTCCCCCGCGGCACGATTATGCCACAGGCGCAGTTCAGATGGCGCGACCCGAGCACGGGTGTTGAGAGGGTGGTCAGGCAGGTATCCACCGCTGCACCGGCTATACGGGGTTGCATGGGAGGCGAAGCACAGAGACCTGGCCGTAGAGTACCCATAACCGCCATCATGTTTTGAAAGCATTCCAAACCTGTTTGAGAGGCCGGGCAAGTGCGGCGGTCATTATCCTGACCGGATCTAGCCTGAGGTACTCCATGCCCATGACCGGCACTACCATCGAGTCTCCGCGAGAACTCTGTCCGCGGATTTTGGAGGCAATCGAGGCTACATGTGAATTCGATACTTACTTCGGTATGTCATGCTATTGGGTTGTATTATGCGCCTCGCGATTGAACACGCATTTTAAGTCGATAGTGGTGGGGTTATGAGCTTAATCGTTTTGTTGGGTGCCGGAGCCGTAATAGTGATGCTGCTCTGGGCAGCGGGCCGCCGCAGCGGTTCTGAGTTCGATGCTTCGAACGGGAACCCCGGAGACCCGGAATACCGGCTGCGGCTGCCGCGGGCAGAGATCATACGCCGATGTTTTTCGGCGAATGACCTGGCCTTTGCGGCGAAGCTTCGTTCTCCGGCAATCCTGCGGCTTCTGCTCCGGGAGCGCCGGCGGCTGGCTCTCGAATGGTTACGCCTGACGCGGCGCATAGCGACCCGTCTTTTTCGGCTACACGTACACAGCGTCCGGCACGCGGCGGACTTGCGGCCAAGCGCCGAGGCAAAATTGGCAGCCCAGGTCTGCGTCTTCCTGATGGCGTGTCAACTGATGTCGGTGATGGTGCGGTTGTACGGACCCTTCCGCACGCAAACGTTTCTGCGATCGGTACAGAGCCTGGCCAACGTTCTCGCTGCGCTTAGTGGCCGGATGGCGGAAACTGTTAGCACCGCCCCGGCATCCGGCGTTCACGCCGCAGGGTAAGCATCGTCA
>Ga0070741_10015703_pt1 | contig 12770 bp, 7 predicted proteins | sample Coa_R1_4_FD_66440 | JGI IMG/M metagenome (GOLD analysis project Ga0070741, IMG submission 66440) | Surface soil microbial communities from Centralia Pennsylvania, which are recovering from an underground coalmine fire - Coalmine... | ecosystem: Environmental > Terrestrial > Soil > Unclassified ...
TACAGCCGCAACGACGGCAACCTGAAATCCACCGCTGGAATCTCACTTCGCACCTCGGCGGCAACATGGGGAAAGGTCTACTTCTATTTTAAGTCAAAAGCCCCGACGGACAAGCGGCCCCTGCCCTTCCGCCCCCGAAGGGCTCTGTCTCGAAAAGGGGACAGCACCTTCTTTTTCGAGACCGCGCCACCCAAGGGGAGACAGGCCAATAGTAGATTCGGAACGGGCGGGCGGAGAAATGTAACGGATTTCAGGGTTGAGGATGATCTAACGGAAAAGCCACGTAAACTGCTCCGGGCCCAAGGTGCCAAAGGCCTGTGCAGGAATGCCATAAACTGCGGCCAGCAGTCGCACGGGATTAGGTCTGTTCGCGATTCGCGGCAGGCGGGATTGCGGAGATTGATGAGCGTAACCATAGATTATCAAAGAAGGTGCACCGAACTTGGACTGGGGTGCGACGAAGGCCGGCATTTTTGGCCTGGAATTTGCTTAATCGATAAAATCCATAGCCGGCCGGCTCGACTAGTCATGGGAGAGGTGGCTACCGAGTCGGCGCGGCTTTTTTATGCTAATTACTACAAATAGCATCCTCTATGTGTCTTGGTGGTTCAGAAAGGCGGCTGCAGAAGGCTCTGCCGAGATTCGGTTTGGCGCTATTTCCTCGTGTCGAAGAACGCTGAATTGGGGCAGACTTGCCGGGTCTTGCGCGTGAGGTACGCGCGGACCTCGCGGAACGTTTGCAGCCGCAGCACCCGCCGCGCCACATGCCGGGCGGTCTGCAGATCGCTGCAGCGAACGATGTCCTTGATGGACGGCACGAAGGCTGGGCTCATGCTCAGCCGGCGCAAGCCCATGCCGAACAGGGGTAAAAAGCAACGCGGCCGCCCAGCCATCTCGCCACACAGCGTCACCGGCTTGCCGTGCCGATTGCATGCCTTGATGATGTGATGCAGCAGCCGCAACACCGGCGGGCTGAACGGCTCGCACAGATGAGCGACCTTGGGATTGTCGCGGTCGGCGGCCATGACGTACTGAATCAGGTCGTTCGAGCCGATGCTGACGAAGTCGACTTCCTGGAGCAGGGCATGAATGGCCAGGGCCGCCGCGGGCACCTCGAGCATGATGCCGATCGGGATATGGTCGCCGAACGGAATGCCGCCGCGCAACAAGTCGCTCTTGGTCCGCTGCACAATGCGCTTGAGGTGAACGACTTCCTCGAGGCGGCTGATCATGGGAAAGAGCAGGCTGACCTTGCCATGCAAGCCGGCACGGAGGATGGCCCGCATCTGTGTTTCAAAGAACTCGGGGTAGGCGGAACTGAGACGAATACTGCGCCAGCCCAGAAACGGATTGGCCTCGCGCTCCTGCCCCAGGTAAGGGACGAGCTTGTCCCCGCCCAGGTCCAGCGTGCGGATGGTGACCGCGCGGTTCGGCGACGCCTCGATGATCTCGCGGTAAGCGGCGAGCTGCTCGTCTTCGCTCGGCACCGACGGATGCGTGAGAAACAGGTACTCGGTGCGATACAGGCCCACGCCCACGGCCCCGACGCGCGCCGCCATGGCTGCATCAGCCGGACCGTTGACGTTGGCCAGTAGCTCTACCGCCGTGCCATCCTGCGTCACCGCCTCCAGGTCACGATTCTCGATGAGGCGATCGCGCAGGTCCACGTACTCCCGCTGCAGCTTGCGATAGGCAGCCTCCACCTCGGCGCCCGGCTTGATGTAGACCAGTCCGTCGCGGCCATCCACTGCCAGCAGGTCGCCCGTGGCCACGTGCTTGCGGATGCCGCGCAGGCCGGAAATCGCGGGAATGCCCAGCGACCGCGCCAGGATGGCGGCATGGCCCGTGCCGCCTCCGGTCTCCGTGACGATGCCGGCAATCTGCAGCCGCTTGAACATCAGCGCCTGCGACGGCAATACCTCTGGCGCGACCATGATGACCGGTTCATCCGCTTCCAGCAGTTGCGTGGCGCCGTCTTGCAGGGCCAGGTGGCCCATGATGCGGCTGATGACATCGCGCAGGTCGGCCATACGTTCCTTGAGGTATTCGTCCTGTACCTGGGCAAACAGGGCTGCATACTCGTCGAGCACCTCATGCAGGGCGGTGCGCGCGTCGATGTGGCGATTGAGGATCGCGGATTTTACCTTCGTGACCAGGGCCGGGTCGCGCAAGATCAGGCGGTGGCCGCGAAAAATGGCGGATTCGTCCTCGCCGAGTTGCTGGCTGACGCGGCTGACAATGGCATCCAGTTCCTGGCCGGCAGCGCTGCAAGCGTCGTCGAAACGGCGAATCTCCGCAGAGAGCCCGGCGTCATCCAGGTGATAGGGTTCACGGCGCGCCAGCACCTCGTCCACGCAGTACGCCCGGGCCACGGACACTCCCGGCGATACCGGCACGCCCTTCAGCTTGAGCATGGATTCACTCTAACAGGGTCGCAGCGGTGGGTCAATCAGCGGCAATCCTTCCCCACTGCCCACTGCCCGCCGCCCACTGTAAGATACCTTCATGATTCGCAGCATTCTTGTCGGCCTGGATGGGTCTTCTTTCAGCGTCGCGGCGCAGGAACAGGGCATCGCCTGGGCAAAGCGGCACGATGCCTTGCTGGTGGGCTTGGCCGTGGTCGATGCCCCCGACATCACGCAGTCTGGCCTTGTGCCTCTGGGCGGCGATGCCTTCAAGCAGCAGCGCGATGAGGTTCTGCTGGCCAAGGCGCGCACGCAGGTTGAGCAAGTACTCGAACGTTTTTCCTTGCGCTGCTCGGAAGCCCAGGTGCCTTTCAAGGTCCTGGAGGACGTGGGCGCTCCGGCCGTGCAGATCGCCCTCGAAGCCCAGCGCTACGACCTTATCTTGCTGGGGCAGCAAACGCGCTTTCGCTTCCCGACCACGGACGCCCCTTGTGACACCCTGCATGAGGTCCTGAAGAATACGCCTCGTCCCCTGGTGGCCGTGCCGGAGAAGTTGCCCGCCGGCAACGCGGTGATGATCGCCTACGACGGCAGCCTGCAAGCCGCTCGCACCCTGCAAATGTTTGTCGAAGCGGGGCTGGCCGGCGCCGATCCCGTCCACGTCGTCACGGTGGCGCCTGAAGGCAAGGATGCTTCGCGGCCGGCCGACCGCGCCCTGGATTTTCTGCATTTCCATGACGTTCAGGGCCAGCGCCACGTGCTTCATGACAAGCACGTGGCTGAGACCTTGCTCGACCACGCCGGCCAGTTGCAGGCACGCCTGCTGGTCATGGGCGCCTACGGCAAAAGTGCGTTGCACGAGTTTTTCCTCGGCTCGGTCACCAAGACCGTGCTCAAGAAGGGCACGATTCCCCTGTTCCTCTACCATTAAGATTGCCATGTTCAAAAAGATTCTTGTGCCCCTGGATCTATCCGACAAGCACCGTGCCGCCCTGCGCATTGCCGAGGAACTGGCCCGGCAAAGCGGCGGCGAGACGATCTTGCTGCACGTCATCGAAGTCATTCCCGGCCTGGACATGGACGAGGAGAAGGATTTCTATCGCAAGCTGGAGCAGGCGGCGCAAAAGCACCTGAAGAAGGCCGCCGACGGCTTCACGCACAGTAAGATTCCATGCCAGGAAGAAATCCGCTACGGCCCTCGCGCTGCGGAGATTGCTCACTTCGCCAGGGAAAAACAGGCCGACCTGATCGTTCTATCCGCCCCGCAGCACGATCCGGCCCATCCCGCCGCCGGCCTGGGCAGCCTGTCCTACAAGATCGGATTTCTCGCGTCCTGTCCCGTGCTGCTGGTCAAATGATCGCTCCACCAGCCACTACGTTCAACGGTCGCCTTCGGCTCCCCGCTAAACGTGGCACAAACTTCTGGTATCTCTGCAAGAATGTGATAACCTGTCTTTTCCATCGCCCGAATCACTTGAACTGCTTACTTTGAGGGGGGGGATTTCATGCACCGTTTGCGACAACTTTGCTTGGTGGCGGCCTGTGCCGTGGCAGTTGCGGCTCCGCCGGCTGCCCTGGCCCAGGAAGGGCTGGTGGGCAAGATCGACCTCATGACCGCCAAGGGTGTCGAGGCTGTCAAAGGCCAGTGGCGCTACGCCGATGTCACCACAGGCGTGGGGCCCATGAAGAATGAGATCGAACCCAAGGCCCACGGGCAGTTCGACGACAGCAAGTGGGAGGTGCTCGATCCCACCACACTTGGCAAGGCGCGAGGCCCGGGCGGCTACTGCTGGTGCTGGTATCGCATCGAGGTCACCATCCCCGCCGACGTCGGCGGCAAGAAGTTCGCCGGCGGCCCCGTCTGGTTCCAGACCACCGTCGACGATTACGGCGAAATCTGGGTCGACGGCGAAATCGATCGCGCCTTCGGCAAGAGCGGCCGGGGTTGCGTGAGCGGCTTCAACACCAAGAACCGTGTCCGCCTGCAAAAGTTCGATGTCGTGGAAGACAAGGGCAAAAAGAAGAAACTGGCCCGCGATGCCAAGCCAGGCGATGTCTTCCAGATCGCGGTCCTTGGAATCAACTCCCCGCTCGGAAACCCGCCGGGCAACTTCATCTTCCTGCGTTCGCCCACCAACCTCGAGTTCTTCACTCCCGAGGCACCCAATGGCGGCGCCGACGTGCCCAAGACCGCGCCGCCGCCCGCGGGAAAACAGATTGCGGAGATCGATCTCGCCAAGAAGAATGGCACCGAACTCGTCAAAGGCGAATGGCGCCGGCACATGATCACCGTGCACACCGGACCGAAGAAAAACGAGATCGAGCCCAAGGCCCACGGCAAGTTCGACGACAGCAAGTGGGAAGTCCTGGAAGACCCCGCCCTCTTGAAGAAGACCTACGGTCCAGGCAAGTTCTCCATGGCCTGGTATCGCATCAAGGTCACGATTCCCGAAAAAGTCGGCAATACCGATGTGGCCGGCTCGGCCGTCTGGTTCCGCACCACCGTCGACGATTACGCCGAGATCTGGATCGACGGCAAGATCGATCTATCCTTCGGTAGCTCCGGCCGCGGCGCCATCAGCGGTTTCAACACTCCCAACGAAGTCAAGCTGACCGACAGTGCCAAGCCGGGCCAGACCTTTCAGATCGCGGTGCTGGCCATCAATTCGCCGTTCGGCAATCCGCCCGGCAACTTTATCTTCTTCCGCGATCCGACCGTGCTGCGGTTCTACAAGAAGTGATCCGTGCAGGCGTTCTTTACCCCCAGGTGTGCGACCAGCGGCGGCACGAGCCAGCGCTGGTCGCCACCTCAGGTGGAATGGCTCATCCGGCCCAAACGCCCGCTCCATTGAGGACAGCGCTACCATGAAGCCCGTTTCCACCCTCGTCACTTTGCTGCTAGCTGGCTGGGCCTTTCACGACCACGCTAACGCCGGCGACTCCAGCCCACCGCTGCGCCGGATCAGCTTCGGATCGTGTGCCCAGCAGGAGAAGCCGCAGCCCATCTGGGAAGCGGTCGTCGCCAGCAAGCCCGAGCTCTTTCTCTTCCTCGGCGACAACATTTACGGCGACACCAAGGACATGGAGGTGATGAAGGCCAAGTACGCCAAGCTGGCCGCCTTTCCCGGCTACCAGAAGCTGCTCAAGACGTGTCCGCTACTGGCCACGTGGGACGACCACGATTTCGGCGTCAACGACGGCGGCGCCGAGTATCCGATGAAGAAGGAATCGCAGCAGGTCTTTCTCGAGTTCTTCAAGGAGCCCAAGGATTCGCCGCGCTGGAAGCAGGAAGGCGTCTATCTGGCCAAGGTGTTCGGCCCGCCCGACAAGAGCGTGCAGATCATCCTGCTCGACACCCGCTACCACCGCAGCCCGCTCAAGAAGAAGCCCGGCAAGCCCGTCCAGGGCGAAGGGCCGTATATACCCAACGCCGATCCGATGCTAACCGTGCTGGGCGAGACGCAATGGCACTGGCTCGCCGAGCAGTTCAAGGTGCCCGCCAGGATTCGCCTCGTCTGCTCCAGCATCCAGGTCGTGCCCGAGGATCACGGCTGGGAAAAGTGGGCCAACCATCCGCTCCAGCGCGAGCGCCTGTTCAACCTCATCCGCGACACCAAGGCCGCCGGCGTCATCTTCCTCAGCGGCGACCGCCATCTCGCCGAACTCTCCATGATGGACGCCGGCGTCGGCTACCCGCTCTACGACCTGACCTCCTCCGGCCTCAACCAGGCCTTCGTCAAGTGGCGCAAGCAAGAAAGCAACCGCCACCGCGTCGCCACCATGAATTTCGGCCACAACTTCGGCGCCATTGCCATCGACTGGGAGCAGCCCGACCCGGTCATCAGCCTGCAAATCCGCGACGAAGTCGGCGACATCACCATCCAACAGAAGCTGCCGCTGAACGTGCTGCAACCGGGCTTTCTGAAAACGAAGAGCGGCAGCCACGCCCGCCTGGCCGACGGCACCGTGTTGACCATGGACGTCATCAAGAAGCACGTGGGCCAAAAAGTCACCATCGAAATGGAAGTGAAAGCCACGGGCACGAGCGCCACGTCCGGCCTGATCTTCCTCAACTCCGAAGAGAATCGCCTGAGCCCCGACAACTTCACCGTCGTCCTCGACAAGAAGGCCCAGGAGAAACTCAAGGCCCACGGCATCGCCATGCCTCGCAGCCACTACGCCGACAAAACCATCCGCGTGACCGGCACACTCTCGCTCTTCCGCGATCAACCGCAAATCATCGTTTCGGACGCGGCCCAGATCGAGGTGGTGAAGAACTGAGGCCGGTGGAGGATGCTGGGTTTTTCGTGGCATCATGCCCATTCCGACCGCGACATCCATCGCGAAACCGCAGAATTCTCAATAAAAGTGTTGACGGATCGTATTTGGCCGGTAACAGTGGGGGCGCCGTTCAGCCGGGGGGACGCCGCCGTGAGTTTCCATCGTGGAAAAAGTGATAACCCGCGCAAACCGAACGTGTGGGACTCTCGTCGTTTCATAGAAGGCGCCTCCGGGCACACGTCGAGGCGCTTGGAGACTGCGAGAATCCTGCCTGAGATGTGCCCACCTCTCTGCTCGTCCGTGGTTCACGCGTGCCGGCGTCCAACAGCGCTTGACTATGAAGAAGATCTGACGAGTCTCGCGCTGAGGTAACACACTCCGAATCTGTTCTGCCGGTCCATGTCACCTATTGGCTTGAAGGGGAACTTACATTAGTAGACGCCACACAACTACACCTTTGCGGGAGTGAATGCCACCATGACATACGACCGTTCTCGCCAAGTCCTGTTCGCCGTCGCCTTGGGAGCCGTGTTCCTGGTTGCGGGTCTGCCGAGAATCCCAGCGGGGGAGGAGGAGCCAGCCGTCGACGGCAAGCTTCTTGGCGACTGGATCAAGGCGTTCGAAAAAGGAACGCCCAAGGAACGTGAGAAAGCGTTGGCGGCGTTCACGACGCTTGGGCCCAAGGCAAAAGCAGCCATTCCGACCCTGGTGTCTGCATTGCAGGATCCGGACCGGGGAGGCCAGGCGGCTCTGGCGCTGGCGATCATTGGCGCCGAATCTGTTCCTGGACTGATGGCGACGCTCACGGCCAAGGATGCCAACCAGCAAACTCGAACCAACGCGCAGCTCGGCCTGACCGCTCTCGGCGCCAAGGCCAAAGCGGCCATCCCGGATTTGATTCAGTCGCTGGAAAAAGAGGAAGTCGCCCCTGCAGCGTCGCTGGTGCTGGGAGCGATCGGAGGCGAGGCGGTCCCCGCTCTTCTGACCGCCGCGGACAGCGGCAAGCTGCTGGTTCGGCGCTATGCGTTTTTCGCTTTGGCCTTGATGGGGCCGAAGGCCGAGGCGGCCATTCCAACCCTCCTCAAGAGCGTGCGCGATCAAGATGCCAAGATTAGTGAAATGGCTCAAGTCGCACTAAAAAACATGGTCGTGCCGAGCGACAAGGGCGCGGGCAAGCCGGGGCCGGAGCACGTCAAGGCAACCCATGCTATTTTGATCGCTCTCGTCAACAACAACGATCCCCTGGTCAACTATCGGGTGGTTATCCTACTTGTCGCCCTCAAGGAACCGGCCGTTGGCGGTATCGCCGAGGGCCTCAAGGACCCTGACATCAAGGTGGTCGGGACATCCCTGGTGATTCTGGCCAAAATGGGAAAAGCCGCCCTGGCCCCCATCGTTGAGGCGGTGAAAAGCGGAGGTCCCAAGGTCAGGCAATTCGCCATCCTCGCCCTTAAAGATATGGGCGAGCCGGCCTTGCCCTGCTTGATCGCCGTACTGCAAGACAGAGACAAGGTAGGCCGATTGTTCGCTCTCAACGTCTTGGGCCACCTTGGCCCCAAGGCGCGCGAGGCTGTGCCCCACGTCGTCAAGATCCTGCAGCAAGGGGAAAACGCTTTTCAATGGCACGCGGCTTACACGCTCGGCCAGATTGGCCCTCAGGCGAAAGCGGCGCTCCCTGCGCTGGAGGGAACCCTCGACGATCCCGACGCCCTGGTGCGGGTCGCGGCGGCCCTGGCCGTCTGGCAAATCGCGGCAGATGCCAAGGTCATTCCCCTGCTCATGAGCACGTGCCAGAAAGCCGACAAGTTCGCGCCCACGGCGGCCCTGGCGGCTCTCGGGCGCATCGGCCCGGCGGCCAAGGCAGCCATGCCGATCCTGGCCGACTTCGTCAAGGACAAGAAAAACGCCATGCAGCAGGCCCTGGCCGCTGCCGCCCTCGGCCGCATCGGCTCGGAGGAAGCAGTCGATCACCTCATCGACGCGCTCAATGTCAAACCGGGGGACTGGCGTACTGCGGCCGTCGCCCTGGGCCGGATTGGGCCGAGGGCAAAAAAGGCCGTCCCGCACTTGCTGCTCATCGTGCAGGACAAAACCTACCGTGGCATTCGTCCGGCGTTCCTGGTCGTGGCCAAAATGAAGGATGACCTCAACCAGCAGGTGAAATTGCTCATTCCCTGGATCGGCGACCTTCTCGACGACGATCAGTTCGGCGATGCCCCCGTCGCCGCCGCCTGGAGCCTGTGGCAAATCGCCAAGCATCCCTTGGCTCTTCCCGCCTTGATAGAGGAACTGAAGGATAATCAGCCGGCCATACGCCGTGCTGCCGCGTACGCCCTGGGGCTGATCGGCACGGAAGCCAAAGACGTCGTCCCCGCGCTCATCCCCTTGCTCAACGATACTGATCTTCCGGTGCGGAACGCGGCTGCGGAGGCCATTCGCAAAGTGGATCCCCAGGCTGCGGTGCGTTTGGGGCTACTGTGACCTGGCAACAGCACCTTGGGGAGGCACACTGTCGCGCTGCAGGTTTGGCTGGCTGCACGTTTGGCTGAAGGGAGGAACGGTCATGTTCGTTTCGAAAAAGCATGTGGCTTGCATGACAACGCGTGTGGTCGGCCTGGGGCTGCTTGAGGCGTCGCTGATTCTAGCTGGCTGTAACCGCGCGCCGTCGAACCCGGAGACAACCGAAGACGCCAAAAGGCCGAACGCATCCGAGATTACAAAGGGCCTCGAGCCGCCGAGTCAGGTTGACGTCGCCTCAAAAGGCGAGCCCTCGACCATTACTAAAGCCAAACCCAAACCCAAGCCGGTCGATCAGCCGAAGATCCCGCACTACAAGCCGATTCCGCCGCACGTGACGGACAAATGGGTTGCCGCCGGGGCCACTGCCGGTTGGCACGGTCAGGGCAGCAATGGTGAACCCATCATTCGCAAGGAAAGCGAGGCGCAGCCGGGGGATCTCCCGGGGTTTGAGTGGACCAAGTCGAAGCCAACTCTGCTGGCGAAGCTTCGCGCCCCGCCTATGCCTTTCGCATTGAGCCTCAAGGCCCATCGGATGACGCAGATTGAGGCGATGCTGATGAAGGCGGAGGGATGGGACGTTCATGTGGTCGCCAGTCTCGATCCTAATCCTGGACCTGATCAACCACTTCTGGTCACGACGGTCACGGATGCGCTAATCAAAGAACTGGTTGAGTTCACGGAGCTTCATGCGCTTGACCTTGAATACGCGGCCGTGACGGACGCCGGCCTGAAAAAGTTGATCGCCCTGAAGAAACTCCGTTATCTGAACCTCTTCGGCACTCTCGTGACCGATGCCGGGCTGAAGGAACTGGCCGCCTTGAAACTCCAGACTCTGATCATTCCCTTCTCATGCCAGACCGATCTTGGCCTCAAGCATTACCTGGCGGCCCTTGATTCCCTGAAGACATTGAACTTCTTTGGTTGGGGCGACGTGACGGACATCGGCCTGAAGGAGCTGGCCGCCGTGAAACAGGTTCGCATGCTGAACCTGGGCTGGACGAGGCTGACGGATGCCGGCCTGAAGGACTTGGCGGGTCTCAAGGATCTTCGCGCGCTCACCCTCTGGAAGACGGCAGTTACCGATGCAGGCTTGAAGGAGCTGACCGCCTTCAAAGAACTGAACTTAGTGAACCTGAATCACACGTATGTGACGGACGCTGGCCTGGAAGAGCTGGCTCAACTCAAGAACCTGCGCACCCTGAGCCTGGTGCAAACACGCGTGACCGATCTCGGTCTAAAGGAGCTGGCGGTTTTAGGCGAACTTCGCGAACTGGATCTGGGTCTCACCAAGATCACGGATGCGGGATTGAAGGAGATAGGGGGTCTGAAAGAGCTCCAGTTACTCAGCCTCTGGGGGACATCCGTCACGGACACCGGACTGAAGGTGCTGGCGACGTTGACCGATCTCAGGTCGCTCAGTCTCAGCGGAACGCAGGTGACCGATGTGGGTCTGCAGGAGCTGGCGGGGTTGAAGCAGCTCCGCCTGCTGGACCTTTCGTTCACGGCAGTAACCGATGCGGGGATAGAGAAGCTGGAAAAGGCGTTGCCCAAGTGCGTCATCACGGTGGGCCCGGCATTGAGGCCGCTGCGGAAAACTGCCGATCCCATTTCCGGTTACACGCCGCGTTTCTTTCCTTGCACCGTGAATGGGAAGCCGCCTACCAAAGAGGAACTTGTAATCAGAGAAAACGATATTATTGAAGTGCCTTCTCATATTCCGGGTGAACTATCGCCCCTGCGGTACCAACTCCTCCGCGTTCGCGGCGGCTCGCTCGAGCTTTTTCTGCTTGAGCGCCAGAGCGCTCCTCATGCTCAGAAACTACAGCAGCCTTCGCTGCCGTAGCGCGCGGAATGCAATCGCGCAACGGGCTCATCGGAGAGAGCGCGGCTATGAGACTCGTCTCCTACTTCCCCCGGTCCTGGTCGCCCAGGGCGATACCGAGATGGAAGAAGGGGCGGAGGTTTTTGTGCTCGGGTTCGAGGAGGCGGAGCGCGTCCTGGACGCTGCTGCCGTAGCCCAGGCGAACCTGGCGGCGGGCCCAGGCCTGGCACGCCAGCGCGAGGGGCAGCGATACCGCGTTCGCTTTCGAGGCCAGGTCTTCCGCGGAGGGCTCCTTGGCGGAGCCTTCGGCCTTGGCGAGCTGCAGCTCGTACAGCGCGAGATGGGCATACTGCTTGTAGGCAGGGTCGAGCAGCTTGAGCAAACCGTCAACGATGTCCATCTGGTCGGCCTGGGCGGCGAGGCGGACCAGATCGACGACGATCCATCCCGGCGCCTGCACGCGCAGCTCCTGGACGGCGCGGAGAGCATCTTGCAGCATGTCCAGGGCTTCGGCCGGCGTTTTCCGTTCGTCGACGATCACGGCGGCCCCGGCCCAGGCGGCATACAGGCGCACGATGGTCGGCCCCTTGCCCCGCACCAGGCTGAGGGCGTTCTCGACGTTGCCCTTGCGCGCGTGGTAGTCGACGAACTTCAGCCGCGTCATCGGTTCGACGATGTCGCGAGCCGGATCGGGCAGCTTGGCGGGCTCTTTGTCCGCTTGCAAGAGGAGCAGTCCCTGCTTCTGGGCCTGGACCATCAAGGGTTGCTGGTTGTCGTCCGGGCCTAGCTTGCCGAAGATGCCGATGGCGGGCGGCGCGAGCTTTTTGGCGAGCAGCTTGCTCATGGCGTGGCGCATGCCGACGGCCTGAGCGTTGGGGTCAGTGATGGCGCCGAGGGTTCGGCCCAACTCGCGCGGGATGTCTTTTTTCAAGTCGAGGCGTTTCTTGTCGAAGGCCTCATCCTCGGTGCCGCCCAGTTCGATCTGGGCCCTTGCGAGGTGGATGAGGACGGCGTCGCGCTCGAGCGCGGAGAGGCCGCCGGCATTGCAGGCCCTGGCCTTGTTGAAGTGCTTGACGGCCAGTTCGGCGTTGCGCTTGTCGACGTAGAATTCGCCGACGCCGAGATGAATCGCCCCGGCCAGGGAAGGCGGGAAGCGGTCCTTGTCGATCTTGGCACTATCCTCGCCGTCGCCGGCGGTCTCCGCGACCGCCTCCAGGGCCAATTCCAGGTTCTTTCTTTCTGTCCTTTGATTCTGCCCGCGCTTCATGCCGTACAGCCCCAGGACCACGGCCCCGGCGATCGCGCTGAAGATGAACAGGCGCCGTATCCAGCCCATGGCCCCGACCGGGGCTTCCTCGACGAGGATGGCTTCCGCTTCGATGAGCGCCTCGCGGCTGACGCGTGCCTTGTCGGTGGTCGAGCCCCAGGCGCCTTCGAGCTGTTGTTGCTGATTCTCCTTGGCCCCCGACGGACCGACGCGCTGGACGTTGCGCCAGTCCTTGGTCTTGTCGATCTTGGGCAGAGGCACCTTGATGATGTGCGAACACTCGGGGCAGGGTGTCTGCTTGCCCCCTTCGGCGAGCGGCAGGTGCAGCTCGGCATCGCAGAAGGGGCACGAGAAGTCGATCGTTTGCGCCGCTTCTTGCTGTTTCTGGCTGGCTTCCGTGGCGGGATCGACCAGCGCCGAGGCAGCAAATGCTTCCATGTCCGCCGGCGTCGATTGCGGCACCGGGATCTTCAGC
>Ga0070741_10015704_pt1 | contig 12770 bp, 7 predicted proteins | sample Coa_R1_4_FD_66440 | JGI IMG/M metagenome (GOLD analysis project Ga0070741, IMG submission 66440) | Surface soil microbial communities from Centralia Pennsylvania, which are recovering from an underground coalmine fire - Coalmine... | ecosystem: Environmental > Terrestrial > Soil > Unclassified ...
CGAGCGTGACGCTGCCGACGCTCCCCGCGACCTTCCCGCGCGCCACGCTCGCGGGCAACCTGCCGGGTCTCGTCGACCCGAGCGCCACACCCGAGGACGACAAGGTCCTCTGGACGAGCACGACGATCCTGGAGGGCCTCAATCCGAGCTTCGACTACAACCACCTCCGGTTCGGCGGCTTCTCGAAGTACGGGACGAAATTCACCACCAACAGCGCCGACTACACCCCCTGATCGGCCGGGTTGTTAGCCGCGGAGGACGTCTGGTATGCCGTCGACCATGACGGAGCCGATGATCTCGAGCGATTCCCACATCGTCGAGCCCCCCGAGCTCTGGGAGAAGTGGCTCACGCCGGAGTTCCGGGCGCGCGCGCCGAAGCTCGTGAAAGACGAGGAGGGCGGCGACGCGTGGCTCTACAACGACGGCGGCGCGCCGGCGCCGCTCGGCCTCGTGACCGTCACGCGCGGCCGCGCTCGGGAGGAGCTCCGCTGGTCGGGCGCACGCTACTCGACGATCAACCAGGGCAACTTCGACGGCTCGGCGCGCGTCAAGGAGATGCTCGAGGACGGCGTCGTCGCCGAGGTGATCTACTCGCCGCAGCGGACGATGCGACATTTCATGCTCGGCACCGAGGACGACTTCCACCTCGCCGGCATCCGCGCCTACAACGACTGGCTCGCGAAGGACTTCTGCGCGAAGGCGCCGGAGCGGCTGATCGGCATCGCGCAGATGCCGAGCGTCGGCGTCGACGCGGCCGTCGCGGAGATGAAGCGCGCGAAGGGGCTCGGCTTCCGCGGCGTGCTGCTCTCGGCGTGGCCGAGCGGCAACATGAACCTCTCGGACGCGGACGACGCGTTCTTCGCCGAGGCCGAGAAGCTCGGGCTCCCGATCAGCATCCACTGCGGGCTCTCGGCGCGCGGCAAGGTCGCGCCCAAGCCGAAGACGCCGGTCGAGGAGAAGATGGCGCGCGGCGAGGCGACGGGCGGGAAGCAGGTGTCGATGCTCTCCGGCGCCGGGCTCGACACGATGCCGCTCATCATGGGCGAGGTGATCCTGACGGGCGTCCACGACCGCTTTCCGAAGCTCAGGTTCGTGTCGGTCGAGGCGGGCGTCGGCTGGGTGCCGTACTACCAGGAGCAGATGGACGACCGGTACGGCCGCAACAAGTACTGGGCCAAGATCAAGCTCGACAAGGAGCCGAGCGAGTACGTGCGCTCGAACTGGTCGTTCACGTTCATCATCGACCACTACGGCGTGAACAACCGCCACGCGGTCGGCGTCGAGACGATGATGTGGTCGACCGACTACCCGCACCACGGCTGCGATTGGCCGCACTCGCGGAAGGTCGTCGGCGACATGTTCAAGGACGTCCCCACCGCCGAGCGGCGCGCGATCCTCTACGAGAACGCCGCAAAGCTGTACGACATCCGCGTCGGCGAGTAGGCCTCGGAACGAACGGCGCCCGCGCGAGCTGACGGCGTCCCGTCGCCGTGAGCGACGGCGCTACGGCAGCGCGTACGCCAGCACGCCGCCCGCCGGGCCGATGATCCCGTAGCCGACGTACACCGTCCCGTCGACGATCGACGCGCCCGACGAGATCGTCGTGGGCACGGTGAAGGTCTTCAGACGCGCGCCGGTCGCGGCGTCGTAGGCGTAGTACTCCGCGACGACGTTCGTGCCCGTGAACACGACGCCGTTGGCGACGGCGATGCTCCCCCAGCTCTTCCCGATGTCGTCCTGCCACGCCGTCGTGCCGTTCGTCGCGTCGAACGCCATGAGATGGTTCGGCGGGCTCGCGAGCGCGGGGATGAAGTCGTACAGCGCCGCGTAGAAGCGGTTGTTCGCGAAGCCGACGGCGCCGTCGAAGAGGCCGAAGCCGGCGAACGCGGGCGTCACGGGACTCGGCTCGACGGCGCGCGTCCACACCGGCGCGCCGGTCGCCGGATCGAGCGCGTAGAGGGAGCCGTCCTTGCTGCCCGACACGACCAGCGGCTGCGTGCCGTCCGACGCCAGGATCGGGCCGTTCAGGAAGCCGAAGTCGTGGTAGAAGCTCTTCGCGACGCACGGCGCGTTCGCGCCGCAGTCGGCGTCGGCGACGCAGGCGATCGCGCCGTCGCCCTGGCAGACCTTGAACGATTCGGGCGGCTGGACGCGCCGCTTCCACGTCGTGTTCCCGGTCGAGGCGTCGAGCTTCAGGATCGAGTCCTCGTCGCCGTTCGACGGGAACGTGAAGCAGCCGACCGTGTCGACGTAGACGTCGTTGCCGGTCGCGTCGACCGCGACCGTCGCCGTGACGCCCGCCCCGCGCGACGGGACGCACGTCCCGCCGCCGCAGTCGGCGTCGCTCGTGCACGCGATCGTCGTGTCGTTGTCGCAGATCTCGTCCGGCACCATGACGTGCGTCCAGAGCGGCGTCCCGGTGTCGACGTCGAGCGCGACGACCCGGCCCTGCGTGCACGGCGTGTCGTTGTGCGACGCGATGCCGACGAACGCGCGCCCGTTCGCGACCGTGATGCCGCCCCAGACGTGATCGGCCGCGCCGCCGACGACCTGCTTCCAGAGGAGCTTCCCCGTCTTCCCGTCGAGGCAGTGGACCTGCGCCAGGCTGTCGCCGACGAGCACGCGTCCGTCGGCGGTGAGCGTCGGCGTGCCCTGCACGCCGAGCACGCCCGCGCTGCCGGTGTCGTAGCGCCACTTGACGGCACCGGTCGACGCGTTCAGCGCGTAGACCTTCCCGTTCCACGACGACGCGTAGACGAGCCCGTTGCCGACGGTCGGCGTCGCGGTCACGCCGTTCGACGAGCCGCCCTCGAGCGTCTGGAAGTCGGTCTGCCACTTCGGGACGAGCGTCGCGACGTTCGCCGGCGAGATGATCGTCTCGAGCGGCGTCGCGCGGGTGTTGTCGTGGTCGAAGCCGTGGCTCGGCCACCCGTGCGGCAGGCACGTGAGCTTCAGATGGTTCGCGTCGGTGCCGCTCGCGGTCGCGGCCTTCACCTTCACCGTCGCGGTGACCTTCTTGAACCGGCCCTTCGCGTCCGGGCCCTTGAGCGCGACGTGGAGCACCTGGCCCGTCGTACAGGCATCGCCGCTCGGCGGGAGGAGGGCCCCGAGCGCCGCCTGCAGCGCCTGGAGGTCGGAATTCGCCTTCGGGTTCGGCACCGTCACGGCCGTGACCGTCGCCGGCGCGCACGCGGGAACGAACGGGTCCGGGTTCGTGAGAAGGCAGACGTCGATCGGAAAGACGCACTCGTTGTTCACCGCGCCGTCCGTGTCGCAGCCCGGGTCGCCGTCGAAGCAGCGAAGCTCCTTCGCGGGCTTCGGCTTCGCCGGATCGAAGTGCGGGTAGTTCAGACGGAGCGCCGTGCTGGCGAACTCGGCGTGACAATCCTGCTTCGCCGAGCCGCCGCCCTTCGCCGGGCAGCTCGGCGGACAGTCGGCCGCCGCGCGCGTTCCCGGGAGGACGAAGCCCGCGAGGAGGACGAGGAGAGCCGTGAACGTGCGCAGCATGGGGTGCTCCTTCCGGGCGCGTCTATACTGACCGCGCGGTTGGCGGGTCAACGACAAATTACGGTGCGTCGATCCCGAAGTTACGACGACGCGCCGCGGAAGCGCGCGCGGAGAACGTCCTTCCGGACCTTTCCCGTCGCGTTCCGCGGGAGCTCGGGGAGGAGCTCGACCTGCTCCGGGATCTTCTGCCGCATGACTTGCCGTTGCTCCATGTACGTACGGACCTCGGCGAGCGAGAGCGACGACGTGCCGGGCCGGAGGACGACGCACGCGCATACGCGCTCGCCGCTCTCCCGGTCGGGAACGCCGACGACGGCGACGTCCGCGACCGCCGGGTGCTCGGCGAGCACGTCCTCGATGCCCTTGGCCGAGAGATTTTCGCCCTTGCGGATGATGACGTCCTTCCGCCGGCCGGTGATGCGGAGAAATCCGGCGTCGTCGAGGATGCCGAGGTCGCCGGTCCGGAAATGGCCGTCGGCGGTGAAGGCGGCGTTCAAGGCGGGGTCGAGGTAGCCGACGCAGAGCTGCGGCCCGTACGCCTCGATCTCGCCTTCGCTGCCGGCGCGGACCGGCGCGCCGCTTTCATCGACGAGCCGCGCGATGCACCCCGGCGACGGTCGTCCGTCGGTCGCGTGGAGCTTCTCCTCCGGATCTTCCGGCCGGCCGGTGCTGAACACCGGACACTCCGTCATCCCGTACGACCGCGACGCGAGCGATCCGAACTTCTCCTTCGCCTCGCGCATGAGCTCGGGCGAGACGTCGGCCGCGCCGGAGCCGCTCACCCGGACCGTCCGGACCTTCTCGGGCGCGTAGCTCTTCGCGCGGAACATCGCCTGCAGGATCGCGGGCGGCCCGCCTGCGGCGGTGACCGCATGGCGCGCGATGAGATCGATGGCGAGCTCCGGGTCGAACGCCTCCATGAACACGGCGCTCGTGCCGTTCCGGATCTGGTGCATCACGAAGAGGACGATCCCGCCGATGTGCGTCAGCGGGAACTGGAGGAGCGTCCGGTCGTCCGGCTTGGGCGGCGCGATGGCGGCCTGGAAGTGGTTCACGGCGCCGAGCGTCGACGGCGTGTGGAGGACGCCCTTCGGCTCGGCCGTCGTGCCGGACGTGTAGAAGACCATCGTCACGTCGTACGGCCCGTGCGGTGACGGACCGAGCGACGCGGCTGCCGTGTCCTCGAGCGCTTCGAGCGCGCGCATGCCGGCGCCGGGCTCCGCGCGGACGGTCACGACGTGCTCCAGGTCCGGCGCTTTCGCCTGCACGGCGCGCGCGAGCTCGCGGTGGTCGACGCCGCGCACGACCCCGGGCACGACGAGCGCCCGCGAGCGCGCCTGGCGGCAGACGAACGTCATCTCGGTCTCGCGGTAGATCGTGATGATCGGGTTCGATACGGCGCCGAGGCGGTCGATCGCGACCGCGAGCGCCGCCCCCTCGATCCAGTTCGGGAGCTGCCAGGACACGACGTCGCCCGGCCCGATCCCGAGCCGGCGAAGCGCCGCCGCCATCCGGTCGGCGCGTGCCTTCAGGTCCGCGAAGGTGAACGTGCGCCCGCCGTCGCGGAGGCCTTCGATCAGGTAGACGCGGTCCGGCGTCCGGCGAACGCGCTCGTCGAGCAACGCCGAGAGCGTCGGCTGCGGCCATTCACCGGTCGGCTCGTGACGGGCGCGGCGCTCGTCGGGCGGTCGGGTGGCGCGCATCGCGCCCTCCGCTACCACGGGCCGCGGGCAAGGGTCGACAGCGGCGGCGCGTCGGCGCCGCATCTCTCTCTAGCGGCCGCGCCGCAGCTCCGACAGGCGTATGCGCTCGGCTTCGATGAACGGCGCATACGCCTGCGCACGCGTTGCCGCGACGCCGGCCGCCGCCTCGCGGAGCATCGCGTCCACCTCGGTCGCGGGTGCGGCGCCGTCGAGCGCGAGCGTCACGCGCGCCCGGCCGAGCAGGGCCGGGATGTCGTACACCGGCGCACGCCGCCGGCGGCCGACGTCGACGGCGCTCGCGAGCGCGGCTCGGGCGCGTTCGCGGTCACCGGCGCCGACGTACGCTTCCGCCAGGAGCGAAACCGTCAACCCTTCGATGTAGAGCGCGGTGCGCCGCTCGCGCATGAGCGCGAGCGTCCCGTCCAGAAGCTCGGCCGCCCGCTCGAACCGACCGTTCGCGAGCTCGGCGCGCCCGAGCGTGCCGCGCGCGAGCGACTGGGCGAGGGTCGTGCCGGCCGCGTCGGCGTGCTCGGTTGCCGCGCGAGCGTCCGCGATCGCGCGCTCGGGAGCCCCGGCCAGGAGGTACATCGTGGCGAGCGCGCTGTGCGCGATGCCGAGCACCTCCCGATCCGCCTGCCGCCCCGCGAGGGCCATCGCGCTCGCCGCGGTGCGCGCCGCGTCGTCGAAGCGACCGAGCTGCGCCAGCACCGCCGTCCGGTGCGCGAGCAGGAAGCCGAAGGGGCTGGCGCCGACTTCCGCGGCGAGCTCGGGCGCGTCCCGTCCGAGCGGCTCCGCCTCGTCGGCGAGGCGCAGCGCCTCGTCGAGCGGACCGGCCGTGTTGAGGGCGGCGACGAGCGGCATCCGGGCGATGAAGCGGAGGAACGGATTCCCGGTGCGCTCCGCGAGACGAAGCGCCTCGCGAAGGTGCGCGATGCCGTCGTCGATCTCGCCGAGCGACAGGCGGGCGATGCCGTAGCTCGTGAGCAGCCGGACGCACGCGCCCGGCTCGCCGAGTCGCTCGGCGAGCGCCATCGCCTCGGCGAACACGGCCGGCGCGTCGTCCTGTCCTTCGCCGAGCGTGTACGAGCCGTAGATGACGTTCCGGCACGCGAGGACGGCGAGCCCGAGCACGCGCGGCGACTCGGCGACGCCCGAGAGCAGCCTCCGGACCTGGCGCCAGTGACGAACCCGCTCGGATCGGTCGCGGGAGCCGATCCAGTCCGCGGCGCGCGCGTGCCACTCGGCCGCGCGGCCGGCGTCGCCCGCGCCTTCCCAGTGATAGGCGAGCAGCGCGGCCCGCTCGTCGAGATCGTCGGCATGGAGATCCTCGACCGCACGCGCGACCTCGGCATGGATGCGGGCGCGCCGCTCCCCGAGCTGGGAACGATACGCCACCTCCTGCGTGAGCGGATGCTTGAAGGCGTACTCCACGGCCGGAAAGAGCGCGACCTCGTGGAGGAACTCGGCCGCGACGAGCGACTGCGCGGCGGCGGCGAGCTCGTCGCCCGGCAGGCCCGCAACGCGCCGGAGCACCGGCGCGGAGCACCGGCGGCCGATCACGGCCGCCGTCTGGAGCAGGCCCTTGTCGCGCTCTGCGAGCCGGTCGATGCGTGCGGCCAGCACGGCCTGGACGCTCGGCGGAATCGCGACGTCCTCCACGGGCGTCGCGAGCCGATACGCGCCGGCGGAGCCGGACAGCGCGCCCGTCTCGATCAACGCCTGCACCACCTCCTCGACGAAGAACGGGTTCCCGCCGGTGCGTTCCGACAGCCGCTCCGCCAGCCGCGCGACCGACGCGTCGGGACCGAGCAGCCCGCGGACGAGCTCGGTGAGCGCGTCGCCGCGCAGGGGCTCGAGCGCGAGCCGCCGGTAGTCCCACCGCGCGAGCGGGGTCGCGTCGTATTCCGGGCGGAACGTCGTGAGCACCAGCGTCGGCGACGTGACGGCGCCCGCCAGGACCTCGACGCAGATCGCCTCGCTCACGCGGTCGAACCAGTGGAGGTCCTCGAGCAGGATCACGCGGAACTCGCGCGCACGCGCGCGGGCCTGCTGGAGCGCGCCGACGACGCGGTGCAGATCGCGTCGGATCGTCTCGGGTGTGCGCGCCGAACGGGCGGCCGCGGGGTCCGGAACGCCGAGGAAGTCGAACATCGAGGGGAGCGCGTCGTGGAGCGCCCGATCGGCGAGGAGCAGGCGGCCGGCGATCTTCTGGCGGGCCATGTCCGGGCCGTCCTCGGCCGTGATCCCGAAGATGCCCCGCATGAGCTCCATCCACGGGCGGAGCGGGATGTTCCGCCCGTGCGCGAGGCCGTGCGCCTCGGCGACGTCGATGCCGCGCGCGCGACAACGGGCGGCGAACTCGTAGCAGAGCCGGCTCTTGCCGACGCCGGGCTCGGCGACGATCGCGATCAGCCGGCCGCGCCCGGCCATCGCCTCGTCGAGCTCGGACTCGAGGATGGCGAGCTCGGCATCGCGGCCGACGAAGCGCGAAAGGCCGCGGGTCCGCGAGACGTCGAGGCGCGTGCGGAGCCGTCCCGGCCCCTCGAGCTCGAAGAGCCGGAGCGCCTCCGTCGCGCCCTTGACGCGCGACGATCCGAGGTCGCGGAGCGCGAACCGCCCCGTCACGAGCCGCGCCGTGTGCTCGGTGAGGAGCGGCCTCCCGGGCTCGGCGAGCTGCTCCATCCGCTGTGCGAGGCCGACGGTGTGCCCCTGCGCGGTGTAGTCCATGCGGAGATCGTCGCCGATCCGCCCGACGACGACCTCGCCCGAGTTGAGCCCCATGCGGACGGCGAAGCTGAGCCCGTGGCTGGTCCGGAGCTCGTCGGCATAGCGGCGCACCTCGTCGCGTAGGTGGAGGGCGGCCCAGCACGCGCGCTCGGCGTGATCCTCATGCGCGACCGGCGCGCCGAAGAGCGCCATGATGCCGTCCCCCGTGTACTGGTTCACCGTGCCCTCGAAGCGATGCACGCCGTCGGCGAGGATGTGGAAGAAGCGGTCGAGGAGGCGGTGCCACTCCTCGGGATCGAGCTGCTCGGCGAGTCCCATCGAGTCCTTCACGTCGGCGAACAGGACCGTGACGAGCTTGCGCTCGCCCTCGAGCGCCGCGCGCGAGCCGAGCGTCTTCTCGACAAGATGGCGCGGCGTGTACGGGAGCGTCGCCCCGTCGCGCGGCGCGATCGGCGTCCCGCACTCGATGCAGTACTTGGCGCGGGGCGGGTTGTCGCACGCGCACACGCGGCACGGCATCGGAGGCGACCATAGGCACATCTCGCGCCCTGCGGGAACCGCGGACCGGGCGCGAGGGTCGACAGGCGGCGCGCGACGGACCTATAGAGCGCGTCCAGGGAGGTTCTCATCGTGGAGCAAGCGCGCGTGCTGGCCGCGAGCCGGCGGATGTTCGTCGACGGAGCCTGGGTCGAGGCCGCGAGCGGTGCGACGTACGCGATTCCGAACCCGGCGACCGAGGAGACGATCGGGACGGCGCCGGATGCCGGCGTCGACGACATGCGGCGCGCGATCGCGGCCGCGCGGCGCGCCTTCGACGAAGGCCCGTGGCCGCGGACGTCGCCGCGCGAGCGCGCGCGGGTCCTCGGCGCCATCGCGGACGGCATGGAGCGCCGGAAGGAGGAGCTCCGTCAGCTCGTGATCGCCGAAGCGGGCGCGACGTGGATGACGCACGACATCCAGATCGAGCAGCCGCTCAACATGATCCGGCATTACGCGGAGCTGGCCCTGTCGTTCGACTTCGAGGAGCCGCTCCCCGCGCGCGTGAGCGAAGGCCCGCTCGGCACCGCCGTCAACTGCGGCTTCGTCCACCGCCAGCCCGCCGGCGTCTGCGGGCTCATCCCGACGTGGAACTTCCCGCTCTTCGTGACCGTGCAGAAGCTCGGGCCGGCGCTCGCGACGGGCTGCACGATGGTCTTCAAGCCGTCGCCGTACGGGCCCCTCATCAACCTCATGCTGGCCGAGATCATCGCGGAGGCCGATCTCCCGCCGGGCGTGGTGAACTTCGTCACCGGCCAGTCGAACGTGATCGCCGAGGCGCTCGTCGCCGACCCGCGGATCGACAAGCTGAGCTTCACCGGCAGCGTCGCGACCGGGAAGAAGATCATGCGGACCGCGGCCGACACGCTGAAACGGGTGCACCTGGAGCTCGGCGGCAAGTCCGTCGCGATCTTCCTCGACACCGACAACCTGGACATGGCGGCGGCGCAGGCGGCGTCGCCGACGTTCTTCCACGCGGGCCAGGGCTGCGCGATGACGACCCGCGTCCTCGTCCCGCGGGACACGCACGACACGCTCGTCCAGAAGATGGTCGACTTCGTGCGCGGCATGGTGAAGATCGGCGACCCGGCCGACCCGTCGACGTTCCTCGGCCCCGTCATCCGCGAGGAGCGCCGGACGAAGATCGAGGAGTACATCGAGGCCGGGAAGCGGGAGGGCGCGGTCCTCGCGACCGGCGGCTCGCGCCCGAAGGACCTCGCGAAGGGCTACTTCCTCGAGCCGACGATCTTCTGCGACGTCCCGAACTCGATCCGCATCGCGCAGGAGGAGATCTTCGGGCCGGTCGTCGCCGTGATCCCGTTCAAGGACGTCGAGGAGGCGGTGAAGATCGCCAACGACTCGACCTACGGCCTCGGCGGGATGATCCTCGGCCGCGACACCGCGCGTGCGATCGAGATCGCGAAGCGGATCCGGACCGGCGCCGTGTGGATCAACAACGGCATCAACTTCCTCGACGCGCCGTTCGGCGGCTTCAAGGAGAGCGGCGTCGGCCGGGAGGGCGGGCGGTTCGGGATGGAGGAGTACACCGAGCTGCAGCAGATCATCTGGAAGGCGTAGGCGGCTCGCGCCGGAGCACGCGCAGCAGCTCGGGCAGATTCGGGTCCCGGCCGTAGACGGCCGCGAGGCGGTCGAGCAACGCGGCGGCGTCGTCTTCGCGTCCGGTCCGGCCCGCGACCTCGACGAGGCCCTGGGCGAGGCGGAGATAGCCCTCCGGCAGAACCTGCTGCTCCGGGCCCGCCCACGCATGCTCCAGACCGGCGCGCGCCTCGCGGTACGCGCCGTCGAGGTCGCCGTGGCGGGTGTGGACCTGGGCCGCCAGGACGAACTCCGCCGCGCGATAGCGCATCGGTGCGGCGCGCGTCGCGAGCAGCGTTCGTGAGGCGAGCGCGAGGAGGACCGCCGTCGCCGCGACGGCGAGCGCCGGGCCCGGGCGCCGCGCGAGGAGGGACCGTCCGACCCGATCGAGGGTGACCGCCGCGTACACGATCAGCACCGCCGCGGGCACCAGCCGATAGCGTCCCACGACCGGCGCGTATTGCAGCGCGGCGAGCGCGGTGGCGAGGAAGTAGAGGAGGAAGCGCTGGTCGGCCCGCGCCGCCCGACCCGCGAGCCACGCGCCGACGAGCCCGAGCGCGAGCACGACGTCCCAGCGGAGCGCGAAGCGGAGGATCGGAGACCGATCGGCGAAGTAGTACCAGCTGACGTTGTCCGCCGGCTCGTACGCGGCGAAGATCGCCGCGGACCGCTCCGCCTCGGCGTGCGCGAGCGCGGACCAGTCGCCCCGATACGACGCGACGGTCAGGCGGAGCGCCGCCATCCGGTTCCCGTCGGCGGCGCGGAGAATCGCGCCGGATTCCGGCGGAATCGTGAAGTCGAACGGCGTCGTCCCCGCGGCGTGCCCGTAGACGAGCGCTTCGGTGCCGAGCGCGGAGAGCGCGAGCGGCGGCGCGCCGACCGCGACGTTCCGCGCGACGAGCGGCGCGAGCCCGAGCGCGACCCCCGCCGCGAACGCGCCCGCGACGACGCCGAGCGCGCGCCAGCGCCGCCACCAGCGCTGGACGAGCCAGAGCGCGAGCGCCGGCGCGTAGAGCATCGTCACCTCGCGCGCGAGGAGCGCCGTGGCGAAGAGGACGCCGGCGACGAGCCATGCCCCGGGGCGCGGCCCGGTACAGCGCGCGAGCCACCAGAGGAGCAGGAGCGACACGGTGACGCCGAGTACGTCGCGCAGGAGGAGCGGCTCGTGCAGCAGCGCGGGCCCGTAGAGCGCGGCGCCGAGCCCGGCGAGCGTCCCGACGGAGATCCCGAAGAGTCGCGCGGCGAGGAGGAACGTCAGCGCGACGTTCGCGAGCCCGAGCGTCATCTGCCCGAGCCCGACGCCCCAGAACGAATCCCCCGCGACGGATCGGATGCCGGCGAGCACGTAGGCGTAGAGCGGCGCCTTGTAGAAGACGTGCGCGCCGCCCCACCAGCGCTCCCAGGTTTCGAGCGGCGCGATCTCCTGCATCCACGAGGGGAAGGGATGGAACGTGTCGCGCCCGAGGACGTCGCCGCGGAGGATGCGCGCGGACCATTCCCAGTTCGCCTGCATGTCGCTCTCCGCCCAGCGCGTCTGGTAGTCGGCGATCGGCTGGCCCGACATCCACGCGAGGTTCGCGAGCCGGATCGCGAGCGCGACGGCGAGAACGAGAAGGAGCGCGCGGCCGCGGGTCATCGGCGGAGCGGGAGGATACCGCCGGCGCCCCGGTCCGCTCTACGGCCGGCGCTCAGTCGCGGCCGCGGACGCTGAACCGCGTGCCGCTGAAGCGGAGGTCGGCGTGATCCGAGTAGATGCGGACGACCTCGAGGCCGCCCACCTTCTCGCCCTCGTGCAGCGTCGTGAGCCCGCTGCCGTCGATCGTGAGCGTCACGGTCCGGCGGTCGGCGTTCCGCGAGAAGACGAGGAAGCTCATGCGGATCGCCGGCGCGCCGGGCGGCGGTCGCTCGGCGACGGGCTCGCCCGGCGGCTCCTCCGCCGGTGGCGGCGGCGCCGGAGCGACCGGCGCCGGCGCGGTGTTCCGCGCGAGCTGCTGCGGCGGCGCCTCGGCCTCGTCGCCGCCGTCGTCCGGGGGCTCGGGCGCGGCGGCTCGGGGCGGGACGCCCGGGGCGGGCGCCGCGGCGACCGGAGGCGGCACCGCCGCCGCCGGCGGGATGGTCACCGGATGCGCCGGCGGCACCGGCAGCGGGACGGCGGCGTGCACCGTGCCCGGCGCGGGCGGCGTCGGGGCCGCGGGCGGCGGTGCGGGCGGTACCGCAGGTGGCGCGGCGGCAGCGGGAGGCGCAGGGGGAGTGGCCGGCGCGACGGGCAGCGTCGGCGGCGGCGTCGCAGCGGCCGGCGGAGCGGCGACCGGCGGAGCAGGGGCAGCGGCCGCGGAAGGCGCGGCGGCCGCGGGTGGAGACGCCGGCGCGGCGGCCGACGGCGCGGGGGCGGTCGCGGCAGGCGCCGGTGGCGTCGGGGCCGGCGCTGCGGGCGGGGTGGCGCCCGGTGTGGGAGCCGCGGCCGGAGCGTCGGGCGGCGTCGGGCCCGCCGTCGGCGGAGCCGCCGGCGGCTGATTCATCGCGACGACCGTCGGCGCGGGCGCCGCGGCCGGTGGCTCCGTCGCCGGCGGTGTCGCGGCAGCGGGCGCCGGCACGGTCGGCGCCGGTGGCGCCTCCGCCGTGGGCGCCGGGGGCGCGCTCGGCGGTGACGGCGCCTGGGACGCGACCTCCTCGGACGTCGTCCCGCGCCGGAGCAGGACG
>Ga0070741_10015705_pt1 | contig 12769 bp, 16 predicted proteins | sample Coa_R1_4_FD_66440 | JGI IMG/M metagenome (GOLD analysis project Ga0070741, IMG submission 66440) | Surface soil microbial communities from Centralia Pennsylvania, which are recovering from an underground coalmine fire - Coalmine... | ecosystem: Environmental > Terrestrial > Soil > Unclassified ...
GATGCCCCCAGCGGGATTCGAACCCGCGCTACGGCCTTGAAAGGGCCGCGACCTGGGCCGCTAGTCGATGGGGGCCCGCGGAGAGAGTACCCGCGGGCGCCGGAGTAGGATCGACGCGTGGCCGAGCGTGACCCGAACGAGCTCTTCGCGCGGCCACGGCCGACGCAGGCGCCTCGGGCTCGGACGGTGGCGGGCTGATGCCGACGACCGCCGCGACCGTCAGCCTGCTGCGCTGGCTGCGCCGCCAGCTCGCGCAGCCGAACCCGGCACGCGAGCGGCTGGAGGCCGCGGTCGCGCACGACGACCCCGCGGAGGCGCGGCGCCTGCTGGCGCTCTTCGAGTTCTCGGACGCGCAGCGCCACCACGTCGAGCGCCTCCTCGACGCGTGGGAGATCGAGCGGCGCCGCTAGCGCTCGTCCGCGACGCGGCGGCGGACGACCGTGATCCCCCAGGCTTCGCCGGACGCGAAGAGCGCGTCCGGGTCGACCTCGCCCAGCCAGCCGAGGAAGTGCCGCTCCGGCTCGTCCGCCGTCGACCCGTAGACGGCCTTCCGCTCCTCGACCGGCTCCTCGTCCCGCAGGTCACCGCGCTCGAGCGCGGCGAGCCGCTCCTCGACCGCCGACCCTTCCGCGTAGCCCTTCCCCATGCGCCAAGTATGCCCCCGTACACTGAATCCGGGGCCGGTAGCTCAGCTGGCAGAGCAGGGGACTTTTAATCCCAAGGTCGCAGGTTCGAATCCTGCCCGGCCCATCGAAGAATTAGCTGCAAATAGGCTCATCTCGTTGCTAGCCGGCAGGTCGGGCAGCCGCGCCGCGAGTAAGAGATGTAGTAAAGTAGCGAGCGAACGAGGTCGCGATGGCGTCACTTCAGGCCCGTCATCGAAGAGCTTGCGCGCTCGCCCGGCCGTGGACGACGTTCGCGGACGCCGCTCCGGGCAGGGGCTGCACGTGCAAGCCGGGGCCGACCTACTACGTGGTCACGAGCCTCGACGGCCGGCTCTTCCGCGAGGCGGTCGGTCACAACCGCAAGGAGGCGGAACGGCGGCTGCGCGCCGTCGACGTCGCGCTCGACCAGAACGCGTACGCACCCCCGCAGAACACGAGCTTCGCCGAGTGGGCTGACTCCTGGCTCGCGGGGCTGCGCCGGGAGGAGACGACGCGGCGCACCTACGCCAGCTCGCTTGGGTATGCGAAGCAGGCGTTCGGCCACAAGCAGCTCCGGAAGCTGACGCCGGCAGACGTGCGCGCGTTCCTGGACCACATCGAGCGAGCGAACCGCCAGCGGACGCCACCGCGGGACGTTTCGCCGACGACGCTCGCCAAGCACCTGCGCCACCTCGGCGCCTGCCTGCAGGCGGCACGGACGGAGCGGCTGCTCGCCGAGAACCCCGTCCGGCTGCTCGCGCCGAGCGCGAAACCGAAGGCATCGAAGAAGCGACCGAGCTACTTCACCGACGACGAGCTGCGCCGGCTCTGGCCGGAGCTCGCGCACGATCCGGTGATCTCGCGCCTGTGCCGGCTCGCGGTCGCGACCGGAATGCGGTTCGGCGAGCTTTCTGCGCTCCGCTGGAGCGACGTCAACCTGCTCGACGCGGAGATCGTCGTCTCGCGCACGTACATACCCGATCTCGGCGAGAAGCCGACGAAGAGCGGCGAGGCGCGGACGATCGACCTCACGCCCCAAGCGAAGCGGCTTCTCGAGGAGTGGAAACCGCAGACGAGCGGAGAGGGCCTCGTCTTCGAGAGCGCGACCGGCGGCCACCTCCGCGGCCACCGCGTGCTCGCCACCCTCTACCAGGCGATGGCACGCGCTGGGATCGCGCGCGTCGGCGAGCGCGGCGGGAAGCGCACCTTCCACTCGTTCCGCAACACCTTCGCCCGCATCGCTCTCGAAGGCGGCGCCCAGCTGACCTGGGTGCAGGCACAGCTCGGCCACTCGACGATCACGCTGACGCGCGACGTCTACGGCGCCTGGTCGCGGCGGGCGGAGAAGTTCGAGGCCGAGCGGCTCGACGGGGCGTTTACGCTGTAGCCGCCCGCGGCGCGACGACACGACCGCCACCGGCGAGCTCCACGACCTCGAGCGGCGAGCCGTTCTCCCACGCCTCGAGCTCGTCGACCCGGAAGAGGCACCGCCGCGACCCGGGAAGGCGCCGGTGCGGGATCGCGTTCGTGCGGGTCAGCTCGTGGATCGTCCTCGTCGAGCAGCGCAGCCGGTCGGCGACCTCTTCCACGACGAGGTACTGCCCCGCCACAACGGGCTGTGACCGAACGGTCAACTGGCCACCACCCCCTGCTCTCGACCGCGCGGCGCCCTCTCCGCCGCCGGCCGAGCCACCTCGCGGAAGAACCGCGCGCGAAACGCCCGTTCGACGGCGTCGAAGCTGTAGCCGCACTGGCCGGCGACGAGACGGACGGCGTCCTCTTGCTCGAGGGCGAGCCGCGGCGGCAGCGAGCCGAGCCAGGCGCCGGCGCGGGCGAGCGCGGCACGTCGTTCCGCGGACGGATCGGCAGAGCCGACCGGCCCGACGAGTCCCTTCGCTCGCCAACCGATGCCGCATTCGCGCGTCTCGAGCAGCTTTGCCCACGAGTCGACGCCGCCGGTGCGGACGAGCTCGTCCGGATCCTTCGCCCCAGGGCGCACGACCCAGACGGTCGGGCTCGTGCGCGCTCGCACCGCATTCTCGACCGCGCGTGCGCTTGCGGCGCGACCAGGCTCGTCGCCGTCCAGGCAGAGGGTCACCGATTCGACGCCGAGCCGGCTGAGGCGCTCGAAGAGCGCTGGCGCGGTCGCGGTCCCGCCGAGGGCCGCGACGTCCTCGACACCTCTCGCGCGCAGCTGATGGTAGTCGAGGAAGCCCTCGACGAGCACGAGCGAGCGCGTGCCCCGGGTCAACCCGTGGGGGGGCAAGCTCGTTCTGCTTGCGCCGCGGAGGTAGAGGTAGCGGACGTCGTCGCCGGCAGGGTCGAGCGAGCGCGCCCAGAGGGTCTTGATGCGGCCGCGCTCGTCGCGCCAGGCGCCGCAGAGGCGGCCGGGCCAGCGAGAGTCGGCGAGGACGCCGGACTGTTCGATCTCGGGGTCGGAGTAGCCGGTCGAGCGGAGGCAGTCGCGGGTTGCACGCGGACTCGGGACGACGCCGAGGCCGGATCGCTCGATCGCGCCGGCCGGGAGCCCGCGCTGCTGGAGGTAGGCGCGCGCTCGCGCGCCGGCGTCGGAGCCGAGCTCCCAGCGGCAAAGGGTGAAGAAGTCGTGCAGGAGATCGGTGCGCCGGTCAGGCGGAACCGGCCGTTCCAGCGGCGCGGTGTCGACGCCGGCTCGCCGCGCCAGCTCGAGGACGGCCTGGGTGAAGCGCTCGCCTCGCGGAACCGCTCCGCCTGCCACGTAGGCGGTCCAGAGCGTTGCCTCGCCGCCGTGGACGAGGAAGCCGCGCGGTGCCGGGCCGTGCGCGACGACCCGCTCGGCGCGGACTCCGAGCACGCGGTGGGTCATCTCTTCGTTGGTCGCGACCCAGCCGCGGGCGTCGCGACGCCAGCCGAACTCCGGGAAAGCGACGTCGAGCCGCTCGGCGAGCGCCGGCAGGACGACGTCGGTGTAGTAGTCGACGACGCTGGTCTCTCTCCTCGCTCGCATCAGAACCCGTGGCGGCGGAGGAACTCGTCCAGCGCCGTGGCCGTGATGTCGGACTGCCGCAGGCCGAGCTGCGGCGCCGCCACCCGCAGTCGATCGAGAAGCTCGGGCGGCAGCCGCGTCGAGAACGGCGCCAGGATGAGCGGCGCGCCCACCACTCCAGTCGGGTGCCCACGCGCCGAGACTCGACGGTCAATCGCGCTCGTGCTCATTCGACATCGCGTAGCATATCTGCATAGTAGTGCCATAGCAAGTCGCGAAGTAGACTTGCCGACATGCGAAGCGCATCCCTGATCCGCGAGGCCAGGCTGCGGGCCGGGCTCACGCAGGCCGAGCTGGCCGAGCGAACAGGCCGGGACCGTTCCGTGATCGCGCGCTGGGAGCAGGCGATCGTCGCGCCGAGCCTCGAGACGCTCCTCGAGCTCGTGCGCGCCTGCGGCTTCAACCTGCCGCTCGAGCTCGAGCCCTACGACGACGACCGAGCCGACCGGCTGCGCAGGAACGCGCGCCTCTCGCCCGAGCGGAGGGTCCGCCGACTCCTCAACGCCCTCGAGCAAACCGAGCCGGATGCCTGAGCAGACGCCACGGTTCGACCCGCTCGGGCTTCTCGCGGTCCTCGACCGCCACCGCGTCGCCTACATCGTCATCGGCGCCTTCGCACGCGTCATACAAGGCGCCGAAGAGCTCACGCGCGGCGTCGACATCGTCCCCTCGCCCAAGCCCGACAACCTGGAGCGCCTGAACGAGGCACTCGCAGAGCTCGGCGCCACCTCCGCCGACGGCGGCCGCGTCTCGCTCGACCCCGCCGAAAGCGACCAGCCGATCGAACTCGCGACGAACCGCGGCGAGCTGAAGGTCGTGCGGCAGCCCGCCGGCACGCGCGGCTACGAGGACCTGCGCCGGCAGGCCACGCGCGAGCCCCTCGGCCGGGGCCTCCGGCCAGCGGTCGCCTCGATCAACGACCTGGCGCGGATGCTCGCGGCCCTCGGCCGCGACCAGGACCGCCAGAAGCTCCGCGACCTCCGCCGCCTCGCCGAGCTCGAGCCAACCCGCGGCATCGAGCTGTAACAGCTCAGCGAAGACGCCAGCGGACCCACCCGGTCGGGGCGAGATAACCGGCGAGCGGGCGGATGCCCGCACCGTTGTCGCTTCCCGAGCACTGCACGATCAGCCCGTCGCCGAGCCACAGGGCGACGTGGCCTGCATCGCCGGCGCCGTGCCCGAAGAAGATCAGGTCGGCCGGCCGGTACCCGCCCGGCGGCGGATCCGGACCGACACCACGCGCCACCACCGGCGTCGCTGCCGCAGTCTCCGTATCCGGCAGGAGCCCGTTCGCGGGCCACTGCTGCACCGTCGTCGAGCCGACATCGACCCCGGCCTGGGCCATCGCCCAGCGCGCGAACATCGAGCAGTCGCAGGTGCCGCCAGCCGGCTCCCGGCTCTGCATGTCGACGACCGAGCCGCCGCGATCCGTGCTCGGCCCCTGGCTGTAGCCGTCGAAGCGGCCAACATGTGCGACGGCCCACGCGAGCGCGCGGAGGGCCCCGCCGGTCGCACCGGGAGCGAAGGCGCCGCGGTACTCGGCCGCCTGCGCGAGAACGTTCGCGACGTATAGGGCCGAGTGGTTGTAGGCGAGGATGGCGGACTGGTAGTCGTCGGGGGCGCCGTTCGCGCGCAGCAACCGGGCCGCGCTCGCGATCGCGTCGGCGGGATTCCAGACGTCCGCGATCCCGTCTCCGTCGCCGTCGGTTGCATAGCCCTCCCCGTTCGCGGCGGGAGGACCCGGCGGAGGCACCGTCAGCGGAGGAGTGCCCACGCGCCAGGTCGTTCCAAGGAACTGCATCGGCCCGGTGGCTCCGGCCGCGTTCACCGATCCCGGCGGGCTGCAGCCGAGAGCGTGGCTGCGGCCGTGGTCGCACTCGATCTTCCCGATCGCCGCGAGAACCGCCCAGTCGACGCCGAAGCGAAGCGCAGCCCGCTCGTACTGGACGAGGTAGTCGGTGGGGATGTCGGCGATCGCGACCGGCGAAGGCTGCGAGCGACCCGTCGTCATCTCCTGCGTCGCCAGTCCGCCGATGACGACCACCAGCAGCAGGAGAAGCCCCGCACCGGCGAGGACGAGCCTGCCGCCGACTCGCCGCCTCGCGGGAAAGCTGGCGGACGCAGCGGACACTACGTCTGTCGCGATCGAGCCGGCGGCATGCGGCCGCGAGTATAGCAGTAGATCTACTGTCTTACAGGGGATCTACTGTTGGATAGCGGTCGATGGCGTCGACGAGGCAGGCGACGCCGAACGCGAGCGCGTCGGTGGGCACGCGCTCGTTCGGGGCGTGGACGAGTCCGACGGAGATCTCCCTCGGCAGACGCATCGGCAGGAAGCCGTACGTCTGGATCCCGAGTCGGGCGAAGTAGCGCCCGTCGGTGTAGCCGGGGATGAGGGCCGGGATCGGAACGCCGCCTGGGTCATGGCTGCGGATCACGTCGGCGAGCATCGGGTAGAGGCGCGTGTCCGGTTCGGCGCGTGCCGCAGGCTCCTCCTCGACCAGCTCGAACTCCGCGAGGTCGCCGGCGAGCTGCTCGAGCTCGCGCACGAGGTCGGGGGGTGTCTGCCCGGGCAGGATCCGCCCGTCGAGGTCGACGGTGATCTCGGTCGGGATCACGTTCGAGTTCTCGCCCCCGCGGATCACGGTGGGAGTCGCCGTGTTGTGGAGGATCGCATCGAGCGGTGCGGCGTCCTTGCCGAGCACACGGATCAGCGGATTCGTCGCCGGCTCGAGGAGCAGCCCTCCGAGCGCGAGGCGCTGGTGGGCCGGCAATGCCGCGGCTATCGCACGGACCATCTGCTCCGCCGGCGGGGTGACATGCGCGGGCAGCCGCCGCCTCTCGAGCCGGCCCAGGAGGCGCCCGAGCTTCGCCGCAGCGGTGGCGCGGACGACGGTGGAGGCATGGCCGCCCGCGCCGCGGATCGTGGCGCGGATGAGGCAGCGCTGCTTTTCCGCCACCTGGATCGGATACAGGCGCCGGTCGCCGAGCCACTCGGTGAAGCCGCCGATCTCGCTGAGCGCGTAGCGGATGCCTACGAAGAGGTCGGGGTGCTCCTCGACGAGGAACTTCGCGCCGAGCCGGCTTCCGCGCTCCTCGTCGCTTGTGAGCGCGAGGACGAGGTCTGCCCGCGGCGGCTCGGGTCGCGCGGCGATCCGCGTGAGCGCGGCGACGAGGATCGCGACGCCGCCCTTCATGTCGAGGGCTCCGCGTCCCCAGATCGCGCCGTCGGTGACGACGCCGGCAAACGGCGGGTGAACCCACTCGCCTGCGCGGGCGGGAACGACGTCGACGTGGCCGTACAACAGAAGCGGCGGTACCTCGCCCGTCCCGCGCACTCGGGCCAGGAGGTTCGGGCGCCCAGGCTCCTTGGCGACGAACTGGCATTCGATCCCGGCCTGCTCGAGGACCGATGCGAGGAACTCCAGGCAGGGACGCTCGTTTCCAGGGGGGTTCGAGGTGTCGAAGCGGATCAGCTGCTGGAGCAGCGCGCCGGCATCCGGGTCGCCTGCGGCTGGACGAGTTTGGCTCTGCATAATCACGGTGACGATAGAGCATGGCAGTGGAACTACTGCCATGCTTGAGGCACGGTGTGACGTGGAGCACGTGACGGCGTACGAGCCAGAAGCGGCGCTCTTCCCCTCGCAGCCGCGCGACGGCCTGAGGCGCTTTCGGATGCTGGCGCTCCTCGGGAGCGCGGCCTTCGTCGCCTACGCGGCCGCGGTCGCCGCTGGAGCGCCGAGACCGCTTCTGTCCTTCGTCTTCACCGGCGTGATGATTCTCGTCCCTCCCGCGGTTTGGTGGGCATGCGTGCGTGCGCCGGCGGAGCTCCGCCGCCCCGTCCTGCTCCTCGCGATCGCCGCGACCTCATGGCTCGCCGGATCCATCGTGTGGGAAGCCTTCTACCTGGCGAACGGAAACACGGTTCCGCATCCACCCGGCGTCTGGGACGTGTTCTTCGTGGGCGCGCAGCTGCTCGTGATCACGGCACTCGTGCTCGCGATGCGTTCGCTCATCTCCTTCCGGCTCGCGAGCCTCGACGCGGTCATCGTCACTGCAGCCGGCGTCGCGCTTGCGGCGCCGTTCGTGCGGCACGGGCTCGAGAACGGCGTGAATCCCGCGTCCGTGTTCACGCTCAACCGGCCGATCCTCAGCATCGTCGTCTTGATGCTCGTCGCATCGGCCGCGCTGCGATCGTGGGACGGCGTCCCGCTGTCGATGGCGATGCTCGGTCTCGCCGAGGCGGCGCTCACCATCGGCAACCTCGTCTACGCCTTCGAGGCCGTGCAGAACCGGTACGTCGACGAGCGCTGGGCGACGCTCGCCTGGGGTGCCGGCGCGATCATCGCGCTGCTCGCAGCCGGCACGCTGATCCTCCGCATCGACCGGCCGGTACGGCTCGACAGCTCGATCCGGATCCCGGACCATCCGGTCGGGTCGTCCCGGGTGCTGCTCGCAGCCCTCGCTGGGCTCCTGCTGTCCTGCGGCGTCGCCGGCTATGGGCTCACGATCGGCAGCCGGGGCCTCGCGGTCGCAGGTCTGGGCTCGTGCGTCGCGATCGGAGTCGCGATGGCATTCCGTGCGACGGAGTCGATCAGGACGGCCGAGGAGGCCTATCTCCGGCTCGACCGCGCGCTCGCCGACACGGAGCGGGCGAAAGACGAACTCGCGCGAGCGAACGCCGAGATCCAGGCGATGCAGATCGCCTTCGCCGATCTCCTCAACCTCGCCGACGAGCGCACCGAGGGCCGGATCCGCGCGCTGATCGAGGATGCGGGGGAGGAACTCGCGGAGCTCCTTGAAGAGGAACTCCCGAGGCGGCCCCGGTAACCGCCTACTCCTGAGTGACGTCGGAGCTGACGCCGAGCGCCTCGGCCGCCGCCGACAGATCCGCGATCCGCGCGTCGCCGCCCTTCATCGCCTCGGCTGCCGCGATCCCGATCATCGAAGTCAGCGTCAGGAAGTCCGCGAACGCCATCGTCTCGGCGCCTGAGCGCCAGCGGCTGACCTGCTCAGGCGTCGCGTTCAGCGCGCGTGCCGCCTCGGCGTCATTCCTCCATCCGAACAGGCGGTACGCAGCCTCGAGCAGCGGGACGGCGCCTTCCGTGCGGCGCTTTCGACCTTTCTTTCTTTCTTTCGGCCCCGGCCGATCGCCAGCGGGCTCGATACCCCCGGCGTCCTCGAAGACGGCGGCGGTGATCTCGTCGGAGGCGATCCCGAGGAAGTGCGCCATCCGAAGAACGTCGTGGATCGGTGGCCGCGCGACGCGGCCGAGCTCCCAGCCCTCGATCGTTCCCGGCTTGATGCCGACCAGCTCGCCGACCCGCACCCGCGAGTAGCCGGCGGCCTCGCGCCGCTCTTGCAGCAGCCGGCCCAATGCGGTCTGTCGCGGGCTCACACGTCCTTCCTCCCGTCCCGGCTAGGCAGTCGATCTACTGCCTAGCACGTCAGTTCCCACTATACGCGGTGACTTGCGCAGCACCGTGGTTCTCCTGCTATAACAGTGGATCAACTGCAACACCATGATTCCAGTTGATCCACTGAGGAGGTCGCCGTGACCCGCGACAACGGAGGACTGGGGCAAGCGGCATCGCTCTGGCAGGAGGGTGAGGCTCCGGTCCCGCTTGGCTCCGCCGGAGCGCAGGTGCTCGCCGAGCAAGCACCTGCAAACGACGGCTCGCGCTCGGCGAGACACCGAGGATCACCAGAGGCGTCCGCCGCCGAGTTCACGGCGGAGGTGATGCTCCGCCCGGCAGCGGACATCCCCGCACGCGGCTGGCGGCGCGGGATCTACCGTCTCACGGGCGGCGTCGTCCGCCTGGGCCCGAGCGCCGCCGAGCTGCGCCACCGCGAGCTCGTTGCGCGCGTGAAGACGCCGGTCGCGGGCTGCCGGAAGGTCGCGTTCATCTCCCGCAAGGGCGGCGTCGGCAAGACCACGACCTGCCTGCTCGCCGGCCATACCTTCGCGTCCCTCCGCGGTGACCGGGTGATCGCGCTCGACGGCAATCCGGACGCGGGCACGCTCGGCCACCGGGTCCGTCGCGAGACGGCGGCAACCGTGTCGTCGCTGCTCGGCGACCTCGAGCGGATCACCCGCTATGCCGACATCCGCGGTTATACGTCGCAGGCAGGCAGCAGGCTCGAGGTGGTCGCGGCCGACGACGATCCGACCATCACGCAGGCACTCGGCGAGAGCGAGTTCCGGCGTGCGATCGAGCTTCTCGAGCGCCATTACAACCTGCTCTGCCTCGACACCGGCACGGGCGTGCTGGAGTCCGCCACCCGCGGCATCCTGAACGCAACCGACCAGATCGTCGTCATCTGCGCTCCGAGCCTCGACGGCGCGCGCGCGGCGAGCTCGACCCTCGACTGGCTCGGCCGCAACGGGTACGAGCACCTCGTCGCCGGCGCGGTGGCCGTCCTCAACTCGGTCCGGGAGCCGAGTGGCGCCCTCGACCTCGATCGCGTCGAGCGGCATTTCGCCGGGCGCTGCCGCGCCTGCGTGCGGATTCCCTGGGACCCTCACCTCGACACCGGCGCGCAGGCCGAGCTCGGCGAGCTCCGGCCCGACACGCGGTCCGCGTACCTCGAACTCGCCGCGGCGATCGCCGCGGGCTTCAGCGACACGACCGAAAGGAGGTCATAGCTCATGCCGTCGCTCGGAGGAATCGTCGTCGCCGCCACCGGCATCGGCGGCAAGCCCGACCCCAACGGGCTGCCGGGAAGTCCAGCGCTCGAACAGCTCGTCAACGGTCTCGCCTTCTGGGGCCTGTTGGCCGCGCTCGCCGGGCTGATGATCTCCGCAGCCGTCTGGGCGCTCAGCGCCCACTCCGGCAACTACCACCACGCTGCCGTCGGACGGAGGGGAACGCTCGTCTCCGCGGCTGCCGCGTTCCTCGTTGGCGCCGCGCCGGCGATCATCTCGTTCTTCGAGAACCTCGGGAACACGGTGAAGTGACCGCACGGCGGATCGGCGGCGAACCAACGCAGTCGCGCCGGTGGCTCCTGTACGGCACGGCGGCGCTCGCCCTTCTCGCGCTAGGGATCGGCATCGGGAGCCGCATCGCCGCCCCCGGTCGAGGCACATCCCCTCGGCCGGCGACAGGATCCCCGATTCCGCGCTCGCGCACCCCGCCGGCGCCGAGGACGCGACCGGCGCGGACGCAGGAGGGCGCCGTCGCGGCGGCGGCCTCGGCGGTCGAGCTGCTCGACGGGCCTGCCTTGCTCGACGCCACTCGGATTCGCCGTCTCGTCGGCCGTATCGCTGCGGCGAGCGCACGCAGCACGCTCGAGCGGGCGTATGTGCAGGGTGCCGTCGAAGTCCGCGCTCGCCTCGCGGTCGACTCGGTTCCGGCCCCTGTGGTGATCATGCGCTCGGCTCTCGTCGGCTACCGGGTGGACAGCTACACGCCGTCGTCGGCCGCGGTCGCGATCTGGCGGGTCGGAATCGTCGGCAGCGGCGCTTCGATCGAGCCGCAGCAGTCGTGGCGCACGGAAACCGTCTCGCTCGTCTGGGAGCACGGCTGGAAAGTCGCCTCGTTCGCAAGCACGGCGGGGCCGACGCCGCCGCTTCCGCAAGCGGCCGAACCGAGCCGGCCAGGACACCTCTTCGCCGAGATCCCCCGCTTCGAGCCGTTCACGCATGCGCTGCCGTAGAACCCGCATCCGCCTGACGGCCGCGACCCTCCTCGTGGTGCTTAACTCGCTCGTTGCGCTCGGACCGGCGACCGCGCCGGCACGGGCTGCGTCGGTACCGAACCCCTGCGATCTCCCGGGCGTCGACTTCGTCTGCAACGCCGCGGGCAACCTCGCCGGGAGCGCTGCGCGCGCAGCGGGAGACTTCGTCATGCGCGGCGTGACCTCATGGGTCACGAACGCCGCTGTCTGGGTCACCGGGAAGGTCGGCGCCCTGATCGACGCCACAGCAACCCCGGATGTCCAGGCGGACTGGTTCGCGGGCCAGTACCGCTCGATGATCTCGATCGCCGGTCTGCTCGCCCTCCCGATGCTGCTCCTGGCCGTGATTCAGGCCGTCTGGCGGCAAGACGTGTGGATACTCCTGCGCTCGGCGTTCGGCTATCTGCCGATGGCGTTCATCCTGGCCGGCGCCGCAATCGTCGCGACCGGGCTGCTCGTCTCCGCGACGGACGGCCTTACCTCGACCGTCGTGCAGGGGCTTGGCGGAGGCTCGGGCAACCTCCTTCAGTCGGTCGGCGACGCCTACAAGAACGCGCTCGACGACACGTCTGCCGGTGCGGTGCCGCTCTTCGGGGTCTTCCTCGGGGCGATCATCCTCGCCGTCGGCGCGTTCGTGCTCTGGCTCGAAATGGTCATCCGCGACGCCGCGATCTACGTCGCGTTGTTCTTCCTGCCGCTGACGTTCGTCGCGATGATCTGGCCCACGACGAGTCGCTGGGCACGGCGCCTGGTCGAGTTCCTCGTCGCGATGATCCTCGCGAAGTTCGTGATCGTCGCGATCCTTGGTCTCGCCTCGGCCGCGATCACCCAGACGAGCCTCGCGCAGCCGGATGGCGGCAGCGTATTCGAGCGAATGATCGCGGGTGCCGCGCTACTCGTTCTCGCCGCCTGGTCGCCATTCGGGCTCCTCCGGCTGATTCCGATGATGGAAGTGGCGGCGGGCAGCGTCGTCGGGCAACGGGCTGCCCTCGCGAATGCGGCAGGCTCGGCCGGGATTCACAGCCCGGCGAGCTACATGCGGCAGGCGATGGACCGCCAGTCGCGCGCATCGACCTCACCGGCGTACTCCGGCGTCCCTCGCACGGTCTACGGCCCGGGAACCGCCGCCGGAGGCGAGCAGTCCTCCAGCGGAACGGCCCGCGAGTACGCAACCGCGCGAACGGACACCGCCACAACCGGGACCAGCCGTGCGACCTACGTCCGCAGCGAATCTGCGCCGTCGGCGCCACCGCATGATGCCGGCGGCCGGCCGCCGAGCCGCCCGGCACCGCCGGGTCGGCCGGACCCGCCGCCTTCTTCTCCGCCCCCGCCGAGACAGCAACCGCCGCGACCGCCACGAGAGGAGGACTGACCGATGCCGGAAACCGAGGCCAGGCGTTACCGCTTCGGACCGCTCGAGCGC
>Ga0070741_10015706_pt1 | contig 12769 bp, 9 predicted proteins | sample Coa_R1_4_FD_66440 | JGI IMG/M metagenome (GOLD analysis project Ga0070741, IMG submission 66440) | Surface soil microbial communities from Centralia Pennsylvania, which are recovering from an underground coalmine fire - Coalmine... | ecosystem: Environmental > Terrestrial > Soil > Unclassified ...
GCTCAACGCGAACTTCTTGCCGTTTCCCGCGGTCGCCATGATGTCGTTCGGGTCCGCCGAGTGATCCAGGCCGAGCGCGTGTCCCGCTTCGTGGAGGGCGGCATTCTGGATCCCTTCGATCGGCGCGGTGCCGAGGAGCAGGACGTGCGCGATGAGGATGTGGCCATCGTTGTCGGTGAGCCGGAACGTGGTGCCGAGCTCCCCTTGGAAGGGCAGCTGTGGGGTCCATGTGACGTGCACGTCGGCCTGGGTCGAGTCGTCGACGATCGTGTACGTCACCGTGCTTTGCGCATCGTTCCACCGCCGAAACGATGTCGCCACGACCGGTGCGTATGGATGCGTCGCGATCCATACGGCGACGGTCTGCTTCTTATCGGGCCACCGCGAGAAGCTCCCCGCGCCCTCGGCGATCACGCGCCGGATGTACGTTCCGCTGCCGTCGGCGTCAATGATGGAATCGACCCGCGACCGCGGCGTTCGCGGCACCGCGCTGTCGGTGGCGATCTGCTGTTGCGCCGCGAGCCGCAAGCGATTCAGGTGCAGTTCGCGCAGCCACGGTGGCGCGCCGGGGTATTGGGAACCCATGGACTGCACCTGATTCTCGTATGCCGCGGCGACCTGCTCGCTGTCCGCGTGCGTGAGCTGCACGGTCGGCTGGATAGCGGCCGTCATCTGGTGCTTTCTGAGGGCCACGACGGCCACCACGAGGATGGCCATCAGCACCGATACGCGAACCGCTTTCGCCGCGGGCATCTACATAAAGACGCGCGCTATTGCTGGTCGGATACGAGCGTCGGGAAGGCCTCGTGGCTTTGGTATACGCCGTATACTAACAATCGAGCAAAAACGTAACTGGACGGGCGCTTGACGGCCACGGTCCTTTCTTGTATATAGCCAACTGGCTATGGACACGAAGCGCCGCCGACCCGCGGCCCCCGATCAACTGAGCGCGATTTTCGGCGCGCTGGCCGATCCGACCCGGCGCGCGATCCTGGACCGTCTCCGCAAGCGACCGCACTCGGTGACCGAGCTCGCCGCGCCGTTCGACATGACGCAGCCGTCGATCTCGAAGCACCTCAAGGTGCTGGAGCAGGCGGGTCTCGTCGTGCGCGGCAAGGACGCTCAACTCCGTCCGCGGGCTTTGGAGTCCAAGCCGCTGAGGGACGCCAACGCGTACCTCGAGCGCTTCCGCGCTCTCTGGGAGGCGCGCCTCGATCGACTCGAGAGCTACCTCGCCATGAGACCACTCGCCATCCTGTTAGTCCTAGCCTGCCTGGCCTCGCTCGCCACGCCCGCAGGTGCGCAGCCGCTCCCCGATCTCACGCCGTATCTCGCGACCGACCGCGCCGCCGAGGTGGCGCTCGCACGAACCGCGGCGCCGCGCGGCATCTCTGATTCCGCGACCGTGCTCGTTCTCACGCGCACGAAGTTCGTCGAAGCCGCGCACGGCACGAACGGCTTCACCTGCCTGGTACTCCGCTCCTTTTCCGGAAGCGTGAACGACTCGGCCTTCATGAAGGATCCCGGCTTCTGGAACCCACACGTCCGGTCGCCGATCTGCTTCAATCCCCCAGCCGCGCGCACCGTCCTTCCGGCGATGCTCGCCAACGTCGAGTGGCTGCTCACCGGAACGCCCCCGGCCGAAGCCGCGGCGCGCGCGCGGCGCGCGTACGCGGCGCACCAATTCCCGACTCCCGCTCCAGGCGCGATGGCGTACATGCTTTCGCCGCAACAGTACCTCGTCGACGCCGATCCGCATCACTGGATGCCGCATCTCATGTTCTTCTTCGACCGCACATTCCCACCCGCCGCGTGGGGCGCCAGTGATGCCGGCGCGCCGGTGATCGACGGCTCCGCGGGCGATCCGACGTTGCCGGTGTTGACCTTGCTCATCCCCGTGCGCGAATGGAGCCACTGACCACCACGGATCACCCGTCGGATCGCGAGGTCGTATTCTCCCGCGTCCTTGACGCGACACGAGACGTCGTGTGGCGCATGTGGACCGAGCCGCGACATCTCCACGAGTGGTGGGGCCCGGCCGGCTTCACCACCACCACTTCCGAATTCAACTTCGTGCCCGGCGGCGTCTGGCGACACGTGATGCACGGCCCCGACGGCACCGACTACCCCACCCGCATCATCTTCCGCGAGATCGACCCCCCGTCGCGCCTAGTCTACGACAACACCTGGGACCTCCCCGGCGCCCCCCTCGACTTCCACGTCGTCCTCACTCTCGACGCGATCGGCAGCGCCACAGCACTCTCGCTGCACATGACCTTCCCCAGCGCCGAGGCCCTGCAAGTCGCCGTCGAGCGGTACGGCGTGCTCACAGGCGGCACGCAAACCCTCGCCCGGCTTGTTCAAGTCGCTCAGTCGAAATAGCTTACGGGCTGTTTCTGGCGCGGTAGCCAAGTGGTAAGGCAGCGGTCTGCAAAACCGCTATTCGCCGGTTCGATTCCGGCCCGCGCCTCTCCGTAAAGCGTTGGCGCTCCATCTCTTTCTCCGACGCGCCAATCGGTCGCGCTTCTGCGCTGTCACGGTTTCTGTCACGGATCAGCGCGAAAACGCCATATCAAGCGCCTCGCTCGATCTTGAGCGGCGGCTGGCCGGTGCTCATGTGGCGAGCGATACGGTCAGCCCACCTCGCTGGAGGCGCCGGGAGGGAGCGACAGATCGCCGATAACTAGCGGTATATCTAGCGGTCAGCGCCCTAGTTCGAAAGCCGAAACTCCGTTGATAACTCCGTTGTTTTTCTCGCGCGCCATGGGGCAGGCCATCAGAAAATGCAATTAGATGACGATCTGCGGGCCGCGCAGAAATTGCGCTTACCCTGGTGGGGAGTGTTGGGCGTAATCAGTGGCTCGCTGCCTGCCATTTGGCTATTCGATCATTTTGGGAGATTCGATCTCGCATTGCCGTCACTGTGTAGCATTGGGATGATCGGGTTCGCCATTGCTGTAAAGTGGAAATTGCGGCGGCATGCGTGGTTTTGGATTACCATGGCGATCATCGTAGCACTCCATGCTCTACTGATCCTGTCGGCTACCTGGACCACCAAGTGGATTCCAGCGGTGGTCATCCTTCCCATCGCCGTTGTGGACTTGGTCTCAATATTCGCGATAATTTCTCTTGTCGAAAAAGCGATGAACGACGAGTCTAAATAATCCGTGGCAGGGATCCGGACAGGACGAAGGTGGGCATGAAATGGCTGACGCCGACACATCTCGAGGTGACGTATCGGAGTCCAAGGCACCTCAATTTCCAGGCTATTAAGTGGGCCGATATCGACATCTCGTTGCGAGATGCGGCCGCTGATTCGACGCGCCAGGCTGGAATTTTGACCCTAGCGCTCGCCCCGGGGCGCGAGCGCGTATGAGAGCTTCAAGCTCGGCCGCCATGAACGCCCTGGAGCGATGCGCCAGCGATGGTGCGTCGAAATCCCCAGGCGTCTCCGGTATTCCCGAAAGAGCACACGGACGTGCTGCGCGTGCGCCCGCGACGCTGACGGTTGGCGCTGATCCGCATTGCGGCCAGTGCCTTTCCTTGGCGCCAAGATCTCGGGATCACCGGTGCCGCGTCGGTCGGGTTGGTTGCCGAGCGATCTCCTCGTCAAGCACGGCGCCGAACTCAGCCCAGGTGACGCCTAACGCAACCAGTATCCGACACATCGAGAGCATCGTGGGATTGTTCTCGGCCCGCTCGATTCTCCCTACGTGGGTACGCGCGACGCCGCACATCAGGCCGAGGCGTTCTTGAGGGATACGCCGAAGCTCCCGGCACCTTCGCCAGGCGGCCGACACATGCCTCACCCGCGCGCGATCCGTTGGCCGTATCACGAGCGCCTCGTGTCGGCCGACAGTTCGACATTCAGGGCGGCGCCGAACTCAGACCACGTGCGGCCGAGCGCGACGAGCAACGCGTTTACGGTGCTGAGGCGCGCGTCCTTGCCGTGACGTTCAATGCGCCCGACTTCCGTCCGATCGACGGATGCCTCGGCGGCGAGGCGCTCTTGGGATATGCCCGCTCGACGGCGAAAGCAGACTACGACGCGCGCGGCGGGAAGGCTAACCAACGCTCGCTCGGTTGGGAGGCCCCAGCGCGCTCTATCATCCTTTCTCACGGGCGCCTCCGAGGGATCTTGTCGAGTTCGTGTAGCGCGGCGCCGAACTCGCGCCATGTGACCCCGCAGGAGAGTATGCGGGTACCATGGGGTCATTTTACACAGTGGACTCGAAGCCAAGCGGTCTGCGTGACGAGGCGTACTTCGACAGCGGCAAGGGACTGCACATCCTCAAGGGCAAAACGCAACTGTTCATCGACGCCAGCGTTTCAGACAAGGCGAAGGCCCATCAGTGCGCGACCGATCTCGCCCAGATGGCGCTGCCGAACGCCTAAAGGCAGTGACACCACCGGCGAGTGCGTGACTCGCACGCGATGCTCGCGACTCTTATGGAGTGGACCGGTCGTTCGCTAAACTACCGATTGCGAACGCCACCCTGTCCCCGGGAGTCTCGCATGCGGTACGCGCCCGTCGTTCTCGCGGTGTTGTTCATCGTCGGCTGCGCTGACACCTCGAACCCCACCGCGACCGCATCCCCGAGCGCGATGAGGAGCGTGAGCGCCAGCGCGACTGTCAGCATGACGCTGATTCCTGTGTTGGACGACAGCCTGACCGTGGGCGGGATGAACGATGTGGGCGAGATCGTCGGTATGCGGACCAACGGGTCGTCCCAGGGGTTCCGGTGGAAGGCGACGAGCGGAATTCGGTTTGGGCCGATCGGGGCCGGCGCGACAGGCGTCAACAACAAAGGCGAGGCGACGCTCTTCGTCGCGGGACCAACGAGCGAGTCGGTCTCGATCTGGGATGAGGGCGGCACTGTCAGGCCGTTGCGTCCGCTCTCGTCGTTTCCGGTGCGATTCCCGGTCTGCGCGCCGGTCGGCATCATCACATCGGGTGTGGTCTTCGGATGGTGTCAGGTCGGCAACGCGGCCATCCCGAAGCCAACGCTGTGGACCGCGTTCGGCACACCGTGGGCACTGACGCCCGAGGGAGGGACGTCGTTCCCAGGGTTCGCGAATGCGATGTCCGACGGCGGTATCGTCGGGGGGAATGGCGTCGTTCCGGGTAACGCCGGGCCATATATCTTCGATACGCCACACCATCAGTTGCATCCGTTGCCCGGCAACGGCTCGGTTTTGGCGGTGAACGATAGCAGCTTGGCCGCGGGATTCGCGGTCAACAGCACGGTCAGTTGCCGCGAGAACCCTGTCGTGTGGTCGGCAACGGGCACGGCCCAGAATCTCGGGATCTGCGGTCGGGCGGTGGGCGTCTCACCAGACGGCCTCGTCGTCGGCAACGCGTTTCACTACGTCACCGATTCGAGCACCGCTCATGCGGACTATGCGTGGACATGGACGTCCCAGCGTGGCATCACGAAGCTCCCGGTGCCGAACGCCGGTGACGGCGCCGCGATCGTCTCGATCAACCACGTCCACCAGATCCTGGGCTACATCGTGACGCCGGACGGCCGGCGCCACACCGCCCTGTGGACGCTCACGCCCTAGCGGAACGCGCCCATACAATTGTATATCGCTGCATGCGTGTCCCGGGGCTCGACTTCGTTCGGTATCTCCTCTCCCGGAAAAGGCGCGAGCGGACCCACGAGCAGGCTTTGGGCGCGCTCGAGCAACACAACGCCCTGCTCGAAGAACAGGCCATCGAGCTGGAGGAACAACGGGAGAACGCCGAGGCCATCGCCGCCGAGCTCGAGGAGCGGAATGCGGAGCTCAAGGCGGCGTTGGCCGAGGCGGAAGAGGCGCGAGCCGCGGCGCACGCGCTGATTGCGGAGTTGCGGCGAACGCAGGATGAGCTCGATGAGCGGGAGCGACGCTTCCGGCGCGTGGTCGAGTCGGACATGATCGGCATCGTGTTCTGGGACTCGACCGGGGAGATCTCGGACGCCAACGAAGCGTTTCTGCAGATCGTCGGCTACACCCGCGAGGACCTGCGGCAGGGGCGTGTGGCATGGCGGCGAATGACGCCTCCGGAGTGGCTGCCGGTGGACGAACATGCGCTCGCTGAGATCGCCGAGCGAGGCACCTGTGCGCCGTTCGAGAAGGAATATGTTCGGAAAGACGGCACCCGCGTCCGCGTGCTGATCGGCGCGTCGTCACTCGACGGCGTACACGACCGCGGCGTCGCGTTCGTCCTCGACGTCTCCGACCGATGGGCATGGCACATGGCCCTCCGGACATCGGAAGCGCGCTACCGCCTCCTGTTCGAGGCCAACCCGCTGCCGATGTGGGTCTTCGACCGGGAGACGCTCCGCTTCCTCGCGGTGAACCGCGCGGCCATCGAGCAGTACGGATACACGCGCGAGGAATTCTTGCAGCGCACCATCCGCGACATTCGCCCGCCGGAGGACATCCCGCTGCTCGAATCGCTGCTCGGCGATCGGCCGGAGCCGAGGCGCGCGGCGGCCGTCCGGCACCAGCGGAAGGACGGCACCATCATTGACGTGGAGATCACCGCCGATTCGCTGGAGCTCGAAGGACGGCCGGGGCGACTCGTGCTCGCGCACAACGTGACGGAGCGCCGGCGAGCGGTGGCGGAGCTGGAACGCGCGCATGCCGCGCTCGCGGCGAGCAACGCCGAGTTGCATCTCGCGGTCGCGGCCGCCGAACGCGCGCGTGAGATGGCCCAGGCGGCCAACGAGGCCAAGTCGACGTTTCTGGCGCTCATGTCACACGAGCTCAGGACACCGCTCAACGCCATCGTTGGGTATGGCGAGCTGTTGGAGATCGAGATCTGCGGTCCGGTCACGGCCGATCAGCGGGACAAGCTCGTCCGCATGCGCCGCGCGGCGAACCATCTGATGATGCAGATCAACCAGGTGCTCGATTTCGAGCGCGCCGTCGCCGGTCGGTCGGACCTCCTCATCGAACAAGCCGACGTCGGCGACTTCGTGCGAGAGACGTTGATGGACGTGGAACCGCAAGCCGCGGCCAAAGGTCTGGCGCTCAGCATCGACCTGCCGAGCGAGCCCGTCATCATTCGGACCGACGTCGCCAAGCTGCGGCAGATCATCGTCAACCTGCTCTCGAACGCGGTCAAGTATACGGATCACGGCGAAGTCGTCGCGCGCGTGCGGCGCACGAACGGGGACGTGGAGCTCAGTGTTCGCGATACCGGCATGGGGATCCGACCGGAGCATCAGCGACAGATCTTCGACCCGTTTTGGCAGGCAGACCAACGGCTGACCCGCGACCGCGGCGGCACGGGGCTCGGCCTGAGCATCGTCCGCCAGTTCACGGACCTGCTCGGCGGTGAGCTTAGCGTCGAGAGCGCGCCCGGTCAGGGCAGTACGTTCACGGTTCGCCTTCCGCTCACCCCACCTCAACGGGCGGCCGCCGCCTGACCGGCTAGTACGACTCTGGGACACCGATTCCCGGGAGCGGACGCTGTGCCCTTGTCTTTCGCAGCTAACGCATTGAGGCGTAATGGATTGGCTCTCGGCATGAGACTTCCCTAGCTCAACCGGATATGCGGCCGAAACTCGACATGCTCACGAGCGACATTCGCCTCGCGGTCCGTTCGCTGTCCCACGCGAAAGGCCTCGCGATCACCGTCATTCTCACGCTCGCGCTCGGAATCGGCGCGAACGCCGCGATCTTCACGATCGTGCGTGGGGTGCTACTCAGGCCGCTCGTGAATCGGGACGAGGGGACGCTGATTTACATCCGGCAGACCGAGCCCGGGATCGGGAATGTCAACGCGAATTTCTCGGTTCCGGAGCTGCAGGATATCGAATCCAGCGTGCACGCGGTCAACCAATTCGGCGATTTCTCGGAGATTGGGTTTTCGGTCGTCGGACTCGGCGAGCCGCGCGAGGTACGCGCGGGCGTGGTAGGCGGGTCGTATTTCGAGGTGATGGGGTTACACCCCGTGCTCGGGCGGCTCATCGGGCCGAAGGACGATGGACCGAATGCGGCTGGGGTGGTCGTGCTCACGTATCGGTTCTGGTCGACCACGCTGCACAGCGATCGGTCGGTCATCGGGAAGACCATACGACTGGGGAGTGGGTCACTGGGGGCGCGGACGGCGACCATCATTGGGGTGCTGGAGCCCTCGATTCCGTATCCGACGGAGACGGAGCTCATCGCGAATATCGTGACCAGCCCGCACCATCTGTCAGCGACGATGGTGACTGGACGACTGCACCGGATGACGGAGTTGTTCGGGCGCCTGGCGCCCGGCGCCACGCTCGATCAGGCGCGCACCGAGCTCAGGTCGGCGTACGCGCACATGACGAGCGATCATCAGGAGTCATACCCGAAGGAGGGCGCGTGGGCGATCAGCGCCGTGCCGCTCCGAGAGCAGATCACCTCCCAAGCGCGGCCGATCCTGCTGGTCCTGCTCGCGGCGTCCGCGCTCGTGTACATCATTGCATGCTCGAACGTCGCCAACCTGATTCTGGCGCGCTCCGTGCGGCGCGAGAGTGAGCTGGCGGTGCGCGCCGCGCTCGGGGCCAGTGTGGCCGCGCTGCGGCGGACGCTGCTCGTGGAGAGCGTCTTACTGTGCGGAGCCGGCGCGCTGCTCGGGGTGCTCATCGCGAATCCCATGGTGGAGATTCTGTCGCGCTATGCCTCGCGCTTCACCGTGCGCGCCATCGATCTCACGGTCGATGCGAGCATGCTGTGGGTGGGGGCGGGCCTCGCAATCGTCGCGGCGGTGTTGCTGGCGTTCATTCCCCGACTGCCCTCGTCGCGCTCGTCGCAGAGTATCGCGATCAGTAGCGGCGGCGTCCGCATTACCGGCGGAACGAAGGGACGGTTGCGGCTCTTTGCCGTCACGCAGATCGCCGCGTCGTTCGTGCTGCTCGCCGGCGCGAGCACGTTGGTCAAAACGCTCCTCGACCTGCAACATTCGCATCCGTCGTTCGAGACGCATAGCGTGCTCGCAGTCAATCTGCCCGTTAACTCCTACGATAAGACGCACGCGCAGGTCCTCGATTTTTATAAGGAAGCGCAACGCCGCGTGGCGCAGTTGCCCGGCGTCGAATCGGTCGCGATGAGCGACCTGGTGCCCTGGCGGGACAAGCTGATCATCGCGTTCCAGTTCATGACCGACGGGCCCGTGCAGGTGACGCCCGAGAACGCGCCGCGCGGCATCTATGCTCCGATCTCGCCCGGCTACTTCGCCACGTTGGGCGTGCCGTTCGTCTCAGGTCGCGACTTCAACGCGCTGGACGCCGACACCGCCCATCCCGTCGTGATCATCAGTAAGACCGTGGCCGACCGGTTGTTTCCAGGCCAGGATCCGATCAATCACTACCTGTGGTGGAGCGACCCGTCGGCCCAATTCGCCGGCATCGTGCCCGTGCATCGCCGGATCGTCGGCGTCGTCGGTGATGTCGACAATGTGCACGTCGCGCCCGAGCCGACGATGACGGTCTACGAGCCGATGCAGGAGGTCGGCCTCTACTTCGGCCGCATGTTCGTGCGCGCTCGCGGCAATCCGTACACGCTCGTGTCGCCGATCACGCAGTTGATCCGCGGGATGTCCGCCGACCAGGCCATCGAGCACGCGGCCACGCTCGAGGATGTGCGGGCTGAAGTGCTGACGCCGGATCGTCTCAACTCCCTCGTGTTCGGCGGATTCGCGATCGTCGCGCTCGCCATTGCCATCGTCGGCGTCGGCGGCGTGCTCGCGTTTTCCGTCAGCGCGCGGACGCGCGAGTTCGGCATCCGACTCGCGATCGGCTCGCAGTCGAGCCGACTGCTGGCGGGCGTCGTGCGCGAAGGCGCCGTGATGGCCACCGCCGGTATCGTCATCGGTGCGGGCTGCGGCTATCTGCTCGCGCGCCTCATCGGGAACAGCCTCCTCGAGCTCAAGAGCCCGAGTATGCTCCCGACGATCGCCTCGGCCCTCGTCCTCCTCGCGTCCGCGATCGCCGCCTCGGCCCTCCCAGCAGCGCGCGCGGCGCGAGTCGATGTGCTTCAGGCCCTACGCGCGGAGTAAGCGAGCGGTCTGCGGCGCCGTCTCGTGAACTGATTACAATAGTGATTCGCGCAACAATCGCCGGGTCAACGGCCTCGCATCGTAGCGACTCTCAGCGAACCGGCGACTCACCCAGCCGAGCGTGTTCAACTCGGCGACGGGAACGTTGGCGAGTCGCCGAATACGCTCGGCGATTGCGGTGGCGTCGCCCGGGGGAACGAGCCATTCGAGCATGGCCGGCGCGACGGACTCTGGTACGCCACCGGTGTCGGACGCGATGATCGCGAGGCGGCAAAGCATCGCCTCCTGCAGGACGCAGCCCTGATTCTCCTCGAACGTCGGCGTCGGAATGCTCGACAACACGAGCGCGTCGGCGTGATGCAGCTCCTCGAGGACACTCGCGTGCGGCAAGACGCCCGCGAACCGAATGTGCGAATCGATGCCGGCAGCGCGCGCGCGCGCCTCGAGCGCATCGCGCTCGTCGCCGTCGCCGACGATCGTCAGATGCACGGCGACGCCGCCGTCGTGAATGACCAAGGCGAGCGCGTCGATCAGATGCGCGAAACCCTTCTCGGGACTCAAACGACCGACGGCAATCAAACGCAGGACGCCGTTCGGCAGATAGACGCGCTCCGAGCGCACCGTGAACTGGCTCAGGTCGAAACCGAGCGGCAGGATGCGGATGCGGTCGGGTGGGCAGCCACGAGCGACGGCGTGGTCGCCGGCGTAATTGGTGTTGGCGAACACGACATCGGCGCGCGCAAACGCGGCGCGGACGAGCTCGGGGTCCAGGGGCGCGGCAGTCTCGCCGCCGTGATAGTAGAGCGCGACACGCGAGTCGGGATACAATCGGCCGATCGCCGCGAGATGCGTCGCCGTCGTCAGATTATGAATCAGACAGAGATCTGGCGCGACGTCCGGCAGCAGCATGCCCTGCGCGGCCTGAACCACGCGTGTCGTGATCTTTGGCGCGTGCGCGGCCGCGATGGCGGCGCGCAGACGCGTCGGATGCGCGACGAGCGAACGCGACAGCGCGGCTCGGGAGTCCCGGAGTCCCTCACGGCTCACCGGCAAGTACTCGGTGCGCTCGCCGAGACGGAAGCGACGCATCGGCGTGTTGCCTATGTCGCCCCACGATCCGAACGCGAACACGCGGAGAGCGTGCCCTTCGGATACGAGCTGGGCGAACTGCGTGTCCAAGTACGGCTTGAATGGATCCGGAAAGTACTCGGCGAACGCGTAAATCGTGCGTCGGCGCGGCGTCCCTTGAGGCGTCGTGCGCGCGATTCTCGGTTGATAACGTACGGACGTGACAGTCACGGCCTCGTCAGGGAAGCATCTTGCGGGCCATCGTGACGGTCTGGCGCGGTGTAAGCCGCCTCAGCCGCTTACACAGCGCCAATCAGCGACGTCGTCCGAGGGACAATAAATACCCGCGGAACCCGAGTTATGAACTTGACAGTCGCTTTCGGACTATACCGTGAAGCTGCGCCAGGGCATCCAGACGCGTTTGGTCCACCGGCGTGTGCAGCCAGCGTGCGGTCGCGGTCCACGCGCGCGTGAGCGCATCATCGGGATGCCGGCGTATTCGGCGACGACGGTATTTGTCTATCCACAGGAGCGCGCGTCCAAGTGTCGGAGGGCCGCTCCAGCGGCGTGAATGATCATAGCCTGCATCTTGCCGGCGAACATCGATCAGCTCGGCGTCTGGTAAGCTGCTGAGCAGAGTCCGGAAATCATGGGACACCGGTGAGCGCGGCGCGCCGCCCAGTCGAAACGTTGCGCGATGCTCAACGTTGAATTGCGATGGCCAGAAGCCTTGCTCATAGAGCTCTTCGTCGGGCACCGTGATAATGAGATAGCCGCCGGGACGTACGAGACTCCACCACTGATCCAATGTGTGGCGCGTGTCGTTCATGTGCTCGAGACAGTGCGAGCTATGGACCGTGTCGAAGCTCGCGCCACCCAGGTAGCGCAGGATTTCGTTCGCGTCCCCATGGTCGCGATCGAATGGCTGCGCGTGCGGCACGACGGGATCCGGGCCTGACCCGATATCCAATACGCTGCCCGCGAAGTATGTCGCGACGAATTCCGCATCGCGTACCCGATTGGTCTTGCTGGCTTCTTTCATCTCTTATCGACCAGCGCTTGACCACCCCTCATAACCCATACGACGTGCCGAGTGACCGCACTGATATCGGTAAGCGGGTCGCCTTCCACAGCGATCATATCGGCATAGTACCCAGGCGCGATGGCGCCGAGTTGCTGATCCATGCCGAGCAGCGAAGCCGGAATCGTGGTGGCGGTCGCGATAGCCTGCACCGGTGTCATTCCCGCTTCGACGAAGCGGTCCAGTTCTCGTGTGTTCTCCCCGAACCCGGTGAACACCGCATCGGATCCCATGGCGATCTTCACATGGGCGCGAATCGCGCGACGCAACGTCGCCATGTTCCGCCGCATGTACTCGGTCAGCGCCGACGAGTCGGCCTCGGTATAGCCATACTCCGCCCGATGCGCGATGTAGTAGCGATTGTGATCGACGGTTGGCACGTAGACGGTGCCGCGCCGCACCATCTCGGTCAGCGTCGAGTCATCCATGTCAATCGCATGCTCGACCGACTCGGCGCCCGCGCGCACGGCGGCCTTGGCGCCGGCGGGCCCGTAGGAGTGGATCGCGATGCGCTTGCCCGCGAAGTGCGCGACGTCGGCGGCCGCTTTCATCTCTTCGTACGTGAACGTCTCGTAGCCTGAGGTGTCGCGATCGCTGCC
>Ga0070741_10015707_pt1 | contig 12768 bp, 12 predicted proteins | sample Coa_R1_4_FD_66440 | JGI IMG/M metagenome (GOLD analysis project Ga0070741, IMG submission 66440) | Surface soil microbial communities from Centralia Pennsylvania, which are recovering from an underground coalmine fire - Coalmine... | ecosystem: Environmental > Terrestrial > Soil > Unclassified ...
ATGTAGTATTTCTTGCAGGTTGCGGGTTTATTTCCCAACTTGGCGGCAACGTCCTTCACAATGTCCGCCAGCACCGTCTTTGTTGCGGGACTGCCCGCGCTTTCAGCGCACCTTGACAGCAGGCAGTTAGCAGCAAGGCAAGTGCCGCCCCACGTCCGAAAATCCTTCGCGGTAAACTCCCCTCCGCTGATCTCCCGCAAGTACTCGTTCACATCGCCGGATTCAATGGAAGCGGGTTTGCCTTCCTCATCCAGATATTCGAAAAGCGAGCTGCCGGGAAGATCGCGGCACCTTCGAACAATTCGGGCTAAGCGCGGGTCCTTTATGGTGATCTCGTGGCGCTGAGCGCTCTTGCCACGGAATTTGAATTTTAACGTGTCGCCCAGCACCTGCACATGCTGGTTTTGCAGCGTGGTTAATCCAAAGGAGCCATTCTCCTCGGCATATTCTTCGTTGCCAACGCGGATGTACGTTGTTTCGAGCAATTTCACGACAGCCGCGAGAATCCTCCGCTTCGGCAATCCGGGCCGGCTTAGGTCACGGCCAACAATGCGCCGAATACGAGGAAGCGCCTTGCCGAAGGCCCGCATGCGGTCAAACTTCACTAGATCGCGCATTTGCCGGTATTTGTGGTGATAACGGTATTGTTTGCGGCCTCGCGCATCGCGGCCGACAGCTTGAATGTGGGTGTTAGGTTTTGGGCTGATCCACACGGACGTCCACGCCGGCGGAACTACCAGAGCACGAATGCGCGCCAGCGTCTCTTCATCCTGGATGGGCTTGTCTTCTTCGTCCAGATAGACGAATCCGCTTCCCGCCCGCCGCCGCCGAATGCCCCGCCCCTTCGGTATGAAGTACCGAAGTCCAGCCTCTTGGGCTGACTTTACTTCATCCAGAAACCCAGGCAGCGGCGCGCCCTTCGTAGCCATGCAATTTGTGTGATGCAGTTTGCAATCGAAACACTACTATCCGGCTGGCGTCAGACCCATGAAACGAAGAGACACACGTCGCGGCCTATGGCAAAAGCAATTATTTTCGACATCGACGGCACCTTACTGGACTCGGTAGATCTCCACGCCCAAGCTTGGCAGGATGCCTTTCAGCATTTTGGCCATGACATCCTCTTCGACAAGATCCGCAGCCAAATTGGCAAAGGCGGCGACCAGCTACTACCTGTCTTTCTCTCAGATGCTGAACTCAAGCAGCGTGGAAAGGAAATTGAAAAATATCGGGGAGATCTTTTCAAACGCAAGTACCTAGATCAGGTGAAGCCGTTTCCGCGCGTGCGCGATTTGTTCCTGAAGGTCAAAGGCGAAGGGCAGCAAGTAGCGCTCGCCTCTTCGGCCAAGCCCGATGAGCTTAAGAAGTTTGAGGAAATAGCTCACATCGACGACCTCGTGGAGATAGAGACATCTTCTGGGGATGCAAAGCGTTCTAAGCCGCACCCAGACATCTTCGAAGCCGCGTTGAAGCGCTTAGATGACCTAGAGCGAGAGAATGTAGTCGTTGTGGGCGACAGCCCTCATGATGCGGAAGGCGCGAAACGTGCGGGGTTGCGTACCGTAGGGGTGCGCTGCGGTGGGTTTCCAGAAGAAGAGTTGAGGAAGGCCGGCTGCATCGGTATCTATGACGGCCCGGAGGATCTGCTGAAACGCTACGAGGAGACGCCATTAGCGCCGAATTATGCTTCTTCGCGATCAGCCGCGCGATAAAGGAGTGCGCGGCCTAAAAGCTCTTGCTCAACAACCGAGTACACAGAGCCATGATGGCGAACAGGAAGAACAGCGCGTCGTTGTTCCAAAAGAAAAAGGCCGTCAGAAGACACAACAACGCAAGCTGGGACCGAGGGTCCAGTGACCAATCAAACATGGGGTAACTTCCTATAGTGCCAGATCGGCTCAGGAATTCTTATCGACGGGCGGTTGCGTGGCTTGAACTAAGGAACGTAGATCCAGCGGAATAGCTCCGTAATCGGCCAGTACGATGTCTTCGGCCAGCGTCGCCGCAGCCGCAACGATGGCCACGACGCGTTCGATGGTTTTGAGATGCTGCAGCGCTTGCGTCGCTTGGCGCGTTGCATCCGTGATATGGCTCAAGTCGCCTTTCATCGCATCCAGCGTGTTCTGAATTGCGTCGCCAGCGAAACGATCGTGGAAGTCGTAGAGCTGCTGAATATCTTCTTCAAGAACGCCCCGCTGCGTCGCGGATAGTTCGTCGTAGTGCGCGTTTCGGAAGTCGTCTACTTCTTCCGCAAGTTTGGTAAAAAGATCTGCTAATTGCTGGGCTTGGTCTGTACCGGCCATTCTGTTCTTTCAGGTTCGCTCATTCATTTTTCTTGCAACATCGGAGCTAACGTATCAAGCTTCGAAATATAAGGCTGAAGCGCCAAGCTGAGTTCCTTAGTATTCATGTGCTGGGCTCCCACGACAGCCTGATGATGTCCTTCGCGAATGTTTTTTAGCGACTCCTGGTAGGCAACAGCGGCTGCCTGACGGTGCTGGATCTCGGCTAAATCATCGGAATAGGCGCGATTCAGCAGCAGCAAAATGGCCCCTTGATTTGTATCGCCGACGGATTGATAACGTCCCGTAAGAGTTTGCCGCTCCTCCTGAAGAAACACAAGATAGTTCTTGATTACGGAATCCAAGCCCTGGGTAACGGCCGCAACATGCGGATCTGCTTGACGCAACGCGTCGACAAGGCGCCTGCGCTGATAACTTTCGGTGAAGACTTGCGTAACCAGGCCGGCAAGTTTGCCGACGGAATCTACTTGCACCGAACTCAAGTTAGCCGCCGTCGCGGCGCTCTCGGCTGCGCTTGTGTTCGCGGTGCTTACGCTGGATGTGTTGAAAGCGGATAGTTGCTGGACGGCCCGGAAGTAAGCGGTCAGCACAGCAGAGACGTTGTTCAGTCCTTGCGCCTCGTCGGCAAACCGCGCGCATGTGCTTAACGCCGGTGGATTTTTCGGTGGCGCGTTTTTCGAACCCGGTGGAACAAACAAAGGCAAAATTGGTTGCTCGGGGCGCGCCGTTTCGCGGCGAACACAAGAATCGTGAATGTCATTGAATAATGGCGGACCACCTGCGAGTGACTTCTGCGCCGAGTCAGCGAACGTACTGATTGCCTCAGGCGAAGCGCAGCTCAAGGTGAGAGTAAGCAGCCCTACCAGGCACAGGGTTGCCAACGCGATTCGTTCTGGGGCGAACCAGCCAATCAGGTTTTTATACGAGTGCAACTTTTTTCTCAAACGTAATTTAAGGAAAGTACCAGATCCGCTGAACTGCCGCAACGCCCGTGCTAAGAAACACAGCTACTCCGTAAAAGCTCTAACCCGATGAGGTTGGAGGAACCTTAAAAAAACAATATGAAGAAACTTTTTCTTACACTTTCCCTGTCCGCCGCCCTAGCGATACCTTTTAGCGCGTATGCTGCGGGACAAGATCACGATCGAGATCATCATGATGATCGGGGGTATTACGACAAGCATCATCACGACTATCATCAGTGGAACGACCATGAGGATCGAGCATGGCATATGTACTGGGAGCAACGGCATAGGCCGTATGAAGAGTGGAACCGCGCCAGCGAAGCACAACAGCAAGCGTATTGGAACTGGCGGCATAGCCATTCCGATGCGGTGCTAAAGATCAATATCGGCCACTAAGATTTAAGTTGTTTGTCGAAACCGTCTTTCAGCTTTAAGTACGTTTCGTCAAGGGATTCGGGGATAATGCGCGTGTCCGCCACGCTGGTCATGAAGTTTGCATCACCGTTCCAGCGTGGCAGCATGTGCATGTGAATGTGCTCCGCAATGCCCGCGCCTGCGGCACTGCCTAAATTCATGCCTAAATTGATGCCCTGTGGCTTATAAGCCGTTTCGAGTACCATTTCGGCGGTACGCGTGAGCCGCGCAATTTCAAGCAGTGTCTCTTCGGGTGCATCGTTTAGTCGCGGCACGTGTATGTAAGGCGCAATCATCAAGTGTCCGCTGGTATAGGGATAGCGGTTCAAGACTACAAAATTATGCTGACCGCGGTAGACGACTAAGTTGTCTTTATCGCGGTCACCCGCGGCGGCATAACAGAAAATACAGCGCTCTTCTTTGCCGGCCTTCATATAAACGGAGCGCCAAGGCGTCCATAGATGCCTTGCCACAAAACGCTAGGAATTTGACCCCGGAAAATTCGGTGGTGGGACGCGCGCCGTTCCTTCATGGGCGGCAGAGACACTCTCGTTTTGGGCCACGTGATTTACCAGATCGCGCAGTTCTTTACTGGGCTTGAAATAGGGGATGCGCTTGGATGGCACTTCTACGCGTGAACCGGTCTTGGGGTTGCGCCCTACGCGTGGTTGGCGTTGACGGGTACGAAAGCTGCCGAAGCCTCTGATTTCAATCTTCTCGCCCTTGTGAAGGCTGTTCACAATGCTGTCGAAGATTGTTTCGACAATGGTTTCGGAATCCTTTCTGGTCATCTCGACTACGCGAGCGACCTCTTCAATCAACTCAGCCTTCGTCATATTGTTACTTGTCCCTCAAACATGATGGTTCTTATTTTCGTCTGATCTATGCTGCTTCATTGCATCTCCAACATTGGAGGTCGCCACCGCAGCCTGGCGTCTATAATCCTGCAACCGGCTTCGTTCGTCATCTTCCGATATCGCGCGGCGGCTCAGGCCGATACGTTTTTGCCCTTCGTTCAACTTGATGATCTTGAAATCATATTCCTGTCCGATGGGCAGCACCGGTACTTCGTTTCCGACTTTCGAGGGGCGCCGTCCGCCTTCCACAGCGGCTTCGCTGCGATGGCATAATCCTTCCACTCCAGGCGCTAATTCAACGAACACTCCAAACGCCACCGCGCGCGACACACGCCCTCGCACTACATCACCGACGCGATGTGCGTGAAAAAAAGTCTCCCATGCATCCGGCTGAAGTTGTTTCATCCCCAGCGACAACCTTCGGTTGTGCGCGTCAATGCTTAGAATGACCGCCTGCACCTGCTGGCCCTTTTTAACGAGTTCGGATGGATGTTTCACGTGGGCTGTCCAGGACATATCGGAGATGTGAACCAATCCGTCGACACCCTCTTCGATCTCCACGAAGGCGCCGAAATCAGCCAGCTTTCGCACACGGCCCTCAACAACGGACCCAATGCTGTAACGCTCCGCAACTGTCGTCCAAGGGTCGGCCTCGAGTTGCTTGATGCCAAGAGAGATGCGCCGCTCGCGCGGCTTAACGTCCAGAACTACAGCCTCGACTTGATCGCCTACCTTTACGACCTTGGCTGGATGCTTCATGCGGCGGCTCCAGGTCATCTCCGAGATGTGGATCAGTCCCTCCACTCCCGGCTCAAGTTCAACGAAGGCGCCGTAATCGGTGATACTGACGATTCGCCCAATGACGCGGCTTTGTTGCGGATAGCGCTCTTCGATGTCGGCCCACGGATCAGGGCGCATTTGCTTCAGCCCAAGTGAAATGCGCTCTTTGTCGCGATCAAATTTAAGAACTTTGACGGTAATCTGTTCGCCCACCTGAACAATATTTGATGGATGTGATACGTTGCCGTAGCTGAGATCACTGACGTGTAACAGTCCGTCTATGCCGCCTAAATCGACGAACGCGCCATAGTCAGTCAGATTCTTCACTACCCCGGTAATTTGCGCGCCCTCGCAAATGCGCGCCAAGGCATCCGCTTTACGCTTGGATGCCTCTTCTTCAAGCAGCAGCCGATGCGAAACCACCGCATTGCCACGGCGGCGGTTTAGCTTGAGAATGCGGACCGGCAGTTCGCGGCCAAGATAAACGTCCAGGTTGTGAATGGGCCGTAATTCAATTTGCGAACTTGGCAAGAACGCATCGATTCCGATGTCGACGTGTAAGCCGCCCTTTATTTTTGCTGTGACACGTCCGGTGATGGTGGCAGCCTCAACTGCCGCTTTCTCAATCTGGTCCCAGATCTGAAGCCGGTGCGCTCTCTCATAGGAGAGCAGAATGTAACCATCCACCGGCTCTCCGGTGCGATCGAACATGACTTCGATGACATCGCCTCGTTTGACCGCTGGCTTTCCTTCCAAGAGCGGAAACTGCGTGGCCGGCACAAGCCCTTCGATCTTTCGACCGATATCGACGATTACTTCCTTGTCGGAGACACTAAGCACATGCCCATGCAGAATTTCCCGGGTGTCGGCCACAAAATGACTGCTGTAATCATCGAGAAACGCTTCGTAGTCGCTGCTATCGACAATTCCGGGAGCCTCAACGGGTTCTTCAATTGGTCGGGGCATTGTTTTTTAGCCATTCCTGCGACTACGCCCTGGTTGGCTTGGCTTACATCCTTTTAGTAGCCGCGGGGAAACTCAGTAGATTTGAACCTCTAAAGGTCTTTGAACGATGTCAACTTATTGATACTTCAGTACTTCAGAACTATACCGGAGCGTCTTAGCGGATGTCAACCGAGCCATAACCGTAGTCGCCCCCAAAAGTGTTGCATCTCTGTTGCCGTTGCAGTCCATCCGCCACAGTGCCTAATTACCGCGCTATACTGAAGTCGGTTAAATCCGTCCTCGCGACGGAAGGAGAACTATGATCGATGGATTATTTCAGCCGAGTCACCTGCTAGTCATTCTGGTGATTGCGCTGTTTGTTTTCGGACCGAAAAAGCTGCCCGAATTAGGGCAAGGTCTGGGTAAGGGCATTCGTTCCTTCCGGGACAGCATGCGTGCGGCCTCGATCGATGAGCCGGAGAAGGTTGACACTGCGGCAAAAGCCACTCCCGCTTCGAAATAGATTCAAACTTCTTCGTTTTTTGGGTGCTTGCGGGTACACTCCCAACAGCGCTATCTCATAGAATTTTCAATTCTTCCGGTGCCAGTATGTCCCTTCTTTGGACCAACGGGATCGGTGTTTGTTCTTAACGTAAAACTGCTGTCGGAAAACGTTTCTTGATTTTGTGGACCGACTAGAAATTTTTTCACGCCTTCTCTCCACACCACAAGACCGAAGCCTTGACTCCTCAAGCGGCGAAGTGCCTCATTTATTTACCATTCCGATCATTTATCGAGCTATAGCCCCCTACAGCCGTCACTCGTGGCAGCAAAACTGCCTAAGTTAGGCCGTTGGTGATATGGACCGACACAAGGTGATCGCAAGAGGTCACCGAGTTCGAAGCGCTAAGCGCGACGAACCACAGACGAATAAGCCTTAGGAGCGGTGGAGCTAAATGACAACAGAAGAATATGGGAAGGCATACCAACGGGGCTTTAATTTGACCGTTCGGTTTTTGGTATCTCGCGGACTTTCGTATGACGCGGCACTTGACACGGCACAAGCGGCGTGGGCAAAAGGATGGGAAAGACGGGAGCAGTTGCGTGACCCCAATCTCGTTTTGACATGGACAAACAGCATTGCGTTAAACATTCATCGAACTTTTCTCCGGCGTGAACCGCAAACGCAAACTTTGCCTGAACTCCAGGCCCCTCCGCGGATGAACGTCGCGGCCATAGACGTAAAGCGTATTCTCCATGACTGCAAGCCGAATGACCGGGTGGTGCTCGAGGGTCATTACATTGAGGGTTACAAGGTGCAAGAAATCGCCCGGCAGCACGGGTGGTCGGAAACTGCGGTCCGTATCCGCCTGCTTCGCGCTCGCCGCAGTGTCGAACGGCGCTTGAGCCGGCCGAAGCACGCCCGGTTGCGGAATCTGGCAGAAAAAACAAAAAGAGCTCTTGCCAACGCATTAGACGTGCCTACTCTCGAAACGAAGGTAGCGTAAACAAAACAAAGGTAAGCGTAAACAAAACTTAGAGTTACTCGCGAGCATAGAAGTTCAACGCCGTTGAGCCACAAACGGTGTGAACAGCTCGCGCCGGCGTGACGGATCCGGTAGCAGTCTTCCGCTCGGAAGAAGGTGTGTCTAGCGAAACCACACACTACAGTACCGGTCCGCCACGCCTTTAATTTGCGATCGCGAATTTACGTTGAAGTGACGTCGACCACCCGAACTTCATCGAACCCCTCGTCTAACGAGGGCCCTTGAAGATGTTTGGCCGCGCGCAAAATGGCAGGAACAGGAATAGCCTTCTTGTCCTTGCGATGATTGTTACGCCCAATGGCCGTCCTTACTGGTGTCTCGAATAAGATGCCGATAACTGTGAAGCCCGCTGCCTTCGCTTCGCGAATGTAGGATGCGCGAACAGCCCGCGTGGCGTTTATGTTGTCTAACACAAATGATCTTTTAGCGCTAAGGCAGTCGCGCACCAACGCCGTCTCGCGTTCCACGGTCTTTTGAATATCGCGGCTGATGTGCTCGTGTGTTGCGGCGAAATGCTTCTCGAAGTATGTTGTCTTGCCAGCGCCTTGTATGCCGACCAAGATTATTGCTTCCGCCACCGCTCTAACCTCGGTGGACGCGCACCACGTCGAACTGCGCCTTGAACAGGAACATACGACAGTTCGCTGCCGGAGTGGGCACAACGCAACATTAGGCCGCCGCGGCTCATATCGCCGCGCCCAACAAATTCTTCCGGGAAAACAAGCCGGTCGCCGAAAACTGCCAGGAGCGGATTCGTATATTTGGCGCTTGCGATGCTGCCCAACAACACATATATGCAGCTTGTCCCCGCGTGTTCATCGAGCAACTTTGCCGATTGTAACAGCGGCTCTCGATAGGCCGCATTCGTCTCGTCTACTGGAATCTCTGCGATTGCGTGCAGTTGCTCGACAGTAATAGGCGTGCCGGGAGGAACGAGGCCTCCGCCGGGGACGATCACAAGCGCCGGAGGAATGCCAGTAGGAGCAGCCGAAAACGCTTGAGCATAGGCTATTTTGCCTCGGAAATATAGGCCACTGATGAAAGCGTAAACCTCGCCAATGGTCGCGTTGCCTTCACGCAGTTTTACTGCTAAGTCAAAATTCGCGTTAGGACGTAGCAATATTTCGTAGCGACGGCCGCCCGCCTTGGCGGGTGAAAGCAGGAAGACTCTGCCGGATAATGACACGCTAACTGATTCGCGCGTTTTACTGCTCTCGTAGAATCTTCGCCGGCTCTACTTTTGATGCACGCCAGGCGGGCATTGCAATGGATATAAAAGACAGGACAATGACTGCAGTCACCGCGAATCCTGACGAAAGCAAATCCATTGGGGAGACCCGATACAGTAACGTGCGAATGAATCGCGCAGAGACCGCGGAGAGCGCGAGACCTACAAACAATCCGGGAAGAACGATGCGGAAGCACTCATTCATCACTTGCAACAACAAATTGGATCGTCGCGCACCTATAGCAGTGCGGATACCGAACTCGCGCATACGGCGAGTGACGGAATACGTAAAAACCCCATAAATGCCGACCACGCACAGACACATTGCAAGACCGGCGAACGTGACAATCAGCGCGAGAATAAAGCGCTGCCGCGCGAGCGAAGCGGCGATGTAATCATTGAGTCGTTTGACGGGCCCCATCGCCTGTGCCGGATTTGCGCGACGCATCGCGGCCGTAATTTCCGCCCGAATCCCAATGTCGGGCGCGGAGACTTTGATCAAGGTGTGCATCTCCGGCGAGATGCTGATGGAATACATGGTCGGCTCCGGGGCGGAAGTCAATCCGAACTCGCGAACGTTTGCGACGACTCCTACAATTTCATTTGCAATCGGCTGAGGCGATACAACTCCAAGCAGGATTTTTTGTCCGATCGCATTTGAGTTGGGGAAAAAGCGGCGCGCAAAGGCTTCGTTGATCAAAAGACGCGGTTGATTGTCATCGGCTTGGATGAGCAGTCTTCCGCTGTGGAGGGATATCCCAAGGACGTGAAAATAGTTCGGCGTACACCATCTGGTTTGCGCGGTGGGAAAACGCCCGGCTTCAAACTGCCTGCCAACTATGCCGAACCGTGTAGCAAAGCGGCTGTGTTCCGTTGTTCCGAGACTCATCGGAATCGAATTGGCGGCCGCTATCTCCTGTACTCCAGAAATGCTTTGGAGTTCAGGAACAATTCGATTATGAAACAGCTCTTCGGACTTCTGCCCATCGTTTTCGATAAGCGGAGTATCGACAGCGAGGACATTGTTCGCTTGGAATCCCGGTTCGCTTTGTAACGTTAAAGCGAAGCTCCGAACCAACAAGACCGCGGCCAACAGAACGGCCAGCGAAAGAGCGACTTCGGAGCCCATCAGCACGCTACCCATCCAGGACTGGCGCTCAGAAGTTCGCACGCTTCCGGACGAAATGGTTTCACTCAATTCGGCACGAAACACGTGCAAGTACGATGGCAGCGCAAACAGCATTGCTGCCGCGAGCGCCGCAACAAACGCAAAGAGAAAGACCGGAAAGCTGAGACCAACGCCTTTGAGACGCGGCACTTGGCCATGACCCAACTGTTCAATCAGCGGAATAGCAAGATAGGCGAAGAAGAGACCGAGCAGGCCGCCTGCCAACGAGAGAATCAGAGACTCGACAAGAAATGTTCGGAACGCGGCTAATTTACTTGCGCCGAGTGCCAGGCGAACGGCGATTTCACGGCGGCGATTTAGAGCGCGGGCCATCATTAAATGCGCCAGGTTTGCGCATGCAATAAAAAGCACGAGTCCCACTGCCACCCAGGCAACAATTAGAGGAGTTCGCACGTCGCCGATTACGGTGTCCATCAGAGGGACCACAAACGCTCCAATCTTGCCGTTTGTTGCCGGGTAATCAACGCTCAACTGCTTCGCTACTTTTTCCATTTCGATTTCAGCCTGGCGAATTTCGGAGCCACGCCTAAGGCGGCCGATGACTTCAAGCGGATGATATTTGCGCGTGGAAAAAGTAGCTGGGTCAATGCGAGTGACCGGCGTCCAAACGTCCGCCCATCCAGGAAACGCATTCTTCTGGCTGAGAACGCCCGCTATTGTAAACGAGGCGTCACCGAGCCGTATCGATCGACCGATTACTTGAGCGTTAGCCGAAAACTTAGTGCGCCACAAATGCTCGCTGATCAAGGCCACCGGTTGCTTGGCCTGCTCCTCCTGTGCCGTATATAAGCGCCCCACCAATGGTTCTACGCCTAGAAGCGAGAAGAGATCTGATGAGGCATTGGTAGTTTGTACGGCCATCGGATCGCCTTGACCGGATAGCGTCTCCTTGCCGACTGCCTGAAAGCTATACGCCGCAAGGTCGAGGCTTTTGATGGATTTTTTCCAATCGAAGTAGTCCGGCACCGAGACCTGCAAATTATGCAGTTCCGGATGCGACTCCCAGACTTGAACAAGCTGTTGCGGCTTCCGAAATGGCAGCGGTTCCAGTAAGACGGCGTGCACGACGGCATAGACGGCAGTATTGGCCCCGACCCCCAACGCGATGGTCAGCAGCGCAGGAGCGCTGAACGCGGGTGTTTGCAGGACTGAACGAAAAGCGTGTCGAATGCCCGACATGCTTTAAGGCTACGTCATTTCTTTACTCATGCCGCAATGCTTCTACAGGATTCAGACGCGAGGCACGGCGCGCTGGTAAATAGCAGGCGATCGCCGCAATCGCGAACAGAAGTAGGCACGTTCCGGCGTACACAATCGGATCCAATGCCCGCACCTCAAAAAGCAGATTCTGGATCATCCGCCCGGATAGCGCGGCGCCAAGGACGCCCAGCGCGATGCCAATCAACACGGGGCTTAAGCCGCTTCGCAAGCTCATGCTCAAAATTTGTGTCGGGCGCGCTCCCATCGCCATGCGAATGCCGATTTCCGATGTGCGTCTGCCTGTCGTGAAAGCGAGCACACCGTAGATCCCCAGGGCCGCGAGAAGGATCGCAGCGGCAGTAAAGGCGCTTAGCAGAAAAAGTTGAAATCGTCTCTGCGCTAGTGAATCGGCAACCACTTCATGCATTGTTTGAATGGAAGGAATCGCCGTTTCAGGCTCAAGCTGAAGAACTACGCGGCGAATAACAGCGGAAAGATTTTCTGGCTCGTTGACAGTCCGCACCAGAAGCGACATCACCGATTGGGTTTGCTGCCAGTCCGGATAATAGACCATCATCGTTGGTGCTTGCGTCAGGGACGCAGCATGCACAGCCCCGACGACTCCGACAATAGTAAGTGGCTTCTTATTGCCATAAACAATCAGTGGGCGGCCTACTGCGCTTTGATGCGGCCAAAGTTGTGACGCGAGATTATCACTGATCACAACTTCGCGCGCCGGTCCATCGCGCTGCTCGAACACCTTGCCATCTTTCAAGGGAATGCCCGCAGTCCGAAAATATTCGCTGCTGGCGTAACGATAGTTAGTCATCGGCCATTGGGTGACAGGTGGTATCGGACGATCCGCGGCGGTCGCCGGATTGTTATTGTTTTCAACGGTCATCGGCAAGTCCGACACATAACCGGCGGCTTCTACGCCCGGTAGGGCGCTTACTTTCTGCCGCAAGCGCTCATAAAACGAGAACATTTGCGCCTGCTGACGGTACTTTTCGCGCGGCAGATTAATGCGCGCGGTAAGTAATCCGTGAACGTTGACGCCTGGATTAACGCCGAGGACCATGAAAAAGCTGCGCAGCAACAAACCGCTGGTAAGTAACAGGACACAGCTAAGCGCAACCTCGCCGGCGACGAGTACCTGGCCTGCTTTGCGGTCCTTGAGTACTTGTGTTGCGCCGCGGCCGAATGACTGCAGAGCCTCTTGCGGATCGAGCCGCGCCGCGCGCCATGCCGGCCACAATCCAAACAGAAGCGCGCTGGCAATTGATAGTCCCAGAGCAAACGCCAGGGCGGCTGGATCAAACACCAACTCATCGAGACGCGGT
>Ga0070741_10015708_pt1 | contig 12767 bp, 10 predicted proteins | sample Coa_R1_4_FD_66440 | JGI IMG/M metagenome (GOLD analysis project Ga0070741, IMG submission 66440) | Surface soil microbial communities from Centralia Pennsylvania, which are recovering from an underground coalmine fire - Coalmine... | ecosystem: Environmental > Terrestrial > Soil > Unclassified ...
CCCTTCGGGAACGTGGTCGCAACCAACGCCAGCGCCGTCGGTGACGCGATTGCCGCGCCTACGCCTTGCGCGAGCCGCGCGACGACCATGGTCGCCTCGCTCCACGCCAGGCCGCACAGGATCGAGGCGATCGTGAACATCGCGACGCCGCCGATGAACGTGCGCTTGCGGCCGATGGTGTCGCCGAGCCGCCCGCCGAGCAGCATCAGGCCGCCGAACGTCAGCACGTACGCGGTGATCACCCAGCTGCGGCCGGCGTCGGAAAGGTTCAAGTCGTTCTGGATCTTCGGCAGCGCGACGATCGCGACCGTGCTGTCCATCGTCGCGAGCAGCTGCATACCGCCGATGGCGACCACCGCGGCGATGAACCGCCGCGACGGCAGCCATGCCGGGCGGGACCAGCCGGTGCGTCGTGAAACCTCGAGGGCGGACCGATTAGCGCGGCTTGCCGACGCCGATCCGTGAGCGGTCTCCACAGTCGCGCGTCCCGCGTCGTCAAGAGCCGTCATAGGGGGTTACCTTACAGTACTCTTAGCATTTCTTTAATTCCGCGAACCCCGCGACGGATCCGATCACGATGATCGCGGGAGGTCGGACGCCCTCTTCACGAATCCGTTTGGGTGCGTCAGCAAGCGTCGCGCGGACGGTGCGCTGGGCGGAGGTCGTCCCCTGCTGGATCACGAGAACGGGTGTTTCCGCTGGTCGGCCCCCGGCCAGCAGCGCGTCGGCGAATTGCTCGATCCGCTCGACCGCCATCATCAGCACGATGGTCCCCGACATCGCCGCCAGCGCGTCCCAATTGACCAGTGATTCCGGGTCGCCGGGCGGAACATGGCCGCTGACCACCACGAATTCGTGGGTGACCGAGCGATGAGTGACGGGAACGCCGGCCAGCGCCGGCACCGCTATGGCACTTGTCACACCCGGCACGACTGTCGCGGGGATCCCGGCGTCGGCGCAGGCCAGGACTTCTTCGTAGCCGCGGGCGAAGACGAACGGGTCGCCGCCCTTGAGCCGGACGACGAACTTGCCGGCTTTGGCACGGTCGATGAGGACGGCGTTGATCGCGTCCTGGGCCATCGCCCGGCCGTACGGGATCTTCGCGGCATCGATCACCTCGACGTGCGGCGCGAGCTCGGCAAGGAGTTCGGGAGGCGCGAGGCGGTCGGCGACGACGACGTCGGCCTGGGCGAGCATCCGGCGGCCGCGCACGGTGATCAGCTCCGGGTCGCCGGGCCCGCCGCCGACCAGCGCGACACCCGTGTAGTCCGTCTCGGGTGTTTCGGCGGTGACGACGCCCTGCTGTAGTGCTTCACGGATCGCCGAGCGGATCGCCGCGGATCGCCGGTGCTCGCCACCGGCTAGCACTCCGACAGCCAGGCCCTCGTACTCGAATGACGCAGGGGTGACAGCGGTTCCGTCGCGGGCGATGTCGGCGCGGACGCAGAAGACCCGCCGCGATTCGGCTTCGGCGACGATCGCGGCGTTGACGTCCGGGTCGTCGGTCGCGGCGATCGCATACCACGCGCCGTCCAGGTCGCCGTCGCGATAATCCCTGAGCTGCAACGAGATTCCCTGCATGGCTTCGACCGCGGGAGTGGCCGCCCTGGCGATCACATGGACGTCGGCGCCGCTCGCTATCAGCAACGAAAGCCTACGCTGCGCGACGCTGCCCCCGCCGACCACGACGACCTTCTTGCCACCCAGCCGCAGGCCGGCCAGGTACGGGTTCTCGGTCACCTATCGACCCTAGAGGCCGCTGCGTATCGGGCGAAGCGCGCCACCGCACTCGGGTTCGCCGCGGGATGCGTGTGCAAGTACGACGCGTGCACTCCGTTGTCGACGGCGCCGTCCCGGATCGGCGCCCGTGCGCCTTGATACACCCAGGCCGGCTGATAGCAGCCCGTGAATTCGACTGTGGTGCGGTGGAATTCGTGACCGACGGTGCGGTCGCCGGTGGCATGGACAGACGAGTCGGTGACGGCGACGGCGTCACGGTAGCCGAGGGTCAACTGGTCAGTGAACTTTGCGGTGCCCGACAGCACGCCGCACATCGGGTGCCCGTCGAGCTCGTCTACCAGATACGCCAGGCCGGCGCACTCGGCGTGTATCGGTGCTCCCCTGGCAGCCAGCTCGTTGATCTGTTGGCGTGCACGATCGTTCGCGGACAGTTCGGCGGTGAACTGCTCGGGAAAGCCGCCGGGGATGACGAGCGCGTCGGCGTCGTCGGGCAGGCCGTCGGTGAGCGGGTCGAACCCGACGACAGTGGCGCCGACCGCCGTGAGCATCTCGGTGTGCTCGGCGTATCCGAAGGTGAACGCCTTGCCGGATGCGACGGCGACCGTGGTGTGCGCCGGCGCCGGTTCGAACGCAGGCAACCATGGCTGGTCGGTGACGGCGCTGGCTGCGGCCCTCGTGACGGCTCCGAGGTCGACGTGCGCGGCAACCAGATCCGTCATTGCCTCGACGGCCTTCTGTGCATGCATGCCGTACTCGGCGGCGGTGATCAGGCCGAGATGCCTTGACGGTATGACCAATTCAGTATGTCGCGGGATCGCGCCGAGCACGGCGACACCGGCCTGCGCGCACGCTTGGCGCAGCACTTCCTCGTGGCGAGCCGAGCCGACGCAGTTGAGGATCACTCCAGCGATTCGAATGCCGGCATCGAACGTCGAAAAGCCGTGCAGCAGAGCGGCGATGCTGTGGCTTTGGCCGCGCGCGTCGACCACCAGAACCACCGGCGCGCGCAGCAGCCGAGCAACGTGTGCGGTCGAACCACGCGCGATACCGTCGGCGTTCCCGTCGATGCGACCGTCGAACAGTCCCATCACGCCTTCCACCACCCCGATGTCGGCGCCCGCTGACCCGTGCCGGAACAGCGGCCCGACCAACTGGTCGCCGACCAAGACCGGATCGAGGTTGCGCCCGGGCCGACCTGCCGCGAGTGTGTGGTAGCCGGGGTCGATGTAGTCGGGGCCGACCTTGAACGGTGCGACCGTGTGGCCGGCACGCCGCAGCGCACCGATCAAACCCGTTGCCACGGTGGTCTTCCCGCTGCCGGACGCGGGTGCGGCGATCACCACCGCCGGCATACTCACCACTCGATGCCCTTCTGGCCCTTGCGCCCGGCGTCCATCGGGTGCTTCACCTTTGCCATCTCGGTGACAAGGTCGGCGGCGTCGAGCAACTGCGGCGGAGCGTCCCGGCCGGTGATCACGACGTGCTGCGTGCCAGGCCGGCCGGCGAGCGTCGCGACCACGTCGTCGACATTCACCCAGCCCCACTTCAGCGGATAGGTGAACTCGTCGAGCAGATAGAAGTCGTGGCGCTCCTCCGCCAGCCGCCGGGCGATCTCGGCCCAACCGTCGGCGGCCGCGGCGGCGTGGTCGTCGGCGCTGCCGGCCTTGCGCGCCCACGACCAGCCGGCTCCCATCTTGTGCCATTCGACGGCACCGCCCACGCCACGCTCGTCGTGCAAGCGGCCCAGTTCACGAAAAGCGTTCTCCTCCCCCACTTTCCACTTCGCGCTCTTCACGAACTGGAACACCGCGATGTCGAACCCCGCATTCCACGCCCGCAGCGCCATCCCGAACGCGGCGGTCGACTTTCCCTTGCCCGTCCCGGTGTGCACGGCCACCAGGGGCGCGTGGCGGCGCGCTCGCGTGGTGAGCCCGTCGTCGGGAACGGCGTCTGGCCTGCCCTGCGGCATTGGAACTCTCCTTCTCAGGCGGCGCCGCGCACGACACCGGTGAGGCTGTCGGCCCGCAGTTGCGCCAACCGCACGACCGGTGCGCCAAGATGGCCGGCCAATTGCTCCGCCAACCCCAAACGCACCCAAGATGTTTCGCAGTCGACGACGACCGACGACGTGCCTTCCGCGGCGAGCACGGCAGCGGCCGCTTCGGCGCGGCCGACAGGGTCGGGACCGCCGGTCGCACGGCCGTCGGTGAGGACGACGACGAGGCTGCGTCGCGCCGGATCGCGGATAAGCTCGCGTGCGACCATGTCACGTGCGGCCAGAAGACCTTGCGCCAGAGGAGTTTTCCCACCCGTATCGAATCGGCCCAGTCGGCGTGACGCGATGTGTACGGAGGCGGTCGGCGGGAGCAACACTTGCGCACCCTCACCGCGGAACGTGATCACCGCTACCTTGTCCCGGCGCTGATAGGCGTCGCGCAGTAGCGACAGCGTGGCCCCGCTGACGGCCGACATCCGGTCCCGGGCCGCCATCGACCCGGACGCGTCGACCACGAAGATCACCAGGTTCGCCTCACGTCCCTCGCGGACCGTTCGGCGCATGTCGTCGGCTCGGACCCGCGGCGGCCCAGGCGAATCCGCCCGACGGGCCGCGGCCAAAACCGTCGCGAACAGATGGATTCCGAACCCGTCGACGGGGTGCGCTGACACCGCAGCTCCTGACCTGTTACGGGCCGGTGAGCGACGGCCTGGCGCGCCGTCCCCGACGCCGGACACCGTCAGCAACCGGGTCCGGAAGGACGGCGACGGCGGGCCGCTCGGACGCGGTTGGCTATCCGAACGGCCTTGGGGTGCTTGGTTTTCCGACGAAGCCCCACCACCACCGTCAGGGGGATCGGGTTCGGGCTCGGGGTCGTCGGCGGCCTCAGCGAGCGCATCGTCGAGAGCCTGCGGGTCGAGCCCCGGCTCGTCGAACGGGTCGCGACGACGTCGGTGCGGCAGCGCCAGCTGGGCGGCAACCCGGATGTCGGACTCCTCCACGCTGTCCGCGCCCCGCCACGCCGCGTGCGCCACCGCCGCGCGGGCCACCACCAGATCGGCCCGCATCCCGTCGACCCCAAATGCCGCGCACAGCGACGCGATCCGCACCATCTCACGGTCGGGCAGCACCACATCGTCGACTGCCGCACGCGCAGCCGCGATCCGTTGGGCCAACGCGGCGTCGTCATCCGCGTACCGGCGCGCGAACGCGTCAGGGTCGGCCTCGAACGCCATCCGCTGCCGGATCACTTCGGCACGCTCGTCGACGTCACGCGACGCACGCACGTCAACCGTCAGGCCGAACCGGTCCAGCAGCTGCGGCCGCAGTTCGCCCTCCTCGGGGTTCATCGTGCCGACCAACATGAACCTGGCTTCGTGGCTGTGCGAAACGCCGTCCCGCTCGATGTGCACGCGGCCCATCGCGGCCGCGTCGAGGAGCACGTCGACAAGATGGTCGCCCAGCAGGTTCACCTCGTCGACATACAGCACGCCGCCGTGCGCCTCGGCGAGCAGGCCCGGCGTGAACGCATGCTCGCCGTCGCGCAGCACCCGCTGCAGGTCCAGCGAGCCGATCACCCGGTCCTCGGTCGCGCCGATCGGCAGCTCCACCAGCCGGGAAAAACCGGCCTCGGCCAGCACCGCCGCCAGCCCCCGCACTGCGGTCGACTTCGCGGTGCCCTTCTCCCCGCGGATCAGCACGCCGCCGATCTCCGGCCGCACCGCGCACAACACCAGCGCCAGCCGAAGCATCGAGTGCCCGACGATCGCACTGAACGGGTAGACGCTCACGGTGCCTCGCTGGGCCGGCCAGGCTTGACCATCGGCACGTGCGGAATCCCGTCGTCGACGAACTCCTCGCCCGCCCGCACGAAGCCGTGTTGCGAATACATCTCCTCAAGGTAGGTCTGCGCGTCGATGCGGCACGGGTAATCGCCGACCTCGGCCAAAGCCGCCGATAGCAGCCGCGTGGTGTGGCCGAGTCCGCGGGCCTCGCGCCTAGTGCACAGCCGGCCGAGGCGGAACGCCTTCTGGCCGCCGGTGTGCTCCTCCATCAACCGCAGCGTGCAGATGACCTCGCCGCGCGGGCCTTCGAGCCAGAAGTGCCGGGTTTCGGGCAGCAGGTCGCGGCCGTCGAGTTCGGGATACGCGCACGCCTGCTCGACGACGAATACCTCGACGCGCAGCTTCAGCAGCTCGTAGAGAGTCCGGGTGTCCAGATCCTTCGCCCAGGACCGATGCAGCATGACGGTCATCAGGCGTGCGTCCGATGCTCTTCACGCGAGCGCTCATCGGCCTGTCCCAATCCGAGAGCCCTTGTGCCCCAGTCCCATACCTCTTCGAACAACCGCGGCTCGTCGGATAGATTCGTGCCGAGCGACGGCACGATCTCCTTCAGCTTCGGCAGCCACGACTCGTACCGGTCGCCGAAGCAGCGCTTCAGCACGCCGAGCATGTCGAAGACGGAAGTCGACGCGCCCGGTGAGGCGCCCATCAAACCGGCGATGCTGCCGTCGGCCGAGCCGACGACGGTGGTGTCGAACGCGAGCGCCGCCTTGCCGTGCCCGGTGGGCCGGATCACCTGGACCCGCTGCCCCGCGATCGTCGTCTCCCAATCCGCTGCGTGCGCGGTCGGCACGAAATTGCGCAGGGCTCCGACCCGGCCGCGCTCGGTCAGCAGCAGCTGGCCGACCAAATATCGGATGAGTGTCGTCTGAGCCGCGCCAACGCTGAAAAGTTCCGCGATGTTCGTCGGCCTGACCGACAGCGGCAAGTCGGTGACGTGGCCGCGCTTGAGGAATTTCGGTGACCAGCCGGCGAACGGCCCGAACAGCAGCCACTTCTTTCCGTTGATGATTCTCGCGTCCAGATGAGGCGCCGACATCGGCGGCGCGCCGGCCGCCGGAAATCCGTAGACCTTTGCGTGGTGGGAAGCGACGAGTTCGCGCTTGGACGTGCGGAGGAACTTTCCGCTCACCGGGAAGCCGCCGTACCCCTTGATCTCGGGAATTCCCGAGGTCTGCAGCAGCCGCAGCGCGGCCCCGCCGGCACCGACGAACACGAATTTCGCTGTGATGGAACTCTTTTCGCGGGTGCGGTTGTTGCGAAGCCTGACCGTCCAACGGCCGTCTGATTCCTGGCGCAGTCCGCGTACCTCGTGGCCGAACAACACCTCGGTACCGCTACGCGTGGCGTAGGCGATGAGTTGCTTTGTCAGCGAACCGAAGTCGACGTCAGTGCCGTCGGCGGCCCAGTTCAGCGCGATCGGCCCGGAAAAGTTCCGGCCGTTGGCCATCAACGGAAGTCGGCGGGCGAATTCGTCGGGATCTTCGACGAATTCGATCGAGGCGAACAGTGGATTGTGCGCCAGCGCTTCGCGACGGCGGCGCATGAAATCGACCTGTTTTGCGCCTTGTACCCAACTCGCGTGTGGGATCGGGTTGAGGAAGCCGCGCACATCTGTGAGCACACCGTTGTGCGCGGCGTACGCCCAGAACTGCCGCGAGATCTGGAACTCCTCGTTGACCTTGACGGCCTTGGTGATGTCGATCGAGCCGTAGGGTTGCTCCGGGGTGTAGTTCAGCTCGCACAGCGCCGAGTGCCCAGTCCCGGCGTTGTTCCACGGCCCGCTGCTCTCCGCGGCCACGCCGTACAGGCGTTCCACCAGCGTGATCGACCACTCGGGCTCGACCAGCCGCAGGAGCGCAGACAGGGTCGCGCTCATGATCCCGGCACCGACGAGCACAACGTCAGCTTTCGGGACGGCTTTCGCGGCTGGCACGCGCCCCAGGTTATCTAAGGTGACTGTTGTGTCCGCGGTCTGGCAGCCCGATGTCCTCGACGGATACGTGCAGTGCACGCTTGCGCTCGGCCCGGATCCCGACGGCGAGGGCGAGATTGTCGCGACGCTGGTCCGCAGAGGCGACGCGAGGCCGGCAAAGCGCGCCGTGCTCGCCGTGCACGGATATACCGACTATTTCTTCAACACCGAGTTGGCCGACCACTTCAGCTCGCACGGCTTCGAGTTCTACGCAATTGACTTACGCAAATGCGGACGATCCCACCGCGACGGTCAGACACCGCACTTCACCACCGATTTGTCCCGCTACGACGACGAACTCGAGCGTGCGGCTGCGATCATCGCGGACGAGACGTCGGGCGCGGAGTTGCTCGTCTACGGCCACTCGGCCGGCGGACTGATCGTCACGCTGTGGCTCGACCGGTTGCGCCGACGTCGCGCGTCGCTCGGCGTGAGCGGGCTGGTTCTCAACAGCCCATTTTTCGACGTACACGGCCCGGCGATTCTGCGCACGGCGCTGACGTCGGCCGCCATGGGAGCGGCGTCGCTACTTGGCAGCAAGCGCGTGGTACGCGGCACCGGCGTCGGCGGGTACGGCACGAGCCTGCACCGCGACTATGGCGGCGAATTCGACTACAACTTGGCGTGGAAACCCCTGGGCGGGTTTCCGATCACCGTCGGCTGGATTCACGCGATCCGCCGTGGGCAGACGCGGCTGCACCGCGGGCTCGACGTCGGCGTGCCGAACCTGATTCTGCGCTCGGACACAAGCGTTCCCGAGACACGCGACCCCGCGGCGATGCAGCGTGGGGACGCCGTGCTCGACGTCGCTCAGATCGCCCGCTGGGCAGGATGTGTCGGCAACCGCACCACAATTGTGCCGATCGCGGACGCCAAGCACGACGTCTTCCTGTCGCTCGCCGAGCCGAGACGAACGGCGTACCGCGAGCTTTCGGCGTGGCTGGACTGGTACACGGCACGAGAATCGCCGGACAGCAGGAATGCGAGGCAGATGTCATGACGGCGCACTTCGACCTGGCCATCATCGGAACTGGTTCGGGCAACACGATTCTCGACGAGCGCTATGCCGACATGAGCGTGGCGATCTGCGAGCAGGGTATGTTCGGCGGCACCTGTCTGAACGTCGGCTGCATCCCGACCAAGATGTTCGTCTACACTGCCGAAGTCGCTGAAACAGCCACGGATTCACCGCGATTCGGGGTTGATGCCCGGGTAGACCACGTGCGCTGGACCGACATCGTTTCGCGGGTCTTCGGCCGCATCGACCCGCTGTCCGCAGGCGGCGAGAACTACCGGCGCTCTTCGCCCAACGTGACGGTGTACGGCAGCCACACCCGGTTCAGCGGCACGCGCGACGGCCGCTACGCGCTGCAGACAGACGACGACGACGAGTTCACCGCAGAGAAGGTGGTGATCGCCGCGGGATCACGCGTGGTGGTGCCGCCGGCGATCGCGAATTGCGGTGTCGAGTACTACACCAGCAACACGATCATGCGGATCGCGCACCTGCCCGAGCATCTGGCGATCGTCGGCGGCGGGTATGTCGCAGCGGAATTCGCGCACATCTTTTCGTCGTTGGGCACCCGCGTCACCTTGGTGATCCGTGGGGGGACGTTGCTGAAGGGCCACGACGACACCGTGATGATGCGGTTCACGGACATCGCCGGGAAGAAATGGGAAATCCGCAGCCATGTCGAGGTCGTCGACGCCCACCAGGACGGCGACGGCGGCGTCACGTTGGCGCTCAGCGACGAATCGACATTGCAAGCCGACGCGGTATTGGTGGCCACCGGGCGGGTGCCCAACGGCGATTTGCTGTCCGCGGACCGGGCCGGCGTGGACGTCAAGAACGGGCGCGTTCTCGTCGACGAATACCAACGCACTTCAGCGCGAAACGTTTTCGCTCTCGGCGACGTCAGCTCCGACTACCAGCTCAAGCACGTCGCCAACCACGAAGCCCGAGTGGTGCGCCACAACCTGCTTCAGGACTGGGACGACACCGACGCGTTGATGCCGTCCGATCACCGCTATGTGCCGTCGGCGGTGTTCACCGACCCGCAGATCGCCAGCGTCGGGTTAACCGAAAACCAGGCGCGGGCAAAGGGTTTCCGGATCAAGGTGAAGGTCCAGGACTACAGCGACGTCGCATACGGCTGGGCAATGGAAGACACCACCGGGTTCGCGAAGGTGATCGTCGACGACGACACCGGGCTGATTCTCGGCGCGCACCTAATGGGCCACCAGGCGTCGTCGTTGATCCAACCGATCGTGCAGGCAATGAGTTTCGGGCTCGGCGCCCAAGACATGGCCCGCGGCCAGTTCTGGATCCACCCGGCGCTGCCGGAGGTCATCGAGAACGCGTTGCTGGACCTCTGCGGTGAGCCGCCGTGGCCTCCGTCGCGGCGCCACTGACTCGCGGCAGAGTGTACAACGGCAGTATGGCCAGTTTCGATGACACCGTTCCCACCAAACTGCACGGCGACCGCGACGAGCCATTGTCGCGCTGGTTGTGGTTGGTCAAGTGGCTCTTGTTGATTCCGCACTACATCGTGTTGATCTTCTTGCAAATCGCGCGGTTGCTCGTCACGATCGTCGCCTTCTTTGCGATCCTGTTCACCGGCCGTTATCCCCGCGCTTTGTTCGACTTCAGTGTTGGTGTGCTGCGATGGTCGTGGCGGGTCGGCTATTACGGATACAGCGCCCTGGGCACCGACAAGTACCCGCCGTTCACCTTGAAAAGCACCGACTATCCGGCCGATTTCGAGGTCGACTACCCCGAGGAGTTGTCGCGCGGTCTGGTGCTGGTGAAGTGGTGGGTGCTGGCGATCCCGCATTATCTGGTCGTTAGCACGCTGTCGCGGCTCGCCCGCCCCGTGGTGCTCGTCGTAGCGGTCGCGCTGTTGTTCACCGACCGTTATCCACCCGGCCTGTTTGACCTGCTGCTCGGGATCAGCCGCTGGGGGTACCGCGTTGTCGCGTACGGGTCGTTGCTGCGCGACGAATATCCGCCGTTCCGGCTGGACCAGGGCGCTCGCGAATCGGATCGCGTCAATTCGCCGGCGCACGTGTCTTGAAGAGCCGGCGCGACTCTGCGGCAGCGTTGTCGTTAGCCGCCTGGGTCCTGCTGTCGCCCGTCACGCAGACGTGGTCGCCGGGAAACGCGTCACGCCACACCCAACCATGACCGTCGACGCACGTGTCCGGGCCATAAGGCCCCCCGTTGGGACTGCGGCGCTGGTCGCCGGTGCTGTTCTCTTGCGCGGTTTGCCGGCGGATTGCCGGCGTGACGCACACGTGGTCGCCGGATTTGCTTGCCGCCACACGTATCCCGGAATACACGCGTCGCGCAGGTCGGGTACGGGTGCGGCCGTCGCTGTCCCATACGAGACAGTGGCGGCGGCCATGGCGGCGAGGATTCCACTCGCAAGTCGACGAATAGCCAAGATCCAGTTCTCCTTTGAGCCGGGGTTCGAGTTGGATTACGTGTGGCTGCCCGGATCGGTTCAATGCAACGCGGCAAGTGCACGCTCGCGGAGGTTCTTACAGCGGGGTGATGTAGGCGGAGCTGATTCCGCCGTCGACCAGAAACGTCGACGCGGTGATGTACGACGCGTCGTCGCTGGCCAAGAACGCCACCGCCGCGGCGATCTCCTCCGGTTCGGCGAACCGGCCGACGGGCACATGCACAAACCGACGTGCCGCACGCTCGGGATCCTTCGCGAAAAGCTCCTTCAGAAGCGGCGTGTTGACGGGGCCCGGGCACAATGCGTTTACTCGAATTCCACTGCGCGCGTACTGCACACCGAGTTCACGCGACATCGCGAGCACCCCGCCCTTCGACGCGGTGTAGGAAATCTGCGAGGTCGCCGATCCCATCACCGCGACGAACGACGCGACGTTGATGATCGACCCCCTGCCTTGCGCGCTCATGTGCCGCAATGCCGCACGGCAGCACAGGTACACCGACGTGAGGTTGACGTCTTGCACCTTCTGCCATGCGGGCAGCTCGGTGACTTCGATCAGATCGTCGTCGGGTGGCGAGATGCCGGCATTGTTGAACGCAATGTCTACCGACCCGAATCGCTCTGCTGCACTGTCGAATAACGCGTTGACGGCCGGTTCATCGGTGACGTCGACGGGCACGAACAGACCATCGAGTTCGTCGGCGGCCGCCTGGCCGCTGGCTGTGTCGATGTCGCCGACGACGATCGTCGCGCCTTCCGCGTGCATTCGACGGGCTGCCGCGAGCCCGATGCCGCTGCCGCCACCGGTGACCACCGCGACCCTTCCTGCCAGCCTCTGCGTGAGGTCGATCATGCCGATGCCCCCGGGTTGATCGCGAAGTAGACATTCTTGGTCTCGGTGAACGACAGCGGCGCGTCGGGCCCGAGCTCACGCCCGAGTCCCGACTGCTTGACTCCGCCGAACGGCGTGTTGTACCGCACCGATGAATGCGAATTCACCGACAAATTCCCGCTTTCCACCGCACGCGACACCCGCACCGCGCGCGACAGGTTTTCAGTCCAGATCGACCCCGACAGCCCGTACGTAGTGTCGTTGGCGAGCGTGATCGCGTCCGCCTCATCCTCGAATGGCAACACCGTCACGACCGGTCCGAAGATCTCTTCGCGCACAGTTCGATCCGAGCGTTCCGGTGTCAGCACCGTCGGCGGAAACCAGAACCCGCGACCTGCTGGCGCCTCGCCGCGAAACGCGATCGGCGCATCGTCGGGCACGTAGGACGCCACGGCGTTCCAGTGTGCGCGCGACACCAGCGGGCCCATCTCGGTATCACGCAAGGTCGGGTCGCCGACCATCACTCCCTTGACCGCCGGCTCCAACAACTCCATGAAGCGGTCGTAGACCGTGCGCTGCACCAGGATTCGGCTTCGCGCGCAGCAGTCCTGCCCAGCGTTGTCGAACACGCCGTACGGTGCGGTCGCGGCGGCACGCTCCAGGTCGCAATCGTCGAAGACGATGTTGGCGCTCTTGCCGCCGAGTTCGAGCGTCACCCGCTTGACCTGAGCGGCCGCACCGGCCATCACGTGCCTGCCGACTTCGGTCGATCCGGTGAACACGATCTTGCGGACGTCGGGATGCGTGACGAACCGCTGCCCGATCACCGCACCCTTGCCCGGCAGCACCTGCAGCAGGCCGTCGGGAAGCCCTGCCTCGAGCGCCAATTCACCCAACCGCATGGTCGTCAGCGGCG
>Ga0070741_10015710_pt1 | contig 12765 bp, 15 predicted proteins | sample Coa_R1_4_FD_66440 | JGI IMG/M metagenome (GOLD analysis project Ga0070741, IMG submission 66440) | Surface soil microbial communities from Centralia Pennsylvania, which are recovering from an underground coalmine fire - Coalmine... | ecosystem: Environmental > Terrestrial > Soil > Unclassified ...
GGCGGTGAGCTTGAGGGCGAGGAGGATGGCGAGGCTGACGAGCACGAGCAGGGCGCTGATCGCGAGCGTGACGTCGAGGTTCCCCTGGCCCTCGAACTCCTGGTAGACGGCCAGGCTGAGGGTCTGCGTCCGGCCGGGGAAGCTGCCCGCGAACATGATCGTGGCGCCGAACTCGCCGATCGAGCGGGCGAGGCAGAGCGCCTCCCCGGCCGCGAGCCCGCCGGCGGCGAGCGGCAGCGCGACGCGGAAGAAGGTGCGGGCCGGGCCGGCGCCGAGCGTCCGGGAGGCGGCGAGCAGGTTCTGGTCGACGGCCTCGAAGGCCGCGACGGCCTGCCGCACGTAGAGCGGGCTCGCGACGAGCACGAGCGCGAAGACGACGGCGACCCAGGTGAAGGCGACGTGGTCGCCGATCCCGAAGTGCCTGCCGAGCAGCCCGAACCGCCCGAACGCGACGAGCAGGCCGATCCCGGCCACCGCCGGCGGCAGGACGAACGGCAGCTCGACGAGGGTCACGAGCACCGCCCGACCGGGGAAGCGCCGCGTGGCGAGGAACCAGGCGGTGGGGGTGCCGAAGACGAGGATCGCCGCCTGCGCGACGAGCGTCGTCTTCAGCGTCACGAGGAGCGCCTGGCGCACCGCGCGGTCGGAGAGCTGGTGGACGAGCTTGCCCGGGGGGACGTGGGTGAAGATGGCGACGATCGGCAGGACGAGGAAGGCGAACGCGACGGCGATCGCGCCGGAGAGGAGCGCCGCGAGGGCGAGCCGTCTCACGTCCCGTGCGTCGGCGGCAGGAAGCCGAAGCGGGCGAGCGTCGCCTGACCGGCCTTCCCGAGGAGCCTCGCGACGAACGCGCGCGCGGCGGCCTTGTGCCTGCTCGCGGAGACGACCGCGACCGCGTAGGCGACGCTCGGCTGGGCGGAGGCGGGGATGCGGACGACGCGGACCTTGCCGCGCTCGGTGCGGGCGTCGGTCGCGTAGACGAAGCCGGCGTCGGCCTGGCCGAGCGTCACCTTCGCGAGCACGCTGCGCACGTCGAGCTCGCGGCTGACGACGTTCGCGTCCACCCGCGCCGCGAGACCGAGCCGGCGGAGCACTGTCTGCGTGTAGCCGCCGACCGGCACCGACGGCGCGGCCACGACGACGGAGACGCCGCGGCGAGCGAGGTCGTCCACGCTCGCGATCCGCGCCGGGTTCGCTCGCGGCACGACCACGACGAGCGCGTTCCGCGTGAAGACGACCGGTTTCTCGACGAGACGGCGCGCGTACAGCCGCTCCGGGATCGCCGTGTTCGCAGCCGCGAACACGTCCGCCGGAGCGCCCTCGGCGATCTGCGCCGCGAGCGCGTTCGAGCCGGCGAACGCGTAGTCGTCGGCGGGCGCGATCGCGGGCAGGACGTCGGTCAGCGACGCGGCGGCGAAGATCGTGAGCGGCTGCGGGGCCCGCGCCGCCGGTGCCGCCGCTCCGCCGCCGAGGAGGGCGCAGCACGCGACGAGGAGCGCGCGACGGATCAATGCTGCACCATCACCGAGGTCGACTTGACGACGGCGGTCGCCGGCATCCCGGGCCGCAGGCCGAGGTCCTCGACCGCGTCGCGGGTGACGACGGCGACGAGCCGGACGGGGTCGCTGACGACCATCTCCACCTGCGCCATCAGCCCTTCGACCTTCACGTCGGTGACGACGGCGTTGAAGCGGTTGCGCGCGGACAGGTGGGCGGCGCCCGGCTCGCCGCGCAGGCGCTCGATCTCGCTCGCCGGCACCACCCGCCGGTTCGCGTGGTCGCGCTCGGCCTTGATCCGGCCCTGCCGGTCCCAGCGCCGCAGCGTGTCGACGCTGATCCCGAGCGTCTTCGCGGCCTCGCTGACGGAGTAGTACTCGCGCGGCATCGGTCTTCCCCCCGAGGGTACTCGCTAGGCAAGCCCTAGGTCGACGTCGGCCGGGGCGCGCACGAAGGCGTGGGAGGCAGCGCGCCCCGGCCGTGGAGGAGGGTTGGCGTAGCACCCAGTATAGTCACAGCTTGACTAATCGGTCAAGGCACGGTCGCTAGCGTTCCGGCGTGCCTGTCGAGCGCGAGCTCGCGCCCGGGGAGTGGTCGGTGCTGGCCCTGCTCGCCGAGCAGCCGGGCCACGGCTGGGCGCTCGCGCGGCAGATGGCCCGGGGGGGCGAGATCGGCCGGGTCTGGGCGCTCGGCCGCCCGCTCGTCTACCGGGCGCTCGAGCTCCTCGCCGAGCGGGGGCTGATCGAGCCCGCCGGCTCCGAGCGCGGTCTGCGCGGCCCGAACCGGACGGTCTTCCGGGCGACCGCGGCCGGCCGGGAAGCGCTCGCGCGCTGGCTCGCCGAGCCGGTCGAGCACGTGCGCGACATCCGCTCGCTCCTCCTGCTCAAGCTCGTCCTGATCGAGCGCGCCGGGCTCGACCGGCGGCCGCTCCTCCGCGCCCAGCGCGAGGTGGTCGTGCCCGCCGTGGAGGCGCTCGAGCAGCGCCTCGCCCGGAGCACGGGCAGCGAGGCGATCTTCGTCCGCTTCCGCCTCGAGACGACCCGCGCCGTCCTCGACTTCATCGACGGGCTCCTCGCGGCGTAGGCCGCGACACCGCGGCGCAGGCGCCCGCGCCGGCCTACGTGTCGGCGGCACCGACCATCGCCGGCTTCCCCGGCACCGGCTGCGGCAGCGGCAGGAAGCCGTACCGCGCGAGGACGCGCTGCCCCGCCTTCGACAGCACCTTGGCGACGAAGGCCTTCGCGGCCGCCTGGTTTCGGCTCCTCGTCACAACCGCCATCGCGTACGTCACCTTCGGCTGCGCCCACGCCGGCACCTTGAGCACCGTCACGTCGCCGGCGACCGTCTTCGCGTCGGTGGCGTACACGAAGCCGGCGTCGGCCTGGCCGAGCTGCACCTTGGCGAGCACGCTCCGGACGTCGGTCTCCTCGCTCGCGACGTTCGCCAGCACCTGCTGCTCGATCCCCATCTGCTTCAGCACCTGCAGCGTGTAGGCGCCGACCGGCACCTGCGGCGCGGCCACGTCGACGGTCACGCCCGGGTTCTCGAGGTCGTAGACCGAGTGGATGCCCGCCGGGTTCGACCTCGGGACGACGAGCACGAGCGTGTTGCGCGTGAAGGCGACCGGCTTCTCGACGAGGCCGGCCGCGTAGAGCGCGGCCGGGATCGCGGTGTTCGCGGCGGCGAACACGTCCGCGGGCGCGCCCTGGGCGATCTGGGCCGCGAGCGTGTTCGAGCCTCCAAACGAGTACGTCTCGTGCCGGTCGATCGCCGGGAAGACGTCGGTCAGGGAGGCGGCGGCGAAGACGGTGATCGGCTGGAGCGTCGAGCCCGCCGACGCACCGCCCGAGCCGAGCGAGGCGCCGAGGAGGAGGGCGGCGATGAGGGCGAGCGAGCGCTTGCTCATGTTGACCCCTCTCGGCTCAGGCGGTGTAGGCATCCAGGGCGTTCGAGGCCTGCTGGATGGTCAGCGGATTCGGGAAGGCCTCGAAGGAGGCGAGGCCCTTGATCGTGGCGAGGTAGGCGAGGTGCTGCGCCTCGGAGGCCCCGATCCGGGCCGCCACCACCTTCAGCGGCGGCGTCTGGATGCCGTCGACCGCACCGAGGTAGGCGCCCACCATCAGGTTCTCGAGCGTGAGCGCGAACGCCGCGATCGCGCCTTCCTTCGCGAAGGTGCCCCGCGGGTAGAGGTAGGTGATGTCGGAGGCGCCCGCCGGCGTCTGACCGGCGCCGGTGAGGATCTGGGCCACGGACTGGTAGTGCTCGAGCTCGTTTCCGCGGGCGAGCCTCAGGTGCTTCGCCAGGCGCGGCCCGGCCCGGCCGGCGGCGAGCGCCCGGCTGTAGAAGTCGATCGCGAGCAGCTCGGTCGTCACGAGCAGGCGGGCGTAGGCAAGGTCGCCGTCCGGGAGTGGGTCGGCGGCGGCCGTGCCTACGAGCCGCCCAAGCGCCGAGCCCGCGACCGCGATGGCCGCTCCGCCCTTCGCGGCGCGGGACAGAAGCGTCGCCCTGGTCAAGGAGGGGGAGATAGGGGGAGCCTCCGCTCGTCGGGTGCTTGAGCGCCACATAGGTATCACATAGGCGCATCGGCGTCAAGGACGGGCTCTGGCGGCGGGCAAACCGGACCGGCGGCTCCCGCCGTAGTCCGGAGGGTGGAACGCGACCTCGCTCCCGGCGAATGGGCCGTCCTCGGCCTGCTGAGCGAGCGACCGGCGCACGGCTGGGCGCTCACCGCCGAGCTCGGCCCGAGGGGCGAGCTCGGCTCGATCTGGTCGATCGGCCGTCCGGTCGTGTACCGCTCGCTCGACCTCCTCGCCGCGCGCGGGCTGATCGAGCCCGCCGGCCGCGAGCCGGGCCGCCGCGGGCCGCACCGGACCGTGTACCGCGCGACCGAGGCCGGGCGGGCCGCCTTCGAGCGGTGGCTGCGCGAGCCCGTCCGCCGCGTCCGCGACGTCCGCTCCCTCCTCCTCCTCAAGCTCGTCCTCGGCGCGCGGTCGGGGGTCGACCCGGCGGCGATGCTCGCCGCCCAACGCGCGACCCTCGTCGCCGGCGTCGAGGCGCTCGAGCGGCGGCTCGCCGCGAGCGCGGGCACCGAGGCGGTGCTCATCCGCTTCCGGCTCGAGTCGACGCGTGCGGTGCTGCGCTTCCTCGACGGCCTGCGCGAGCGGCCGGAGCTCGCGAGCGCGGTGTGACCGCCGAGGGCCGGGCGCCCTCCCCGGAGCCGGCCGCGCGACGAGGAGGCGGGCCCCCGCGCAGAAGGGATGGGAATGCGCGGGGGCCCACCCGGGCTGCCTGTCCCGAGGCGTTGCCCGTCTGCCGGCGGAGCTTATTGTTCAGCGGGTGACTAGTCAAGCGCCGCGGTGATCGCCCACCTGCCCGCCTTCCTCGCGCTCTCGGCGCTCCTGGCCGTCATCCCCGGCCCGGACACGGCCGTCACCGTCCGGAACGCGCTCGTCGGCGGCCGGCGCGCCGGCCTCGCCACCATCCTCGGGGTCGCCTCCGGCCTCGCGGTCTGGACGCTCGCGACCGCGGCCGGGGTGGCGGCGCTCCTGCGCGCGTCCGAGCCGGCGTTCGTCGCGCTCAGGCTCGCCGGCGCCTGCTACCTCGTCCTGCTCGGCCTGCAGGCCGCGCTCGCGGCGGTGCGCGGCCGGGGCGGGCGGGGCCGGGTGCCGCTCGCACGCAGGCCGCTCCGGCCGCGGGTCGCCTACCGGCAGGGCGCGCTCACGAACCTCGGCAACCCGAAGATCGCCGTCTTCTTCACGAGCTTCCTGCCCCAGTTCACGCCCGCGCACGCGGCGACGTTCGCCGCGCTCTGCCTGCTCGGCCTCATCTTCTGCGCGATCGGCCTCACCTGGCTCACGACGTACGTGCTCGCGCTCACCCGCGTCGGGGACGTCCTGCGCGGGCCGCGGCCGCAGCGGGCGATCGAGGCGGTCACGGGCCTCGCCTTCGTCGGCTTCGGCGTCCGGCTCGCGACCGAGCACCGCTGACGAGCAGCACCGCTGACCGCCCGCGCGCCCGCCCGGGCCGTCAGCGGACGTGCGCGCGCGTGACCTCCGCGGGCGTCCGGCAGCCGCAGAGCTGGAGCGCGCGCTCGAGCTCGCTGCGGAGCAGCTCGAGCACCCGGCGCGCGCCGGCCTCGCCCGCGACGGCAAGGCCAAAGAGCGGCGGCCGCCCGACGAGCACCGCCCGGGCGCCGAGCGCGAGCGCCTTGACGACGTCGGTGCCGCGGCGGACGCCCCCGTCCACGAGCACCTCGACGCGCCCGGCGACCGCGTCGACGACCTCGGGCAGGAGGTCGATCGTCGCCGCCACCCCGTCGAGCTGCCGGCCGCCGTGGTTGGAGACGACGATCGCGGCCGCGCCGTGCTCGCAGGCGAGCTCGGCGTCCTCGGCGGTCATGATCCCCTTCAGCACCACCGGCAGGCGCGCGGCCTCCGCGAACGCGTCGAGGTCGTCCCAGGTCACCGACGGCGAGAGCAGCTCGACGAACTCGTGCGGCTTGAGCCCGCGGCGGGCGACGGCGGGCACGCTGAGCTCGGGGGGGAGCGTGAAGCCGGAGCGGAGGTCGCGCTCGCGCCGCCCGGAGACCGGCAGGTCGACGGTGACGACGAGCGCCCGGAAGCCGAGCTCGGCGGCCTGCGCGCAGAGCTCGCGGGCGACGCCGTGGTCGCGGGGGACGTAGAGCTGGTACCAGAGCGCGGCGCCGGTCGCGGCCACCTCGTCCGGGCTCGAGGTCGCGAGGGTCGACAGGCACATGACGGTGCCGGCGGCGGCGGCGGCCCGAGCCATGCCGACCTCGCCGTCGGGGTGCGCGGCGCGCTGGTAGGCGACGGGCGCGACGAGGACCGGCATCGCCACCTCCTGGCCGAGCACGGTCGTCGCCGTGCTCGGCGACCCGACGTCGCGCAGCACGCGCGGGCGCAGGCGGAGCCGGCCGTAGGCGGCGACGTTCTCGCGCAGCGTCAGCTCGTCCTCGGCGCCGCCGGCGAAGTAGCCGAACGCGCCCGGGTCGAGCCGCTCCGCGGCGAGCGCCTCGTAGTCGGCGACGTTGACCGGTTCCACGGATCGAGCTCTCGGCAGTCGAAACGAAAAAAGGCCGTCGCGCCCCCCTCGTTGCGCAACGGCCTCTTGAGGCGGAACCATACCGCCGCCGAGGTCGCGTTTCCACCTCCGCCGTGCTAGCGTCCCGCGAGGGGTGCAGTAGGCCCGAGCGGATGGACAGCCAGGGACTCCGACGGTTCGTGCTGGGACGGCGGACGGGTGCGGGACGGCGCCGCCTGCTGATCACCGGGACGCCCGGGACCGGCAAACGGCAGCTCGGCGGCTACCTGGCCGTCCAGCGCGGGTTCCTCCACGTCGACCTCGACAACCGCGCCACCCGGGCGAGCCTGCTGCGCTCCGGCGAGGCCGAGCTGCGGCGCGAGCTGGCGGCGATCGCGGCCGCGCACCGGAAGGTGGTCGTCACCTGGACCTTCTCGTCGGAGACCCAGCTCCCCTACGTGGCGGCGATGCGGGCGCTCGGCTTCGAGTGGATCTGGACCGACTCCGACCGCGGCGCCGCCTTCGACGCGCTCGTCGCCGCCGGTCCGCACCTCGCCGGCCCGCGCTTCGTCGACCCGTTCGAGCCCGACGGGCGGTTCCGGCCGTTCGAGGCGGTCACCGCCGAGCTCCGCGGGCGGCGGGCGCTGCCGCGGCCACGGCTCCGCCCGCCGGTGCCGGCGCTGCCGCGGCCGGTCTGGGCGGCGCTCGCCGCAGGCGCCGTCGCGGCCGCGACGGCCGGCGGGGCGCTCCTCGCCGGCGCGCTCGGGCCGGCGCCGGCACGGGCGCCGGCGGCCGCGGCGGAGGCCCACCACCGCGCGCCCCGGACCGGCACCTTCCCGGTCGACGGCGTCCTCGTCCGCGGCAAGAGCCTCGCCGGCGTCCGGCTCGGCGACACCGAGGCGGAGGTGCGCAGCCTCTGGGGGCGGAAGTTCACCGTCTGCCAGGGCTGCCGGCCGACGACCTGGTTCTACTGGTCGCCGACCGGCGACCCGTTCGGCGCCGGCATCACCTTCCGCCACGGCCGGGTGACGGCCGTCTTCACGCTCGGCACCCCCGAGGGCTGGCACACGAGCGACGGGATCCGCATCGGCCAGCTCCTCCAGCGCTTCAACGACCCCGGCGACGCGACCACCCCGGCCTGCAACGGCTACGGCGCGATCTCGACCCGCACCGGCGAGACGGTCACCTCCATCCTCACGAGCGGGCAGGCGGTCTACGGCTTCGCCCTGACCCGCCCCTCCGAGCCCGTCTGCCACTGACCGCCGGGCCCGGCTCGGGCCGCCCGGACGCGGCGCTACGGGACGAGGACGAGCGCGCCGCGGACGTCGCCGGCGCGCAGCGTCGCGAGCGCCTCGTTCGCCCGCTCGAGCGGGACGGTCTCGACGTGCGTCCGCACCGGCACGCGCGGGGCGAGCGCGAGGAACTCCTCGCCGTCCCGCCGCGTGAGGTTCGCGACCGAGCGCAGCGTCCGCTCCCCCCACAAGCGGTCGTACGGGAACGCCGGGATGGCGGACATGTGGATCCCGGCGCAGACGACCGTCCCGCCCTTCCCGACCGCGGCGAGCGCGGCCGGGACGAGCTCGCCCACGGGGGCGAAGACGAGCGCGGCGTCGAGCTCCTCCGGCGGCGGCCCCGCCCCCGCCCACTCGGCGCCGAGGGAGCGGGCGAACGCCTGCGCCTGCTCGTCGCCCGCGCGGGTGACCGCGAACACGCGCCGGCCCTGCCAGCGGGCGACCTGCGCGACGATGTGCGCCGCGGCGCCGAAGCCGTACAGGCCGAGCCGCTCCGCCTCGCCCGCGAGCCGGAGCGCGCGGTAGCCGATCAGCCCGGCGCAGAGGAGCGGCGCCGCCTCGAGGTCGCCGAAGCCGTCCGGGACCGGGAAGCAGTAGCGCTCGTCGGCGACCGCCCACTCGGCGTAGCCGCCGTCGAGGTCGTACCCGGTGAACCGGGCGCGGTCGCAGAGGTTCTCGCGGCCGCTCGCGCAGAAGCGGCAGGCGCCGCACGTCCAGCCGAGCCACGGGACGCCGACGCGCCGGCCGTCCTCCGTCTCGCCCACGATCTGGTGGCCGAGCACGAGCGGCAGCTTCGGCTCGGCGAGCTCGCCGTCGACGATGTGCAGGTCGGTTCGGCAGACGCCGCAGGCGCGCACGCGCAGGAGGAGCTCCGACGGGCCCGGCTCGGGTCGCGGGAGGTCGGCCGCGACGAGCGGCGCGCCCGCCCGCTCGAGCACCATCGCCCGCATCTACGACCCGGCGAGCGCGACGACGACCTTCGCGCCGGGGCTGCCGCCCGCCTGACGCGCCCAGGCGGCGGCGACCTCGTCGAGCCCGAAGCGCTCGACCTCGAAGTGGATGCGCCCGGCCCGGACGTGCTCGCACAGCTCGCGGTAGCCGCGCGCGATCACCTCGGGCGGGACGGCGAAGACCGAGTGGCCGAGGAGGTCGGCGACCTTGCCGCGGACCCACGCCGACTGGAGCGACGCCGCCGGGCCGGCCGACTGGCCGAGGTGCACGAAGCGCACGCCCCTCGCCGCGGCGGCGAGCGCCCGCTCCGCGGGCTCGCCCCAGAGGGCGTCGACGACGAGGGTGGCCTCGGGGAACCGGTAGGCGCCGGCCAGCTCGACCACCTCGTCGGCGGCAGCCGGCACGTGCGCGACCGAGCGGGCGGCCCCGACCACCCGGCGCGCGCCGAGGAGCTTCGCGCCCTGCACCGCCGCCGAGCCGACGACGCCGCTCGCCCCGAGGACGAGCACGACGTCGTCGGGCCGCACCGGCGCGCGCCAGGCGACCGCGAGCCACCCGGTGACGCCGGCGATCCCGCAGGCGAGCGCGAGCTCGTCGCTCACGCCGTCGGGGACCTCGACGGTCTGCGCCGGCGGCGCCGTCGCCCGCTCGGCCATCGCGCCGCTGCCGCGGAACCACACGCGCCGGCCGTCGGCCGTGGTCGCGATCCCCTCCGAGCCGATCACGTAGGGCGTCGGCGGCGAGCCGCCGTAGAAGCGCCCGGTACCGATCGCGACGTCGACCGGGTTGAGCGCCGCGGCCCGGACCCGGACCGCGTCCGGGCCCGTCGGCGCCTCGACCTCGTCGACGCGCGGGACCCCGCCGAGCTCGTGCAGCCGCGCCGCGCGCACTACTGCTCCTCGAGCAGCGCCGGCAGGTCGAGCGGGCGCGTGACCATCGCGACGCCGGTGCCGTCGCCGGGCGGGCGTGGCCACTCCTCGCGCGGGCGGTCGCGGTAGAGCTCGATGCCGTTGTCGTCCGGGTCGCGCAGGTAGATCGCCTCGCTGACGCCGTGGTCGCTCGCGCCTTCCAGGCCGATGCCGGCCGCGAGCACCCGCCGGACGGCGTCCGCGAGCGTCCGCCGGTCCGGGTAGCGGATGGCGACGTGGTAGAGCCCGGTCGCGCGCCGGGGCGGCGGACCGGCGCCGCGCGACTCCCACGTGTTGAGGCCGATGTGGTGGTGGTAGCCGCCCGCGGAGACGAACGCGGCCTGGTCGCCGAGCCGCTGGGTGAGCTCGAAGCCGAGCACGCCGCAGTAGAACGCGAGCGCCCGGTCGAGGTCGGCCACCTTCAGGTGGACGTGCCCGATGTCGACGCGGGGATCGATCGCCACCTGCCGTAGCCTACGAGCCGCGGCCGGTCAGCCGTCGGCGTGCTTGAGCGCCGACTCCCGCCGTTGCGCCTCGGCGAGCGTGAGCGCGCCCGAGCAGACCTCGGCGTTGAGCTCGTTCTCGATCCGGTCGACGTCGGCGGCGCGCGGATAGGGCTCGGGCCAGAGGTTGCGCGGGTCGGTCGGGTCGCCCCCGAGCTCGAGGCTGATCAGGTGGTCCTCCTGGTAGGCGGAGGGAGGGCCCGTCTCCCCGTACGTGGGCATCTGGCGCAGCTTGAGCGCGGAGGTGTAGCTCGTCGGCGGCCGGATGCTCCGCGTCCACCCGCGGCGGCAGATCGTGCTCGCGATCGTCGACTGGGTCACGGCCGGGTTGAGGACGCCGGGGGTGAGCGTGGCGCTCGCCCGCACCGCCGGCGCCGCCGGCCGGCGCCCGCAGCCGGCGACCGCGTAGGCGAACAGGGCGAGCGCGGCGGCGAGCAGGACCGTGTCGAGGGCGCGCATGGGGCTCACGGTACGAGCGCCGCGGCGCGGCGCAAGGGCGCGGGCCGAAGACGGCTCAGAGTTGGTGCAGAGGACGTGTCCGGCGCGGGGAGGACGCGGCCCCGGCCCCCGCGGTCGTCACCGCGGAGCCGGCGAGCGCCCAGAGCACGTAGGCGAGCCAGGGAACGCCGATGACGTCGGTCTGGAGCCCGAGCGCGAGCACGGCGACGAAGGCGGCGCCGAGCCAGGGCGCCCGGACGACGAGGAGCCCGGCCAGGGCGAGCGACCAGGCGACGAAGAGCAGGGCCCCGGCGAGGCCGGCGTCGGCGCCGAGCTCGGTGTAGGTCGACTCGCCCGCCTCGACCGGGACGCCCGTGCGCGCGGCGGTCGACCCGGCGTTCCCGACCCCGAAGCCCTGCGGGTGGTGCAGGACGGTCGAGGCGCCCGCGCGCAGGGCGTGCCAGTGGCTCGTGATGCTCGCGTCCTCGAGCCCGCTGACGGCCGCGCCGCCGGTCGCGTGCGCGTGCGCGCGCTGCACCGCCAGCTCTTGGGCGGTGAACGACGTCGCCGGCGCGAGGTGCGGGTAGACCTTCACGAACGCCGTGCCGGCGACGAGCACGAGGAGCGCCGCGGCGGCGAGCGCGAGCCGCGCCCCGCGGCGCACGACGGCGAGCAGGGCGAGCCCGAGGACGAGCGCGAGGTAGGACGAGCGCGAGTGCGTCCAGAGCAGCCCGGCGAAGACGAGCACGGTCGCGGCGGCCCAGGCGAGCACAGGCCGGGCGCGACGGGCGAGCGCGGACGCGCCGAGGAGCAGCGCGACGACGAAGAGGTACGAGCTCGCGAGCGGCGAGAGGAACGTCGAGACGAGCCGGCGGAGCGGATGCTCGTTGCCTGTGTTGTAGACGAAGTTCTCCGGCAGGTACGAGAGCCCGCGGTAGTCGAAGCCGAGCTGGCGGTGGAACCACCCGGGCGCGCCGGAGTGGCGCCACCACGAGAGCGGGATCGCGTAGATGTCGACGAGCCCGAAGGCGGCGAGGCCGGCGGCGGTCGCGACGATCGTCGCCCCGAGGCGGCGGAGCTCGCGCTCGGTGAGGGCGAGGCCGCGCCCGAGGAGGTAGGCGCCGACGGGGACGAGGTCCTCGCGCGCGCCGAGGAGGATCCCACGGTGGGTCGCGTGCCCGCCGAGCCACCGCTGCGGGAGGAGCGACCAGACAACGACGACCGCCGCGTAGCCGAGCGCGAGGGCGTCGACCGTCCGGAAGCGGAGCGCCCGCCACGCGCGCGGCGAGACGGCGGCGAGGCAGGCGAGGAGGAGGACGTCCTTCCAGGCCGAGACGGCGTCGAGCCAGCCGCCGCGGACGCCGGCGGCCCACAGCTCGGCCATCGCGAGGTTGTGCAGGGCGAGGCCGACGACGAAGGCGTGCAGGGCGAGGACGGGGCGCCTCACAGCGGCCCGACCGCGACGAGCGTCAGCCCGCGGTTCAGCACCCGGACGGGGTACGGGAAGAGGGCGGCGAGCTCGCTCGGCCCGAGCGGGTCGAGCACGTCGGCGAATCCGGCCGCCCGCACGAGCCGGTCGCGGACTCCGCCCGCGGGCAGCCAGTGCACGAGCGGGAGGCGGGTGTGGGGGTCGACTGGGAACCAGCGGTTCGGCGTCGTCACGAACACCCGGCGGGCGACCCGGCAGAGCTCGGCGACGAACCGCCGCTGCTCCTCGCGGCCGCCGGCGACGTGCTCGACGACCGCGTTCGAGAAGCCGAGGTCGAAGGCGCCGTCCTCGAAGGGCAGCGCGCGCCCGTCCGCCCGCACCCAGCGGACGCGGGGGAAGGCGGCCGCGAACCGGTCGAGCTCGGTCGGGCCGACCGCCGTGATCCGCTCCGGCCACGGGTAGAGCGCCTCGAAGAAGTTGTCGGTCGAGCCGGCCCCGAACGGCGCGTCGGTGACGCCGACGTCGACGACGGTGGTGTCCGGCCCGGGACGGTAGAGCTCGAGGAAGAGACGCAGCTTCCGCTCACGACTCCGGAGGGAGACGCGGGACGCGAGCCGCTGGAGCACCGTGGGAGCGTAACGGCGGGCGGAAGCGGGTGCGGCTCCCGCCCGCAGCTACGGCGAAACCGGCGCTACGGCCCCCAGGGA
>Ga0070741_10015711_pt1 | contig 12765 bp, 11 predicted proteins | sample Coa_R1_4_FD_66440 | JGI IMG/M metagenome (GOLD analysis project Ga0070741, IMG submission 66440) | Surface soil microbial communities from Centralia Pennsylvania, which are recovering from an underground coalmine fire - Coalmine... | ecosystem: Environmental > Terrestrial > Soil > Unclassified ...
TGTTCCGTGCGTGGACAGACGGGAGCGAGCCGCTTGGCCCACCGACGCCGACGGACCTGATCGACCTCGGCGCCGAGCTCGTCAAGGAGCAGCGCTTCGCGTACGCGCGCCGCGTGCTCGAGCACGTCGAGACCGGCGAGCCTGCCGAGCTGCGCCGTTGGGCCCAGCAGCGGGCACTCGCGACGTACAAGGATCGTGACCTCCGCGCGGCGGCGGCGCTGGAGCACGCGCTCGAGTCTCTCGGGAACCTCGCCGCGTGCCGGGATTCGGAGACGCTCGGCATCGGCGGGGCGGTGTACAAGCGACTCTGGGAGATCGACGGCCAGCGCCGGCACCTCGAGCGCGCGCTGGTCTGCTACCGACGAGGCTACGAGGTCGGAACCGCAGAGGCGCGCGCGTACCCCGGCATCAACGCCGCGTTCGTGCTCGACCTGCTCGCCCGGGAGGACGATGAGGACGTCGTGCTCGTCGGGGGATCGGAGGAGCGGATCAACCTGCGACGCTCCGAGGCCCGGAGGATCCGCGAGGACATCGTCGAGCGGGCCCGTCCGGGCAATGCGAACGACTGGTGGGAGGCGGTGACGCGTGTCGAGGCGCACCTCGGCCTCGGCCAGTACGAGCAGGCGAGGGAATGCGCAAAGGCGGCTGCCGCACTGCGGGCGGCTGCCGACCCCGCCATCGCCCCCTGGCAGCTCGAGAGCACCGCGCGTCAGCTTGCCGCGCTGGCGTCGATGCAGATCGAGGAGGGGGAGACGTTCACCGCCAGCGAAGCCGGAGCAGTCGTGGGGGAGCTGTTCGCCCCGACGTCGGGTGGGCTGGCGGCGCTCGCGCAGGGGAAGGTCGGACTCGCCCTCTCGGGCGGTGGCTTTCGCGCCTCCTTCTTCCACGTCGGCGTCGTAGCTGCGCTCGCCGAGCGCGACGCGCTTCGTCATGTCGAGGTTCTCTCGTGCGTCTCCGGCGGCTCCATCGTCGGCGCCCACCTGTACCTGGAGCTGAAGAAGCTGCTCGAGGAGAAGCCGGACGGCGAGATCAGCCAGCGCGACTACGTCGAGCTCGTTCGCAGGGTCGGAGACGACTTCCTCGCAGGCGTGCAGAAGAACATCCGCACACGCGTCGCCGCAAACCCGATCACGTCCCTTCGGACGCTCTTCCAGCCGGGGTTCACCCGCACCAGGCGAAACGGCGAGCTGTTCGAGAAGCTCCTGTACTCGAACGTGAAGGACGCAGACGGCCTTCGAGGATCACGCCGCGTGATGCGCGAGCTCACGGTGCGGCCGAAGGGCCACGACGCCGACTTCAGACCTCAGGACGAGAACTGGCATCGAAGCGCCAAGGTCCCGATCCTCGTCCTGAACGCCACGACCCTCAATACGGGGCACAACTGGCAGTTCACGGCAACCTGGATGGGCGAGCCGCCCGCAGGCAGCGACGCGTCCGCCGATCGCAACGATCGAATGCGCCGCATGTACTACGACGAGGCACCCGACGCGTATCGGAACGTTCGGCTCGGCCTCGCCGTGGCCGCCTCGGCTTGCGTACCAGGGCTGTTCGAGCCGGTCGTCCTCGACCGCCTCTACGACGGCCTCACGTTACGACTCGTCGACGGCGGCGTCTACGACAACCAGGGTATCGACGCGCTCGTCAACCAGGACTGCTCGATCGTCCTCGTCAGCGACGCGAGCGGCCAGATGTCCACCGTGGCCGACGTCGTCGCGGATCCCCTCGGGGTCGCGCTCAGGTCGAACAGCGTGCTGATGGCGCGCGTCCGGCGCGCCGAGTACGCCGATCTCGACCTCCGACGACGCGCGCGAGTCCTGCGCGGGCTGCTGTTCGTCCACCTGCGGCAAGGCCTCGGCGCCCGTGTCCGCTCCTGGACGACGTGCACGGATCCCTACGACCCGCTGGATCTCGAGCGTGGGGACGAGCCGGCCGAGACCGGCCCGATCCCACCCGAGGTCCAGTCGCTTCTGGCCCAGATGCGTACCGACCTCGACTCGTTCACGGACGTCGAGGCATACGCCTTGATGGCGAGCGGGTACCGCTTGACGCAGGAGAGCATCGAGCAGGCGCTCACGGAGCTCGCGCCGCCGCAGCAGCCCGAGGGCGGCTGGCCGTTCCAGCCGGTTCTCGACGCGATCGAGCAGGGGCGGACGCGCGAGCTTCGACGTCAGCTCGAGGTGTCGCGGAAGCGGGCCCTCAAGCTCTGGCGGCTGGACCTCTCACGTGGCCCGCACGACGCGGGACGGCCTTCCGAGCTCGGTCGCGTGCCGGCCCGAGTTCGTAACGGAGCCTTCCGCGTCGCATCCGGCGTCGCGATCGGCGTCCTCGGCCCGATCGTCGGAGGCTTGCACCTCGCCCTCTTCGACCGCCGGTACCTCGCGAAGGGTCGCGTCAAGCACCTCGCGCGAACCTGAACCCCGGGCCGGGTTGGCACCTCGCACGCCTCCTGCATCGTCACGACGCGTTGCCCCCGTGTTCGCTCGTGACGGTCTGCTTCACTCAGTCGAGGAAGCAGAAGCGAGCGGAGTTCGCGGGTCGGCGCGGGTTGGCGAGCGTCTCCGAGTAGAGCGCCTCGCCGAGACATCGGGCCACTCGCAGGACCCCTCAGACACGCGCACGGGACGCTACCTTCGTCTCGTGGACACGAAGCGGGCAATCCGGGAGCTCCTCACCTCCCGGCGAGCACGGATCACGCTGGACAGGCGAACGCTCGGACACGACCATTCCTCGCTAGATCCCTTCGGTCACCGGTGCTTTCGCGGCCCCTGGTCACTGGCTTCCGGGCGCAGGCAGTGGTGGCCGTAGTGGCAAGGTTCGCTGCCCTAGGTCTGGCGTAGTCCGATGACCGGCGATGCGGTCGACCATGGCGTCGGCGGCCGCGAGACCCGCCCCGACGCGGTCGTGGCCGGGCTGGCCCAGCACGACCCCGGTGATCGTCGTCCGCTTGCCTTCGATCCAGCGGATGGCTCGGAAGGCGTAGCAGCCGCCGGCCGCGGCGGTCGAGCCGGTCTTGACGCCGACGAACCCGCCCCGCCCGAGCAGCGTGTTGGTGTTGTGCACGGTGCCCGCGACGGGCAGCGTCGCGCTCGGTGTGGCGACGGTGCTCGCGAACACCGGCAGGCGCATCGCCCGATCGACGATGCGCACCTGGTCGGCGGCAGTCGACACGGTTGTGTCGTCGTAGCCGCTCGGGTCGGTGTAGCGAGTGCGGGTCATGCCCAGCGACCGTGCGGTGGCATTCATCCGGGCAACGAACCGGTCCGCCGAGCCGGCGTCCCATCGCGCCAGAACCGCGGCGATGTTGTTCGCCGACGGCAGCAGCAGTGCCTCCAGCGCCTGCCGCTCGGTCAATTGCTCTCCGGCGGCGATGGACACGACGGACTCCTGCTGTCCGCGCCGGCGGTCGGTGTCGGCGACATCGGCGTCGGTGAGCGTGATCGTCGGGCCGTCCTGGCCGGGCCGTAGCGGGTGGTCACGGAGCACGAGATAGGCCGTCATCACCTTCGCGACGCTGGCGATTGCAGCCGCGTGCTGGTTCGGGCCGGCCTGGACCGGTGACTGTCCGACTTGGACGGCGGCTTGGCCCTGTGCCGGCCACACCGTGCTGGGCAGCACTGAGAGCGCACCATCGTGTTCGGCCCGCAGGGCGTGGATTGGTGATGTGACCGTCGAGGACGACGATGCCCCCAACCGAAGGCCGAAGGATGCGGCGATCGCCGCGATGACGACCAGCAGGCCCGCGACACGCATCCTGCGGATCCGAATCCGACGGGTCCTCGTTCGTGCCGGGTCGCGGTAGGCCATGCCGCCATTCAAGGCAGCGCGGTGTTGCCGGCACGTATGCGGTTTTCGATATGCCCGCGATATGCGCCCCCGCTCTAGCATCGGAGCATGCGCGTCTTGATCGTCGAGGACGAGCCCTACATGGCAGAAGCGATCCGCGACGGCCTACGCCTGGAAGCGATCGCGGCAGACATCGCAGGCGACGGCAACACCGCTCTGGAGCTGCTCAGCGTCAACGCCTACGACATCGCCGTCCTCGACCGCGACATCCCCGGGCCGACGGGTGACGAGATCGCCGAACGCATCGTCGCCTCCGGCGGCGGCATGCCGATCCTCATGCTCACCGCTGCCGACCGTCTCGACGACAAGGCCTCCGGGTTCGAGCTCGGCGCCGACGACTACCTCACGAAGCCGTTCGAGCTCCGAGAGCTCGTGCTCCGTCTCAGAGCGCTCGATCGGAGGCGCGCCCACAACAGGCCACCCGTGCGAGAGATCGCAGGCCTGCGGCTGGACCCGTTCCGCCGCGAGGTCCACCGCGACGGCCGCTACGTCGCGCTGACCAGGAAGCAGTTCGCGGTGCTCGAAGTCCTCATCGCCGCCGAAGGCGGCGTCGTCAGCGCCGAAGAGCTCCTAGCACGAGCATGGGATGAGAACGCAGACCAGTTCACCAACGCCGTGCGCATCACTGTCTCGGCACTGCGCAAACGCCTCGGCGAACCCTGGATCATCGCCACCGTGCCCGGCGTCGGGTACCGCATCGACACCCAACCAGACGCCGCGTGAGGGAGTCGAGCATGGTTAGAGGCCCTGGTCTGACCGTTCGCCTCAAGCTCACCCTCAGCTACGCCGGCTTCCTCATGCTCGCAGGTGCCGTGCTGCTCGCCGCCGGGTACTTCTCCCTTTCGCGTGGTGTGCACCCCGGTGTGATCTTCATCGTGCGCAGCCACGCCGACCTCCTGCGCAATTTCGCTCCGATCGCCGCGATCGTGATGGCATTCCTGCTGGTATTCGGTCTCGTGGGAGGGTGGCTGCTCGCCGGCCGCATGCTCGCCCCGCTGGCCCGCATCACCGACGCTACACGCGTGGCCGCGAACGGATCGCTCTCCCACCGGATCGAGTTGGAAGGACGTCAGGACGAGTTCCGTGAACTCGCCGACAGCTTCGACACCATGCTCGCGCGGCTCGAAGCACACGTCGCCGAACAGCAGCGATTCGCAGCCAATGCATCCCACGAGCTGCGCACCCCGCTGGCGATCACGCAGACACTGCTCGACGTCGCCCGCAACGATCCGAACCGCGACACCGGCGACCTCGTCGACCGTCTCCACGACGTCAACACCCGAGCGATCGACCTCACCGAAGCACTGCTCCTGCTCAGCCGCGCCGACCAACGGACCTTCACCCGAGAACACGTCGACCTCTCCCTCGTTGCGGAAGAAGCAACCGAGACGCTCCTCCCCCTCGCAGAACAACGCGGCCTCACCATCGAGGCCTCCGGCGAGACGACCCCCACCATCGGCTCACACGCGCTCCTGCTGCAGCTGGTTACGAACCTCGTCCAGAACGCGATCGTCCACAACCTGCCCGAACACGGCACGGTGTGGGTCACGGCCAGCGCGCAGCCCAAGAGCGCGGTGCTCACAGTCGAGAACACCGGCGAGAAGCTCAGCCCGCAGCTAGTCGCCACGCTTGCCGAGCCCTTTCAGCGCGGCACCGAACGCATACGTACCGACCAGGCAGGCGTCGGCCTCGGCCTGGCGATCGTCAAGAGCATCACTCAGGCTCACGACGGAACCCTCACCCTCACCCCCCGGCCCGCCGGCGGCCTCCGCGTCACCGTGCAACTACCAGCCGCGCCACGGGCGGATTGCCCGGCGCTATGAGCTTGAAGATCACGATCGCTCCCGCTGCTTCGGTGTCGCTTCCCTTTGTACTCGTCGGCGACCACCCCCTTCGTGGGCAAGCCGAGTCCGTCACGGGAGAACGTGAGTGCCCGCTGGAGGTCGTCGACGGCGAGCGTAATGACATGCACGCAAGGCTCCATGAACAAGGCACCTCCCGACGCGATCGGCGGAATACGTCTCCGAGGTCGCGCCCTACCCACCGCTCCGGCGATCTATCTGCTCGACTGGCCAGCGTTCCGGAATGACGCCATAGGATTGCGCCGTGCCGTTCACGCTCAGGAACATCAGGGAGGATCTGGAGGACCTCGGCCCGAGGTTCGACGGCGCGCCGGACCTGGAGTTCCGCGCGGCGACCAAGGCGCTCGAGCTCGAGAAATCCGCCCTGAGCTACCAGCGCGTCCCGCCCGGCTATCGCTTTCCGTACGGCCACACGCACAAGACGCAAGAGGAGGTGTACGTGGTCCTGCGCGGGAGCGGGCGAATGAAAGTCGGCGACGAGATCGTCGAGCTCGAGGAGTGGGACGCGGTGCGCGTCCCGCCCGGCACGTGGCGAAGCTACGAGGCCGGGCCGGAAGGCCTCGAGATCCTCGTCGTCGGCGCGCCCAACCTCGGCGAGGATCCGCGCGAAGACGTCGAAGGCCAGCGCGACTGGTGGGCTGACCAGCCGCTGCTTGGTAGTCAAGCTCCGGGATAGCGACCGTCACAGACGTGAGCCGCTCGGCTGCGCGAGTGTGCTCTCATTCGAGCTCAGTTTCCGGCGAACGTGCATAAGTTGCCTAGGGTCGCACGACCATTGGCATCAGCGACCGCGCTTACATGGATCTCCCGCGTCGCCGGGCACCCTCTCGCTTCCGGCCGCCTCTGGAGCCGTTAACGCTCCCCTTCCCAGTAGTCGAGGTCTGGTTCGCGCCGGATCAGGTGGTCGAGCGCCTCGTCGTGGCGTCCCCAGATGCCGATCTTGTCGCTGTCGGGGTACTCGACGATCCCGAACTCGTGCCGGTTCGAAAAGAGGGCGACGCGGACGGTCTCGTCGCCGGCGTTGTCTATGCGGTGCGCGCCGGCCGGCCCTACCGGGAAGCACACGACATCGCCCGCTTCCAGAGCCGCTTCGCCTTCAGGAGTCCGCAGCGTCGGCGTTCCAGCAACGACGATCAACCACTCCTCGTCGCCCCAGTGGAAGTGATACGGGCAAATCGCCTGCCCCGGCGGGAGCTCGTAGACCGTCATCCCGACCCGGGTCGCACCAAGCATCGGCCCGAGCTGCGCCGATCGGGCACGAAATCCCGGCGGGTCACTCTCGTCACCGCTCGTGGCACCGCGAAAGAGGTTGAACGTTTTCATCGAGCAAGTATGAACACCCCATCGTCACGCCGCGCTGCGGCGTGTTTACGCGCGCTCGTGGCGCAGCCCCCTCGAAGGCGAGCACAGACGTCCCTGAGAGCCGCTGGAACTCATTACGATTCCCTGGTGGATCCGGCGGCGAGGTAACGGTCAGGCGCGGCTGATCGCCGCGTTTCTTTCGGCAGCGTGTCGAGCCTGAGCGTTCGGCTTCGCGCTGCGCGCCACCGCTACTTCGGAGGACCAAGATGACACGGCAGAACCTTTTCTCCGACCTGTGGGACGGAGAGCACGAAGAGGCTGGAACGCGGCATCGGGTCTTTTGGCGGCCCGACGACGCTCGGATGGGGGCAACCCTGTACGAACTCGCCCCCGGCACGCCGGAGGACCGCATACACATGCATTTCGGCGCCGAAGAGATGTTCTTCGTCCTCAGCGGCCGTCCGCTGTTCCGGAACCAGCACGGCGAAGAGGCGCTGGCCCCCGGCGACTTCGTCTTCTGCCCGGAGGGACGGGCCGGGCTGCACACATTCAGCAACCCGACGGATGAACCCGTTCGGATCCTCGCGATCAGCGCCGGGGGCTTCCCCGACGTGGTCGCCTATCCCGAACACGGATACGCGTGGGTGGCGACTCGCGATCCCGATCCCGACCTCCTCGCGAAGGGAGGCGATCCCGGGATCATCGCCCGGTTCGAGATCCCGATCGAATAGACGGCGCGGATTGCGAGCAGACGCCGGTGCCCGGCCCCGCGGCGGCTTCGACGCCGCCGCGGGCGCCGCGCCTGGCGCCGCGGCCGGGAGCGCTGGCACCGTTAGCCTCGTCTGATGGCGGATTCCCCAAGTCCGATCCTCTCCCGCTCGCAGCTTGCGACGCTCGCCGGGCTGGGCGAGGAGCGGACGGCCGGGGTCGGCGACGCGCTCTACCGGGTGGGCGACCCCGTCTACCCGTTCGTCGCGGTTCTCGAGGGAGAGGTGGCGATCCTGGATGCGGCCGGCGGCGAGATCGTCCGTCACGGCCCGTCCGGCTTCCTCGGCGAGCTGAACCTCCTCACGGGTCAGACGGTGTTCGTGACCGCGGTCGTCACGAAGCCGCTGCGCTACATCGCGGTCGAGCGGGACGCATTCCGCGCGCTCCTGTTCGAGGACGCGCAGCTGAGCGACCTCGTGCTGTCGACGTTCGTCGCCAGACGCGAGCTGTTGCAGGGGCGCCAGGGCCTCGGCCTGGAGATCGTCGGCCCCCACTCGTCCGAGGCGACGATGCGAATCGTCGAGTACGCCCGGAGCAGCCGCCTTCCCCACACGTGGGAGGACGCCCTGCCGCCCGGGGCGGGCGAGCTGCCGCTCGTCCGATTACCGGGCGGCGCAGAGCTGCGCGGGCCATCGACCGGCCAGGTCTCCCGCGCGCTCGGGATCGGCCGTGAGCTCGCGGCGCGCGAGGAGGTCGACCTGGTCGTGGTCGGCGGCGGGCCGGCCGGTCTCGGCGCGGCCGTCTACGGCGCCTCCGAGGGGCTCGACACGCTCGTGATCGAGAGCACCGTGCTCGGCGGCCAGGCGGGCTTCTCGCGGAGGATCGAGAACTACCTCGGCTTCCCGGCGGGGATCAGCGGCTCCGAGCTGACCAGCCGGGCGGTCGTGCAGGCGCGCAAGTTCGGCGCGCGCCCCGCGACGCCGTACCGCGCCGTCTCGCTCGAGCCGGGCGACGGGCGCCACCTCGTCCGCCTCGAGGAGGGCCAGGAGATCGCCGCCCGCGCCGTCCTGCTCGCGACCGGCGCCCAGTACCGCCGCCTTCCGGTCGAGCGGCTGTCCGAGTTCGAGGGGCTGAGCGTGTTCTACGCCGCCGGGCCGCCCGAGGCGCAGCTCTGCGGCGCCTCCCGCGTCGCCGTCGTCGGCGGCGGCAACTCCGCCGCGCAGGCGGCCGTCTGGCTCGCCCGCGGCGGCGCGCTCGTCACCCTCCTCCACCGCCGCGCCGACCTGCGCGAGACGATGTCCGACTACCTCGTCCACGAGCTGGACCGCTACGGCGTCGCTGTCCGCGACCGCAGCGAGATCGCGGCGCTGCACGGCGAGGACGGCAAGCTCGAGGCGGTCACGCTGAAGACCGGCGAACGCCTGCCGTTCTCGTTCCTGTTCCTCTTTCTCGGCGCGCTGCCGTGCACCGAGTGGCTAGACCACGCGGTCGCCCGCGACGAGCACGGCTTCGTCCTCACCGGCGCCGCGGCGAACAGCGAGCACCTGCTCGAGGCCAGCGTCCCGGGCGTCTTCGCCGCCGGCGACGTCCGCTCCGGCTCGACCAAGCGCTGCGCCACGGCCGTCGGCGAAGGAGCCATGGCTGTCCAGCTCGTCCACGCCCGGCTCGCAGAACGTCCGCGCGCGGGACGAAACCCGGCGTGAGCGTGCGGCGGCGCTAGTCGCGAACCGGCTCGAGAACGACGAGCGGGATCTGCCGCTCGGTCTTTGCCTGGTAGTCGTCGTAAGCGGGCCAGAGGCTGGTCATCAGCTGCCAGAGGCGGGGACGCTCCTCGGGCGTCGCGTCGCGCGCGCGTGCCGCGAATTTGTCGTCCTTCACCTGCAAGCGCACCTCCGGGTCCGCAACGAGGTTCTCGTACCAGAGCGGGTTCGCGGGAGCGCCTCCCTTCGAGGCGACGACGACGTAGTTGCCGCCGTCCAGACCGTAGATCAGCGCCTGCCGCCGCGGCTGCCCCGAGCGGCGTCCGACGGTCGTCAGAAGCAGCGTCGGCGCGCCGTTCCACTCGTGTCCGTCCTCTCCGCCGGTCTCGGCGTAGCGCTCGCTGTGCTCGCGCACCCACCCCAGCGAGCTCTCGAGTGGATTGTCCCAGTCCGTCACGTCCGCCTCGCGGCCACCGTATCAGCGGGCGGGTCGTGACGCCGATCCGCGATACGCTCGGGGCGATGGAGTTCTGGGACGTCGTCCGGTCGCGGCGGAACGTGCGCGAGTTCTCCGATCGGCCGGTCGCCGAAGAGGACCTCGAGCGGATGCTCGAGGCCGGGCGGCTCGCCCCGTCGGCGCGGAACTGGCAGCCCTGGGATTTCGTCGTCGTCAGCGACCGCGACCGGCTTCGCGAGCTGGCGAAGGTCTGGCAGGGCGCGGGACACGTGGCCGGGGCTGCGGTTGCGATCGCGCTGATCGCCCCGGAGCCCGAGGACGACCGCTGGCGCGACCTGCTCCAGTACGACCTCGGCCACGCGACGATGCTGATCATGCTGGCCGCGGCAGAGCTCGGGATCGGCACCGGGCACGCCTCGGTCCAGGATCAAGAGCTGGCACGCAGCGTCCTCGGCCACCCCGAGGACCACTTCTGTGCGTACCTGATCTCCGTCGGCCATCCGAGGGACGGCCGGCTGGCGCCGCTCAACCGGCTGAACCGGCGACCGCTCGACGAGATCGTCCACCGCGGCCGCTGGTAACAGACCGCGACCGACCGTCACCGGACTACGCCTTGACCTTGGCCCAGGTGTCCTTGAGGCCGAGTGTGCGGTTGAAGACGAGCCGCCCGGGCGTCGAGTCGGGGTCAGGGCAGAAGTAGCCGAGGCGCTCGAACTGCACGGTCTCGCCAACGGGTAGCTCCGCGAGCGCAGGCTCGACGAGGCATTCCTCGAGCACCCTCTCGGAGTCGGGGTTGATGTCAGCGAAGGGGTCGCCGTCGGCGCCCGGATCGGGGCGGCTGAAGAGGCGGTCATACAGCCGGACTTCCGCGGGCAAGGCGTGTGCGGACGAGAGCCAGTGCAGCGTCGCCTTGGGCCGGCGCCCGTCCGGGGCGTCACCGCCACGCGTCTCCGGATCGTAGGTGCAACGAAGCTCGACGATCTCGCCGCCCGCATCCTTCACCACGTCGGTGCAGGTCACGAAGTAGGCGTAGCGGAGGCGCACCTCGCGGCCCGGGGCGAGGCGAAAGAACTTACTCGGCGGGTCCTCCATGAAGTCGTCGCGCTCGATCCAGAGCTCGCACGCGAAGGGCACCTTGCGCGTCCCTGCCGAGGGATCCTCCGGATTGTTGACGGCCTCGAGCTGCTCGACCTGCCCCTCGGGGTAGTTGTCGATCACGAGCCTGAGTGGGCGCAGGACCGCAAAGCGTCGCGCCGCCGTCCGGTTCAGCACGTCCCTGACCTCGTGCTCGAGCATCTCGATCTCGGCGGCGCTCTGGCCCTTGCCTCCCACGCCGACGACGTCCAGGAAATTGCGCAAGCCCGCGGGCGGGAAGCCGCGCCGGCGCAGGGCCGCAACGGTGGGCATGCGCGGATCGTCCCAGCCTCGCACGTACCCCTCGTTGACGAGCCGGCCCAGGACGCGCTTCGAGAGCACGGTGTACGTGAGATTGAGGCGGGCGAACTCGTACTGGTGCGGGCGCGTCGGCACCGGCAGGTTCTCGATCAGCCAGTCGTAGAGCGGCCGATGATCCTCGAACTCGAGCGTGCAGATGGAATGAGTGACGCCCTCGATCGCGTCCGACTGACCGTGCGCGAAGTCGTACAGCGGATAGATGCACCACTCGTCGCCGGACCGCGGATGGGTCGCGTGCAGGATCCGGTACAGCACGGGGTCGCGCATGTTGATGTTCGGCGAGGCCATGTCGATCTTCGCCCTGAGCACTCTGGCGCCGTCCGGAAACTCACCGGCGCGCATGCGCTCGAACAGGTCGAGATTCTCCGCGATCGAACGGTCGCGCCAGGGGCTGTCCTTGCCAGGCTGGGTGAAGGTCCCGCGGTGCTCGCGGATCTCGTCGGCGGAGAGGTCGTCGACGTAGGCCTTGCCGGCCTTGATCAGGTGGACCGCCCACTCGTAGAGCTGGTGGAAGTTGTCGGAGGCGTAGTAGAGATGCTCGCCCCAGTCGAAGCCGAGCCAGCGGATGTCTTCCTGGATCGCGTCGATGTACTCCTGCTCTTCCTTGATCGGGTTCGTGTCGTCGAAGCGCAGGTGGCAGCGCCCGCCGAACTCCTGGGCGATCCCGAAGTTGAGCGCGATCGACTTGGGATGGCCGATGTGGAGGTATCCGTTCGGCTCGGGCGGGAAGCGGGTCACGACCTCGGAGACCCGCCCCTCGCGCACGTCGGCGGCGACGATCTCGCGGATGAAATCGCTTCGCTCGGGAGTGGCTCGACTTTCGGGGCTTACGCCACTGCTACTCATCACCTCGAAGAGACTAGTCTTGCCTGCTCTCACTCTCGACCGCGTACTCGTCGTCGCTGACGTGGTCGCCCCAGGTGGCGGTCGTTCCTTCCTCGTCGGGTTGCTGCAAGGCGACGTGCGCCATGAAGCGATTCGGCGCCGCCCCGTGCCAGTGCTCCTCGCCCGGCGCGAAGAGCACACGATCGCCGGGCCGGATGCTCGCGACCGGCCCGCCGCGCCGCTGACAGAGACCATGTCCTTCGAGGACGAAGATCGTCTGCCCGTTCGGATGGGTGTGCCAGGCAGTGCGGGCCCCGGGCGCGAAGTGCACGAGCGCGGCGCTGATCCGGAAGTCGCCGGATGGTGCGGCGATCGTGTCGACGTAGACGTCGCCGGTGAACCAGTTGCTCGAGCCGCGGCCGGTCTCGAGGTTGCTTCTCGTGATCTCCATCGCTTGCCTCCTCAGTCGCCGCCGCTCGGGCCCGCAGCTCCGGTGAAGGAGACTGCCAACGACGTCGGCGCGAACAGGCGGCATTTCCGGGCGGCGACTATAAGGTCCCCGCATGCGAGACGTCGAGGGCGGAGCCGCCTTCGTCACACCGGAGGTGGAAGC
>Ga0070741_10015712_pt1 | contig 12765 bp, 10 predicted proteins | sample Coa_R1_4_FD_66440 | JGI IMG/M metagenome (GOLD analysis project Ga0070741, IMG submission 66440) | Surface soil microbial communities from Centralia Pennsylvania, which are recovering from an underground coalmine fire - Coalmine... | ecosystem: Environmental > Terrestrial > Soil > Unclassified ...
GGCGTTGTAGTCCCACTGGCTGTAGATGCCGTCGCCCGGCGGGATGACGTGCACGCGCAGGTTGTCGAGCTCGTGCATCTCACTGCGGTAGAAGATCTCGGTGCGGATGTTGTTGGTGGACGAGTCGGCACCCCACGTGGCCCGGATCACCCGCACGGGACCAGCCCGCCAGCCCATGAGCATGGACGAGCCGCCCCAGTTGTTGACCTCCTCCTCGTAACCGCAGCACGGCGTCTCGCCGCCCGGCCGCTGCTGGAAGGCGCGGGCCTTCCACTGGTCGATGAGATCGGGGCCGTACTCCCACTTCGACGAGTCGGGCTGGGCCACGTTGGCCATCTCCTGCGTCTTGCTGGCCACGTGCGTCTCGGTCATGAGCCAGCGGCCCTCGTACCGGAACTCGTAGCGCGGCGTCTTCACCCAGGCCGTGTCCTCGGGCCGGTGCTGCTTCGGGGTGTCGGTGACGCACGTGTTGGTCGTCGGGTCCCAGTACGCGCCGTGGTAGGTCGCGCCGTAGGTGTCGTAGCTCGACTGCGAGTAGAGGAAGCGGTCGCTGTTGGGGTCGGGCAGGTAGCGCACGTACCCGTTGGTCGCGTCGTAGGCGGGCGTGGCCGCGCCGGCCCCGTCGCTCGCCAGCATCACGTAGGCATAGGACTGCTTGCCCGTGTACGGATCGCTGAGGGTGACAGCCCGGGCGTCCTTGGTGCCGGCGGGCAACCCGGCGTTGGCCGGGGCCTGGGGGCCGGCATCGGACGCCATGAACGCCAGCTCGTCGTTGTCGTCGAGGCCGGGCACCGGGTCGGGCGTGCTCGTGTTGCCGCCCCGGGCGACGGCGTGGCAGGGGTCGTTGGGGTCCTCCTGCGTCCAGTTGAACCGGTCCTGGTCGTAGACGTAGGTGAGGTTCTGGTCGGTCTCGCTGTAGAAGGCGAAACCCGAGTTGTTGTTGGACAGGTAGCGCACGGCCATCTCGTCCACCTGGAACGGGATCTGTACCCATCCCTTGGTCGCGTCCCAGTGGTAGCCGAGCAGCTTGTGCACGTCGACGCCGTTGCCGGCGGTGTCGCCCGTGGTGACGTCGGGCCGCTCGTACTGGTTGTGGGTGCAGGAGGCCGACTGGCCGCCCTGGCACAGCGCCCCGCCGGCACCCGGCGCCTTGGCCGTCACCTCGGCGGGGGCCGACCACCCCGGGAACGACGCGCCGGTGAGCACGATCGGCTCGGTCTCGCGGCCGGGCGGCGCCGGGTCGAACGGCTGCGGTTGGGGCGGCTGCAGGGCGGTGGCCGGAAGGGCGATTGCCCCCAGCAGGCCGGTGGCGACGAGGACGGTGATGCGGCGACGGCTTCTCAGCACGAGTGCTCCAGTGCGGCGTGGGATGGGATGGTGAGGTCGGACCCGTAGGTGACGGGCGGACCGGTGGTGGGTGTGGCCTGCTGGCCGTTCGGGGCGGTGGCCACGGGGTCGGCGTAGATGGGACTGGTGAGCGCGGTCATGGCGTAGCCGGGGTCGACGTACAGCTCGGCCCGCACCCAGCCGCCCCGATCGAGGACGACGGTGGCGACGTAGGTGGCGTCGGGCGAGGTGACCTGGTCGGTCTGCACGACCCGCCCGCCGGTGCTGGGTGCACCGGCGATGAGCCGCATCCAGTTGCCCTGGCCGTTCTCCACCCGGATGGAAACGGCCAGCGCTCCCAGGCTCCGGACGGTGCCACCGACCATGGCCGGCTGGTCGGCTCCGCCGTTCCAGTCCTCCGCGGCCGAGAGGAACAGGCGGGGGCCGCCGTAGGCCGGGGGCTGGGCGGACACGAACGTGCGGCCCGCCTGCACGCCCCGGATCACGTCCCGAGCGCTGCGGCTGCGGGCGTAGACCCAGGTGGTGGGCTGGCCCACGCCCTGGGCGGCGAACGTGGAGCGCCAGTGGTTGTCGCTCCCGCCCACGGCCGCCTTGCGCTTGGTGCCGCCGAGGAAGTTGGTCTCCCACCAGTTGACGGAGCGGTGGTTGTCGGCGGCCACGCTGCTGATCAGGAGGCCGGTGGTGTCACTTCGCGAGAGGAAGCTGGTATTCCAGACCTCGATGCCGTCGGCGTGAGTGGACGCGGCGACGCCCCGCTGCCAGATGGTGTTGGACGGGTGGTTGATGACGCACATGCCGCCCGCTTCGTGGATGGCGTGGGTGAAGGCGAGGAAGCCGTCGTCGCCCGAGAACGGGAGTTGCTTCTCCTGGCCGGTCGCCAGCTTGCTCAGGAACAACGCCTGGAGATCGCTCTTGTGGGGCAGGAACACGCCGCAGTGCTGGCCGCCCACGCCGTTCACGCCGTCGAGCGAATGCTCGTAGCCGGGGACGAGCAGCAGCTGGTCCGACGTATAGCCCGAGTCGAACAGGGCGTCGGTGCGGTTGTGGTCGGTGAGGGCCACGAAGTCGAGCCCGCGCAGGGTGGCGTTCTGGATCTGCTCGGCCGGCGTCCACCCGAAGGTGTAGGCGTCCTGGGTATCGGTGTTGTCATCCCCGGGACCGCCCCACACGTCGTGGCTGTAGGTCGTGTGGACGTGGAAGTCGCCGGCCAGCCACACACCGGCGCCGTTGCTCCCGAAGGCGGCCGACCGCACTCCGGGCAGGGCGGACACGGCGCCGACACCGGCGGCTACCTGCAGGAACCGGCGGCGCGTCAGGCGCTCCCACCCCATGCCTGTCTCAGTTCGCACAGTTTGTGCGGATTCCTTCTCCCAATCCCGGGGAGCGAACACACGTTCCCCCCGCCGGGGTCCGCCGGGTGCCAGACTGTCGCCAGTACGGTTCGGAGGGAGCCATGGGCGAGCGCCGCACGACCTCGACGTCCAACTTCGGCGTGGGCCGACGAGAGAGCCACGACGCCAGCGCGTTCTACGCCCGGTTCGCCCGGCCCGAGCTGTCGGCCGACGCCACCGTGGCCGCTCCCGCTCCCGTCGCCAAGCCCTTCGTCCGCGGCGATGCCCGGGACATGGGGACCCTGGCCGACAACTCGGTGGCCCTCGTCGTCACCTCGCCGCCGTACTTCGCCGGCAAGCAGTACGAAGAAGAGCTCGGGCGAGACGGCGTCCCCGCCTCCTACGTCGAATACCTGGAGATGCTCAGGGACGTCTTCGCCGAGTGCAAGCGGGTGCTCGAGCCGGGCGGGCGCATCGCCGTGAACGTGGCCAACCTGGGCCGCAAGCCGTACCGCAGCCTGTCCTCCGACGTCATTCGCGTCCTCCAGGACGATCTGAAGCTCCTCCTGCGGGGCGAGGTCATCTGGAAGAAGGCCGACGGGGCCAGCGGGTCGTGCGCGTGGGGCTCGTTCCGCAGCGCCGCCAACCCGGTCCTGCGCGACATCACCGAGCGGGTGGTCGTCGCCAGCAAGGGCCGCTTCGACCGGGCGGGCACGGCCACCGCCCGCCGGGCCGGTGGGCTGCCACATGAGAACACGCTGACGAGCGACGAGTTCATGGAAGCCACCCTCGACGTGTGGGACATCGCGCCCGAGAGCGCCCGCCGCGTCGATCATCCGGCGCCCTTCCCCGTCGAGCTGCCCGAGCGCCTCATCCGCTTGTACACGTTCAAGGACGACCTGGTGCTCGACCCGTTCATGGGCTCGGGGTCCACCCTGGTGGCGGCCGCCCGGTGGGGCCGGCGCTACGTCGGCTACGACCTCGACCCGGACTACGTGAGGATCGCCAAGAAGCGGGTCGCGGCCGAGCTGAAGGCCGCCTCTGCCCCCGGGCCGGCCCCGGCCAAGCCCGTGCTGACCGTGGCCGAGCAGGTGCTCATCGATGCCGGGTTCGACGTGGTGGGCCGGGACCAGCGGATGCGGGGCCTGGGCCTGGCCGTCGACCTGGTGGCCAAGGACGCGGCAGGCACGACGTGGTACTTCGACGTGTCGGGCGCCTTCACCACCACCCGGGGCGGGCTCCTGCGCAACGAGGCGGCGTGGAAGGCGCTGGGCCGGGCCAACGTGCTGGCTCGCAACGGGCGCATGCCGCTCGTGCTCCTCACCTCGCACCTGCCCAAGCGCCGCAGCGAGGCCGACCAGGCCCTGCGGGCGGCGGGGCCGAGCGCCTTCTTCGACGCCGTCGAGCTGCTCACCGACGAGGGATTCGAGCGCCTGGAGAAGTACGCCCAGGGCGGCCACCACCACCGGCCGGGCGTGGGCTTCTGGTCGGACGCCGAGTTGGACTCGCCCGCCTGACCCTTGGCCGACCTGCGCACGACGGTCACCGAGTTGGCCACCGGCCTGGGCATGCTCGGCTATCCCAGCGTGGCCGAGGCCCTGGCGGCTCGGCCCCCGGAGATGGCCAGCGTGTCACCGGAGTTGTGGGACCAACTGGCAGGCGCCCACGCGGGCGGGGCCTTCGACGCCGACTTCGCCGCCGCCTTCGACAACGGCCGTGCCTTCCTCTTCGCCCGCCAAGGCCTGCGGGGGCGGCGGCCCATCGTGGTGGAGTGGAAGGGATCGCACCGCGACCTGGGCGACGAGCGCCCGCCCGTCGACCTGCGGGTCGACCACGTGTACCTGGTGAGCTGCAAGTACGAATCGGACGTGCTGGCCAACGCCTCGCCGGCCCGGGTGTTCGACCGCCTGCTGCGCATCGAGCACGGAGGCCGCAGCACCAACTGGTTCGCCGAGGTGGCCCCCGACGAGCACCAGGCCCTGTACGACGCCGTACGCACCCCCGACGTCCCCGAGCGGGTGGAACTGCTCACTCCCGCCCAGCAGAGCGAGTTGAGCCGGGCCCTGCGCAAGTGGCCCACGGGCGTGGCCGCGGACGCCTACGCGGCGCTGGTGGCGGCCGTGGCCGAGCGGTCGGCCCAGCGATGGCGGGACGCCCTGGCCGCCGCCCCCGCCCAACAGCGAATCCTGCTGTGGCGGCTGTTGCGCATCGGCTCGGCGCCCTACTTCGTGCTCGGCACCCGGGGCGCGGCCGGACTGCGGTTGCGGGTGGCCACGCCGTGGGACTGGTCCCAGCGCTACGACCTGCGCCGCTTGGACGTCAGCGCCCAGGCCGGGGGCCAGCCCCGCGTGGGGTGGGTGGCGGTGGTGCGGGACCGCCACTCGGGGGCCGACGTGGAGGTGCGGGGCCACGTGGAGGTGCGCTGGGGCCACCGGCGCTTCTCGGCCCCGGAGGGCAAGGTCTACCTGGACACGCCCCACGCCGACGTGCCCGGCTACGTCCCCCTCACCTGAGGCCCGAGCGGGACAGGCCGGGACAGGGGCGGGGACAGGGCCGGGGTCAGGGCCGGGGTCAGGGGCGGCAGGTGCCGGAGCCGGCATCGGTGAACGTGCTGCCGGCCGCGGGCAGGAACCGCCAGTCGTACGAGTCCGGGTGCAGCGTGAGCCGGAGGATGCCGAAGCTGCTGCCGTCCCACGCCTCGCTACCGGCCGCCTTGGTGGCCCGGGGGTAGTGGCTGGCCCCACCGGTGCCGACCACGAACTCGCGCACGCCGTCGATGGGCGCGAAGCGCTCGTAGTCGTGGTCGTGCCCGTTCAGCACCACGTCGATGCCGCCGGCCGCCGCCGCCTGCCACAGCCCGTCGACCTGAGGCTGGTCGCCGTGCAGGCCCGAACTCCAGCGGGGATGGTGCCAGTAGGCGAGCGTGCACCGGGCCGGGTGAGCAGCCAGGTCGGCCCGCAGCCACTGCACTTGGGGCGAGTCCGGCCCGCAGCCCACCGCCCCGCAGTTGGAGTTCAGGGAGACGACGTGCCACGCCCCCACGTTCCAGCTGTACCAGCCCTGGCCCGGCGCCCCCACGTTGGTGAACTCGGCGAAGTACCCGGCCCCGTCCCGGGTGCCGTACTCGTGATTGCCCAGGGCGGGGCGGATGCGGTCCCGGAACGGGCCCCAGGTGGGGTCGAAGCAGGAGCGGAAGTCGGTGACGCTGCCGGCTTCGTAGGCCAGGTCGCCCAGGGCGGCGATGGGCGCACCGGCCGGTTGGGTACGCACGAGGGCGGCGGTGGCCGCGTCGCCCTCGGACGAGCACGAGGCGATGTCGCCTGCGGCCAAGAGCACGGGATCGTTGGAGGTGGCGACCGTCGTCGTCGTGGTGGTGATGGTGGCGGGCGCGGCAGTGGTCGCCGTCGTGGCCGGCGGCGCCACCCGGCGGCTGGATGGGGAGCAGGCCGCGCTCAGCGCCAGGACGAAGAACAACGCACGACGGTGCACCACCGCCCAGCGTGGCACGGCAGCCGAACCGGCTCAGGTCGCCCGTGCCGTCGACCGACGGTGGCGGCACCGTGACCCACGCCGTGTTCGGCGCCGCGCCCAATGTCCAGATCGAGGACGCCGCCCGCCGGCACCACCGACGCCGGGAACCAGCCGGCGTCGAAGGCAGCGCCGTCCAAATCCAGCACCGGGAACACCTGCCAGGCGGAGAAGCCGCCCGGGTCGTCGTTGCCGGGCTCGCCCGGTTCGTCTAGCTCACGCGGGCAAGAGAGGCAGCCAGGCTCCCCGGCACCAGCCAGCCCGCCAGCTCTCGGGCGGGCACGGGCTTGCTCCAGTAGAAGCCCTGGGCCAGCTGGCAGCCCAGCGCCTGCAGCGCGGACCGCTGTTCCACCGTCTCCACCCCTTCCGCCACCGTCTCGAGATGGAGAGCCTCCGCCAGGCGCACGACGCTCGTCACGATGACAGCCGCTTCCTCTTCGCTCCCGAGCTTGGACACGAAGGTCCGGTCGATCTTCACCACGTCGACGGGTAGGTCACGCAGGTAGGCGAGGGACGAGTACCCGGTGCCGAAGTCGTCGATGGCGATGCGCAGGCCCAGGTCGTGGAGGGCGGCGAGGGTGGAGATGTTGCCGTTGGCGTCGTCCACCAGCACGCTCTCGGTGACCTCGAGACAGACCTGCGACGGGTCGGCGCCCGTCCGTTCCAGGATGGCGCTCACGGTCGTCACGAAATCGGGGGAGCGAAGCTGCCGGGGCGAGAGGTTGACCGCCATGGTGAGGCGCTGGGTTCCCTGGGCCCGCCAGACCGCCAGTTGCCGGCACGCCTGTTCGAACACCCACAGGCCGATAGGGACGATGAGGCCGCTCTGCTCGGCCACGCCGATGAACTCACCCGGGAGAACCAGTCCCCGGCCCGGCCGTTCCCACCGCAACAGGGCCTCCACGCCCACCAGCTCACCACCCTCCAACGTCACCGTGGGTTGGTAGAAGACACGGAACTCGTCGCGCTCCAGGGCCCGGTGCAGGTCACTCTCGATCTCGAGTTGCGCCTGGTTCTCCCGGCGCAGTCGATCGTCGAAGAGGGCCACTCCCCCGCCCTCGCTCTTGGCCTGGTACATGGCCGCGTCGGCGTCCCGCAGCAGGGTGAAGGCGCTGTCCTGCCGCCCCGTGGAGATGCGCACCCCGATGCTGGCCCGTACGAAGATCTCCCTGTTGCCGAGCACGACGGGTTCGGCCAGTGCTCGTACCAACCGGTTGGCCACGGCGTCGACGCCCACGGCGCCTTCGGGCCCCTCACAGGCGATGACGAACTCGTCGCCACCCAGCCGGGCCACGATGTCGCGATCCCGGACAACGGTCGACAACCGCCCGGCCACCGCCACCAGCAGCGCGTCGCCCACGTCGTGGCCCAGGCTGTCGTTCACGGCCTTGAACCCGTCGAGGTCGACGAACAGCACGGCGACCTGCGTGTGGCGCTCGCCCGTGCGGCTGAGGGCGTCGTCCAGCCAGTCGAGCAGGAAGGCGCGGTTCGGCAGGTCGGTGAGCGAGTCGTGCCGGGCCTGGCGGGCCAGGCGGCGCCCGTAGCCGCCGATGCGGCCGATGGCGAGAGTGATGACGATGGTGGCGATGGCCCCGTCCACGTACTGGTCACGCGCCTCGATGCGATGGTGGACGGCGACGAAGGACAAGGGCACCACCAATGCCGACGCCGTCATCACCAGCTGGCGCAACCAGCTGGGGCCGGCCTTGTCGTCGACGCTCTCGGGTTCGCTCAACTCGCCCACGTCGCGATGAAGGCAGGCCACCAGCATGCAGAGCAGTGAGACGAACCAGAACACCTCGCTGATCCCGCCCACGTGGTAGCTGCCACTCGCCTGCCGCAACCCGTAGTCGGCGTCACCCGCGAGCTGGAAGACGACGAACGACGTGATCAGCACGAGCGGGCCCGACCACGCCTTTCGGCGCAGCACGAGCTGGACCGTGATCACGACGAGGAACAGGTCGATCATCGGGTAGGTGACCCACACGAAGCGGCTGAAGGACGTGGCCGAGGTGGACGAGACGTTGGGGTCGATGAGGAACTCCCACGCGGCCACCGCCACCCCGCCGGTGATGATCATTGCGTCGGCCAGGGAACCCCAGTTGGCGTGCGCCCGCCCGGCCCGCCGGGGAGCATGGACGAGGGCGACGCCGGCCACGACCAAGGCGTAGCCGGCGAGGAAGGCGAGGTCGGCCAAGGGCGGGTAGTGCGAGAAGACCGGCAGACCCAGCATGGTCGTGTAGAAGACGACGTTGGCACCGAGGTACAACGTCAGGCCGGACAGGAGCAGGGCCGGCCCCATCCGCCGGCCCCGGGGATGGCGGTGGACGGCGATGGCTGCGGCCGCGACCGTTCCCGCGTGCACGGTGAGGTGCAGACCGACCTGGAATACGCCGCCGGGGGGCACCAGGACGTACAACGCGACGAGCCCCACTGCGAGCACGGCGAGGCGGCGGGGCCCGGCCGGCCAGGTCTTGGGAACGTCCGTCGCAGTCGACGGGCGAGCCGGGCTCGGGCCAGGTTGGGGTCGCGCCGTTCGCTCCATGCTCGAAGTGTCGGCCCTTCGCAAGGCCGTTCCACAGATTCGGATGGCTCCAATCCCATGATGCGGATGCACCAGGCCCCGGGTCATTTCTCGCATACTGGACATCGCGGAATCAGGCACGAGGACGAGCTGGTGAGCGGGAGCGACGAGGACGTGGATGCAACCCGAGCGGTGTTCGAGAGTGCCTCTTTCGACGGTGTTGCGGGGGTCGTGGCCCACGGCCTCCTCAACACCATGACGGTGATCTCGGGCGCCGCCGAGATCCTGCGCACCGAGTGGGAGCACATCAGCTCGTCTCGCCGGCACGAGCTGTTCCAGCTCATCGAGCTCCACGCGGCCGAGGCCAGCGAAGCCCTCGGGTCGATCGCGCGGGGACTGCCCACGGAGGCACTCGCGACGCTCGACGAGCTGTCGCACCGCCGGGACGCGCCCCTCCCCGACCCGCCCATCCGCCTTCGCCGCCGCCGCAGCGACTGACGGGCGCGTCGCCACCGCCCCTGGCAAAAGGTTCTTCAAAGGTCGGGGACGGACGCTGGCTCGGTGCAGAGCAACCGGGCACGCCCCGCCCAGTTCGGCCCCGCCTTCTCCCCCGTCCTCGAGGCTGCCCAGGTCGGCGCCGGGTGGGCGTTCACCCAGCTGTTCCAGGCCTACGGCCCCGCGGTGGCGGGCTACCTCCGCGTCCAGCGCGCCCCCGATCCGGACGGCCTGGCCAACGAGGTGTTCCTGCGAGTGTTCCGAGGTATCAGCCGCTTCGAAGGCTCCGAGGAGAAGTTCCGCTCGTGGGTCTTCACCATCGCCCACCACGTGCTGGTGGACGAGTTCCGGCGGGCTTCCCGCCGGCCCCAGGAACAGGACGGCGGTGACGAGATCGTCCTGTCGGAGCGGGGAGGCAACGCCGAAGACGACGCCATGGAACGGCTGGCCGACGGCGAGGTGCGCGAGCTCCTCGACGGGCTGGCGCCCGATCAGCGCGACGTGCTGCTCCTCCGGGTCCTGGGCGACCTCACCGTCGAACAGGTGGCCGAGGCCCTGGGCAAGACGCCGGGCGCGGTGAAGCAGTTGCAGCGGCGTGGCCTCGAATCCCTCCGCCGCAAGATTTCCCTGAGCGAGGCCGTACCCCTCTGAGGGGTACCCACCGTTGACGTGAGTGACATGCGCGAGCTACCGACACTGACGAACCAGGACGTGGAGGACCTCCTCACCGGGCTGACCCCGGAGACCGAGGGACTGTCCGACTTGGCCGAGCTCTTGGGGGACCTGCGGGTCGCGGTTGACACCGCACCGCTTCCGACGGTTGGAGCGGGCCTGACGGCCTTCCTCGACGGGTCCCACGAAGCCACCGCGGTTGCGGACCTCGCCTCAGCGAAGTCCGGGAGGACACTCATGACAACCGTCAAGCACGTCTGGAGGAAGTTGAGCGGAAAAATCGTCGTCGGCCTGGCCGGCCTGCTCGTCCTGGGAACGGCCGGCACCGCCGGTGCGCTTCCCTCGCCGCTCCAGCACGCGGTATCCAAGGCGGCCGACGACATCGGCATCCAGATCCCGGGCAGCAGCCACCACACCGCGGCCCACGACGTCACCGAGCACGCCACGCCCGAGGACGAGGCGGCCAAGGAGGCGGCTGAGGAGGCGGCCGAGCACGAAGTGAACGACGACGATGCCGCCCACGAAGCGGACGAGCATCCGGTGCCCGAACATGCGGCCACCCCGGCCACGCCCGCCACGCCCGCCACGCCGGCTTCGCCGTCGTCGGCGTCTTCCGAAGCCGAGTCGCACCACAACAGCGGCAGCGGCAGCGGGTCCTCCTCCAACAAGGGTCCGGGCTCGGCCAACAGCGATCGCAATGCGCAGGCCCCCGAGGTCGAGCACCAGGTGCCCGAAGTGGAGCACCAGGTGCCGGAGGTCGAGCACCAGACCACCTCAACCACCTCGAGCACCATCGACATCAGCAACAAGCCCGCCCAGGCCGGCAGCGGGGGCGGGGGCGGGGGCTCCGGCCGCACCGGTGGGAAGTCGGGCAGCTAGCCCAGGCGCCTCGCCGGCAACAGTCCTCCCCAGCACGACTCCGACGGCCCGGGCTTCACCGCCCGGGCCGTTGCGCGTGCTCGGACTTCGCGGTCAAGCCGGCGTCGCGGCCGCCGGCGACCTCGGCGGGCCGGGCCTGGGGGCCCGCCGCCGCGTGGTCTGGCGACGTGTCGCCCGCTTCTGCCTCCTGCAGACGGTGGCGGCCCGCCATCATGCAGGCGCCGGCGATGCAGCCGAAGGCGACGGACACCACGCCCCACACCGGGCCGGACAGGTTCCACCCGAGGGCATGGTCGACAGAGAGGCGGCCGGGACCGGTGAAGGCGAGGGCGGCGGCGCTGGCGGCCAGCACGAGCGTGTACTCGTAACCACCCTTGGTGATGAAGAAGCCCTTGCCCACGTGGGCCGACATGGCGGCCACGAACATCACGCCGATGACAGCCATGGCCGCGAACGGGGTGAGGAACCCGAGGGCGATGCCCAAGCCGCCGGCGAACTCGGTGGCGCCGGCCGCGAAGGCATGGACACGGCCGGGGCGGAACCCCAGGTACTTCTCGAAGTGCGCACCCGTGTTCGACAGGCCGCCCCCGCCGAACCAGCCGAACAGCTTCTGGGCCCCATGGGCGGCAAGGGTCGATCCGAGCACAAGACGGAGCAGTAGCAGTCCCATTGTCACACCCACGTCGTACCCGGTCGGGCCGGTCGCGCACCAGCCCGCGGCGCGATCAGCCCACCGGCACCCGATCCGCGGTCACGTGGGTGACGGGCATGCCGATCTTGGACAGGCGGTGGAGCACGTCCTGGTGCAGCCAGCGGGACGGGCCCGGCGGGAACGTGGAGAGGATGATCTCGTCGAACTCCTCTCCCCGGTTGAGCACGTCCCGGACGGCGCTCACCGGGTCGGGGTCGCCCACCTCTCCGGTGGCCTCCATGCCCCGCTGGTGCAGGGCGGCGACGGCCCGGGTCAGGCGGGATTCGGCATCGGCGTGGGCCGCGCCTCGCGTGTAGACGAGGCCGTCCGGCGTGTGCGAGGCAGGAACCAGCAGGTGGAAGGTGCTCGGGCCTTCACGCACACACTGGACCAGGCGTTCGGTGAGGTGCTCACCGAGCAGGGTCCGGTTGGCGACGACGAGGTAGCGCATCCACGTACCTCCTCTCTTCTGCTTCTCACCCCCAGTCTGCCACCCCTACCCCCAGGCGTTCTGTCGAGAACGGAAATGGGGGCTACTCCTCCAGGCGCAGGGCGGAGATGAACGCCTCCTGGGGCACCTCGACCCGGCCGATGTTCTTCATCCGCTTCTTGCCTTCCTTCTGCTTCTCCAGCAGCTTGCGCTTGCGGGTGATGTCGCCGCCGTAGCACTTGGCCAGCACATCCTTGCGCTTGGCTTTCACCGTCTCCCGGGCGATGATGCGGCCGCCGATGGACGCCTGGATGGGCACGTCGAACAGTTGCCGGGGGATGAGCTCGCGCAGCTTCTCGGTCATGCGCCGGCCGTACTCGGCCGCCTTGGCCCGGTGGGTAACGCTGGAGAAGGCGTCGACAGGAACGTTGTTGAGCAGGATGTCGATCTTCACCAGCTCGGAGCGGTCGTACCCCGCGGTCTCGTAGTCGAGCGAGGCGTACCCCTTGGTGCGCGACTTGAGCTGGTCGAAGAAGTCCATGACCACCTCGGCCAGAGGGATGCGGTACACCAGCTCCAACCGCTCGGGCGAGAGGTACTCCATCTTCACCATCTCGCCCCGGCGGGTCTGGCCCAGGTCCATCACCGTGCCCGTGTACTCGGTGGGCAGGAGGATGGTGCAGGTGAGGAACGGCTCTTCGATGTAGTCGATCTTCTGGGGCTCGGGCATGGCGCTCGGGTTGTCGACCTCGACCACGCTGCCGTCGGTGAGGTGGGCCAGGTACTCGACGGATGGGGCGGTGGCGATGAGCGACAGGTCGAACTCGCGCTCCAACCGCTCCCGCACGATCTCCATGTGCAGCAGGCC
>Ga0070741_10015714_pt1 | contig 12764 bp, 9 predicted proteins | sample Coa_R1_4_FD_66440 | JGI IMG/M metagenome (GOLD analysis project Ga0070741, IMG submission 66440) | Surface soil microbial communities from Centralia Pennsylvania, which are recovering from an underground coalmine fire - Coalmine... | ecosystem: Environmental > Terrestrial > Soil > Unclassified ...
AAAACACTTCGCGTACTGTACGAGCTGCCGTTTTGACCCGTGACGCCCCGGGGATGGGCGAACATATTAGGAGGACGATGAGGCCATCGCTGCTCGCCCTCCTGCTCCTCGGCTCGTGGTCAACCGCCGCGCCGATCCCTGAAAGAATACAAGAGGAGCACGGAGCGCTCCTCGATGGGAAGATCTACATCGCGGGCGGATTCGACTCGACGGACGTGCAGACGAGTCGAGCGTATCGGTACGACCCGAAACGCAACACGTGGGAGCGCATCGCCGACCTCCCCGCGCCGCGACATCACATGCCGCTCATCGTCGTCAACCACACGCTGTACGCCGTCGGTGGACTCGAGGGCGATACCCGGTTCGACGCCGTCGCCACGATGTGGGTATACGAGCCCGATGCCAATAAGTGGGTGGCAAAAGCGTCACTGCCAGCGCCGCGCGGTGCGTCGGCGGCCGGAGTGGTGGACGGGAAGATCGTCGTGGTGGGAGGATTCGGGCCGGCGCCAACGCATGTGCTGATCGACTCGATCGCCGTGTATGATCCGGCGAAGGACCGGTGGACGAATCACGCACCGATCCCCACCGTCCGAGATCACCTCACGGCGGAAGTCGTCGGTGGCATCCTGTACGCGATCGGCGGACGGCCGCTCGATCCCGCCGGCAATTACGATGTCGTCGAGGCGTATGACCTCGCGAAAGACCAGTGGACGAAGAAGGCGCCGATGCCGAGCAAGCGCGGTGGACTCGGGTCGGCCGTGGTCAACGGCAAGATTCACACGTTCGGCGGCGAAACCCGCACGTCTGTCTTCAATAATCACGAGGTCTACGACCCCGCCCACGACTCGTGGAGCGTCGCCGAACCCATGTCGATCGGACGACATGGCCTGGCGGTCGTCGCCGACGGCGATCGCATCTATGTCATGGGCGGCGGCCCGAAAGCCGGCAGCGGACAGACGGACCTAGTCGAAGTCTGGCGCTAACCATGCGACGAGTCGCGTGCAGCCTCCTGCACGTGGCGGTCGCCACCGCCGCTCTGGTCACATCCGGCGGAGCACAAACGGTAGCCGACGTCAGAGCGATTCAGCGCGAAGCACGCCACGCGTCCGACGTCGACAGCGCGGACGCGCTCGCGAAGCGGTGGGCGAGCGACTCCAGCACTCGCCTGACGATGCTCGGCCTCGCCGACCTGGCGTGGCTCACCGCGCACTACGACGTGGCGAACCGACGATACGTGTCGCTCGCGCCGCACAAAGGCCAGCGACCCGACGCCATCAGCATCTACGCGCAACTCGGGCTCGCGCGCGTGCTGCTGTCGAAGGGCGAACCCGGTCCCGCCGACACGGCGTACGCCAGCGCCGCCGCGCTCGCGCGGGCGGCCCGCGACTCCGTTCCGCTGGTCGAAGCCATCATCGGCTGGTCCTTGATGCGCTCGCACAGCCGCTCGCCTGCCGCCGCCGCGGCCCTGATCGCCGGGGCGAATCGCCTCATCCCGCACGGTGAAGATGGGCTCATGGGCGAGTACTACTGTACGCGCGTCGGCGTCGGCGCTCTCCCCCGCGGCGCCAATCCCATCGCCATGCTGAGAACCGGCGTCGCGCTCTCCCGGAAGGCCGGCGACCGCCACGTCGAAGCGCATTGTTGGTTCGAGCTGGGCAACGCACTCGTGGAGTCCGGCGACATGGTCGGCGGCATCGCGGCCTACGACACGCTCGAACATCAAGTCATCTACGCGACCGACCTCCAAGCCCTCGCGCGCATTCGCCAACGTCGCGCGTACGCCGAGGAGCAGTACGGCGACTATAACAGCGCCCTCAAATCGGCTCGCCTCGCCGTGATGTACGGAGAAGAGACGCACGCCCTGCCGGTCGTCGCGTATGCCCGCCTCACCGAAGGCACCGTCTATCTCGGACTCGGCGACATCTCCTCCGCCATCACCGCGACCGATAGCGCCGATCACGTGTTCGCCCAAGTCGGCGATGTGATCGGCCGGATCAACGCCATGTCCACCGCCGGCCGCGTGGCGCTGGCCGGCGACGATACCGCCGCGGCACGGCGTGCCGACACCAGCGAATATCGCCTCGCCTCGAGCATCGGCTCGTCGAGTTACAAGTCGGATGCCGAGGCCGCGCTCGCCTCTCTGGCGATGTACCAGAAGCAATGGGCCGATGCCAGCCGGTGGCTCGACTCGGTCGACGCCGACCTGGCGCGCGGAGGACTCCATGGCTGGACGGAACAGCAGCTGTTCAACCGCGGCGTGCTCGCCCTCGCTGCGGGCCGTTGGGTCGAGGCGGAGCAGCGGCTCGCACAGGTCGCGCACGGCCTCGACTCCGCACAGCACCGCGATCGATACGTGGCCGCCTCGCGCCTGGCCGAAATTCATCTCGCGCTGGGCGATACCACGCGCGCCGAGCATGAGCTCGTGGCGGCCGAAGATGTGCTCGATCGCTGGCGCGCGACGCTCGACGACCGAGAGATTCGCGTGCTCGCGTTCCAGGTCAACTCGCAAGCGGGTCGGCCGGATGCGGGTGTGGCGAAAGTCATCGCCGCGGTCGCCCGCACGGGACGTATTGGCAATGCCTTCGAGTTGGCGGAGCGGCGGCGGGCGCGAGATCTCGAGGATCGCTTGGCAACGTCCGACGCGTCCACGCCGTGGAGCACGTCGACCAACATCCTCGAGACCGTGCAGCACGCGCTGCCGAACGATACGACCGCGCTCCTCGAGTACGTGACCGGTCCGGAAGACGCGCCGACCACGTTGTTCGTGATCACGCGCCACACCCAACGCGCGTATCTGCTGCCGCCCAGCGACAGCGTCACCGATGACGTCGCGCGACTCGTCGCGTTCGTCGAGAACGGCGTCAACACCAACGCCGCCTCGACCGCGCTCGGCACAGTGCTGCTCGGGCCGGCGCTGGCCGATCTGCCAGCGAGCGTCACGCGCCTCGTCGTCGTGCCCGACGGCGCGTTGCATCGGATTCCATTCGAGGCGCTGCGCGTGAACGGCCAGTATGTCGTGCGGCGATACGCGGTCGCGCTCGCGCCGTCAGCCGCCGTGCAGTCGTGGCTTTGGGCGCACGACACACCCGCCGCGCACGGCGCGCCCGTCACGGTCCTCGCGTTGGGCGATCCGCGATTCGCGGGCGAGGCCCGCGGCGACGCGGAGACCGCGGCGTTCCGCTCCGCCTTCGACGAGACCGGTGGCCTACCTCGTCTCAAAGCCTCGGCCGACGAAGCCCAGCTCGTGGCACGGTTCGGCGCGACCGGCGTCGTGCGACTTCGCGACAGCGCGAGTGCGTGGTTCTTGAAGCACGCGCCGCTCGACTCGTTCCGCGTGATTCACCTCGCGACGCATGCCGTCGTCGACGATCGCGCCGCGACACGCACGGCGCTCGCGTTGGCGCCCGGCTCGGGCGAGAACGGGTTCGTCACGCCCAAAGACCTCGCCGCACTCAAACTGCGCGCCGATCTCGTCGTGCTCTCGGCGTGCCGCACCGCGGGCGGACGCATCGTCGCCGGCGAGGGCGTGCGTGGGCTCACGGCGCCGCTGATCGCCGCCGGGGCGCGTGCGGTCGTGGCAACGTATTGGGAGATCGGCGATCGGCAGACAGTTCGCCTCGTGCACGATTTTTATCGGGCGATGGCTGACGGGCACCCGGCGGCTGACGCGCTGCGGCTCGCGGAGGTCGCGGCCATGGAGCGCGGGGCGCCGCCGCGGGAGTGGGCCGCGTTTACGATCAGCGGCGACCCGATGGTGCGGGTGCCGATGACGGTGCCGCGATTCGACTGGTGGTGGCGGCTGTTCCACTAGCGCCCGTACCGCTCGTATCGGTCAACGCACCCAGGAATGCGATCAGCTCCCGTTTTTCGTTCGCGGTGAGATGCAGGCGTCGAACCGACAGTGTCTGATTCGGGAGACGCGCGCCGATGCCCTCGCCACCGCCGCGATCATAGAAGTCGATCACTTCATCCAGCGTGCGATAGACGCCGTTGTGCATGTACGGCGCGGTGACGGCCACGTTGCGCAGGGACGGCGTGCGGAAACTGTGCAGGTCGCGGCCATCGTGCGTGATGGCGTAGCGGCCGAGGTCCGCATCTGGCACCGCGTGGACGGTGTCGGCTGCGCGCGGGACGCCGAGCACTTCTACTTCGCTGCGATTGAACGCTGGTGGGACCATGCCGCTGAACAACGGCGGGATATGGCAGAAGCCACACTGGGCTTTCGACATGAACACGGTGAACCCCCGCCGCTCGGTCGCGGACATCGCGGCCGAATCGCCTCGGACGGCCCGATCGAATCGACTGTCCAGGCGAACGAGTGTGCGAACGTAGGCCGCTAGTGCCCGCTGGATTTTGACCGACGGCATTCCTAGCCGCGCCGCCACGGTATCGAGCGGCTCGCCGGACATCTCGCGCGGATTCGCGACGACGTCGGCTACCTGCGCCTCAAGGGTAGGCGCGCGCAGATCCATGAATAGATCATGCTCGAGCGCCGCGTTTAATAGCGTCGGGGTGTTACGCGTTGGATGAACGGCTTGACCGTCCGTGAACGCGTGCGACGGGAAGTGACATGAAGCACAGGAGCGACCGGACCGTCCGCCGAGTCGCGCATCGGTGAACAAGGATTGGCCGAGCGCGATTTCGGCCGCGTCAGGATTGGGGGCATCGGCCTGGGCGAACGCCCAGGGATCAAACGCGGCTGAATCGAAGAGGGACGGTGTACGCCAGAACGCCTCTCGCCTTGCTGGCCGCAGTGCGCGCGCGATGGCGGCGCCCTGATGCGAGAGGAAACGTAAGCGATCGAACGTCGAGTCGTTCGCTGACGCCAGCACGGCCGAAGCAGCGCCTAGCGCGGAGTCGAGCGCCGGTGCGCCGACCAGCGTGACGACGCGACGCAGGCCATCGAGCGCCGCCCCGCTCTCGGGCAGTCCGGCGTGCGCCAGACGTGAGTCGCCATTCGCGAGGCCGATCGCCTCGACACGCGCCAGCTCTTGGCGTGCGGCCTCCAAGATCGCGTCGCGCGACCAGGAGGTTCCGTATGTGGACACGCGCAGCTGATCGACCGCGGCGAGCATCGCGGCAACTGGCGTGGTCGCTCCAGGCAGCACGGTCGGGTAGAGGCGCAGTTCGACCGCCTGGAATCCGGTTGGCACATCGAAGACCGCGCCGGCGGCGGCGACTTCTGCCGAATCCGCCGCGTCGTCGGCGTCGTCTTCGCCACCCTCGGTGTCTTGCGCGTTCAGTGCGGCGGCGACTGCTGGGTCCGTGTACGCTACCCACCATTCGACACGTTTGTACGCTACACGCGCTGACTCGAATGCCTGACGGACATTCCTCGTGCCGGTAGCGCCAACGGTGGACAGGCGAGTGAGCGACGCACGCAGGCTATCGAGCTCCGCGCCATACACGACGCGCGCTGCATCGAGGTCGACTCGAGGATCCCCTGCGCTGCTTGCCCCACAGATGAGCAGTGGGGCAAACAGCCAAAGGCGGTTAGGGCGAACCAGCCGGGGAACGCGCACCGTTACGCGCGGCCAACGTCTTCGGCGGCCGGGCCGCGATCGTCGGCACCGGCTTCGTGACCGTGAAATGGTCGAGCAGCGAGCCGTCCGCGCTGATCTGCCGGAAGGAGAGTGTGCGTCCCCTCACATCGATCGAGCTCAACGAATGCTGCGCCGCCTCGAAGGCGTACGTGAACGGCTGCCAGCTCCCCCGATCGCCGGTCTGCTCGGGATTGTAGAGCTCCGCTCCACCGCCGCCGGTGACGATATAGATGACGCCCTTGGGCACGGTATGCCTCACGCCGTCAAATTCGTGGTCGAGCTTGTAGTCGCCATCGATCGTGAACGGCAAACGCCCATTCGTGCGGTACCACTCCGGCGCGTGCAAGGTTCCGTCGATCGCGACCTTGGGATCGCCGGACAGCTTCGGCAGGAACGTCATCGGGTACGAGCGCTGATAGTTGTGCACGTGCCCCATGAGCACAAGATCGACGTTGCCCGCCTCGAACACGTCGGACAGGAGCCGCATCTGCTGCTCGGTAAAATGCTCGCGCGACGAGTTGAACCCGGGCTGATGGAACATCACGAACCGCCACGTCGCGCCAGCCGCGTGCGCGAGATCCTGCGCCACCCAGTTGCGCAGCACCGGATCGGTCCAGTCCATGTACGGATCGGCGTCGAGCACGGTCCAATGCGTATTCCCGTAGTCGAACGAGTAGTTCGCCATACGCGGATAGTTCGGCCCGTACGCGCGCGCCATGATGCCCGCGAGCATCGAGTCGCTCGCGATGAGCGGCGCATTGTGGCCCATCTTCGTGCTCGGCCCATTGAGCGGCATCGACCAGTACGAGAAATACGCCCCGAAATCCGCGAGCGAGTCATTCACGTTGCGCAGATAGCTCGCGTCGTGGTTGCCGATCGCGGCCACGAACGGTACCGACTGCAAGAGCGGCGCGCCGGTCGTCGGCGACGCATTATCGGCGCCATAGATCGGAAAGAACTTCGTCCGATACTCGCTCATGCGACCGGAGCTGTAGACGATATCGCCCGGGATCGCGATGAAGTCAGGGTGCTCGAGATAGGCGCGATAGGCGACCGCGCGCTGCCCCGGCGTGTTCTGTCCGGCATCGCCGAACAGCACGACGCGGTACGGCTCGTTCGGACCTTTGCGCGCCTGGCCGGTGGCCGTGAACACGACCTTGCCGTCCCGCTTCACGCGATACTCGAACTTGGAGCCCGGCGTGAGATCGCCGAGCGTGCCGTGATAGACCTCGTACGGCTCGAGGCCCGGGACCTCGATGCGCGAGGGATAGAAGGTCCGCTGCGGCTTCCACACCGTCCCGCCAGCGGGCTTGAGATCGACTTCCCAGTCGGCCGACCCGGTGTCCGAGTGCCACAACAGGGCCATCGTCACCGACTCGGCCGACGGCGCGTCACCGAGTTGGAGATAGGGGCGGACTATGAAAGGCGTCGGCGCCGAGATGGCGGCGGCCGCGACGGCCTGCACCAGCATCAAATGGAACATGTGACTCAGCGTGTGGGCGGCAGGGTGAAATTACACAATCCTGCCCCTTAAGACACGGCGAACGTGTAACAACCCTAACGCCGGGCTGAGCCTGGTGCGATCTTCGCCCTCATGCGAGCCCCCGCCCTGATCGCCTTTCTTGCCGCCACGCCGCTGGCCGCGCAAAGCGTCGCCGACTCCTCTCCGTTTCGGGCGCTGACCCTCCCAACGCCGACCGAATACCGGTCGTCATCCGGCCGCCCCGGCCCCCGGTACTGGCAGCAGCGCGTGGACTACCGGATCCGCGCCTCTCTCAATCCGGACCTGAACGAGGTCCGCGGGCGCGAAACGATCCATTACGTCAATAGATCGCCGGATGCGTTGCCCTATTTATGGATGTTTTTGGAGCAGAACATCTGCGCGCCGTCGAGCATCACGAACGTGCTCGATCAGCCGCCCTTGGTCTTCCTCGGCAGCACATTCGACTTCTCCTGCCAAGGGTTCGCCGGTGGACTCACACTCGACTCGGCGCGGGTCGGAGGCAAAGAGGCGCAGAAGACGATCTATGGGACCACCATGCGGATCGACCTGACCAAGCCGCTCGCACCCGGCGACACGATCGATCTGGATTTCGCGTGGTCATTCCGTGTGCCAGAGCAGGGCGCTGGCCGCATGGGTCACGACGGAACGCTCTACGAAATCGCCCAGTGGTATCCGCGCATGGCCGTCTATGACGATGTGCATGGATGGAACCATGAGCCGTACATCGGCGCCGGTGAATTTTATCTCGAGTACGGCCACTTCGATGCGTCGATCACGGTGCCCGCGACGTACATCGTTGCGGCAACGGGACGATTAGCGAACGCCGATGAGGTGCTGACCGCCAACGAGCGCGCGCGCCTCAAACGCGCGTTGGCATCGGAGACCCCAGTGGCGATCATCGCGAAGGACGAAGTCGGAAAGAGCGAGACCAGGCCGAAGACAACGGGCACGATGACATGGCATTTCGTCGCGGACAGCGTGCGCGACCTGGCCTTTGCCGCGGCGCCCAATTTTCGCTGGGACGCCAGTGGGTACAAAGGCATTCTGATAGAGACCCTGTACAGAACAACCGCCGACAAGTGGGAGGAGGCGAACCGGATGGCCAGAGGTGCTATCCAGTACTTCAGCGAGCAATGGTTCCCCTACCCTTATAGCCACGCGACCACGATCGAAGGCCCGATCGAGGGCATGGAATACCCGATGCTGACCTTCGTGCCGAACAGCCCGTCGCGCGAAGAACAGCAGTGGGTCCTCGCGCACGAGTTCGGCCACGAGTGGTTCCCCATGGTCGTCGGCTCGAACGAGCGACTGTACCCATGGCTGGACGAGGGCTTCAACACCTTCATCGACCTCGGCAACGCCGCGAAATACTTCGCGGGCACCGCGTACGGCGACACGATCGAGGTCCACCCATTGCACCTCTACCCGGATCATAGCGTGCCGGGCGCCGAGCAACCGATCATCACGAAGCCGACCGAAGTGCACGACCTCTTCTGGGACGCGTACCAGAAGCCCGCGCTCATGATGCAAGAGCTCCGCTATGAAGTCCTCGGCAAAGATCGCTTCGACGCCGCGTTCCGCGCGTACATCCGCGCGTGGCAGTTCAAGCACCCGACGCCGTCGGACTTCTTTCGCATGATGCGCGACGAGTCCGGCATGGATCTCGACTGGTTCTGGCGGGGTTGGATCTATACGACCGCGCGACTCGACCAAGCCGTCGACTCAGTCGTGGGACCGAAAGTGTATCTTTCGAATCGCGGAACGATGATCATGCCGGCCGAGCTTGCTATCACGTTCGATGACGGGACGCAGTCGACGGTGCGACTGCCGATCGAGATGTGGAATCTCGGTTCACGCTTCACGTATCGCGTGCCGGGCTCCAAGCACATCACGCGCGTCGAGCTCGACCCGCGGAAAGGCCTGCCCGACATCGACCGGCGCAACAACGGGTGGCCGCGCCCATGAGCGAGCAACCGTGATCGTCCGTGTCTGGCACGCGCGCGCGTCGCTCGTCGACCCATCCGGGTACCCCCGGCATTTCATCGACCACGTGCTGCCGGACCTGGAACGCATCGAGGGATTCGCCGGCGCCACGCTGCTCCGGCAGACCCGCGCGCACGATATCGAGTACGTCGTAGAGACGCGGTGGACGTCAACGGATGCGATCCGCGCGTTCGCGGGCGCGAATATCGACCGTGCGGTGGTCGCGCCCGACGCTCAGGCCTTACTCATCGACTACGATCAGCGCGTCGCGCACTACGAGATCGTTCACGAAGCCTGAGCGCGATACATCGCGCGAAACTGTGCGATCGCCGGGTCGGGAAACGCTTTCAGCGTCGTGAAGATCTCGGCCGCGAATTCGACGGCGCCGAGACCCGAGGCCGAGATCACGCCGCGGTCGGCGACGGCGAGCGTGTCTTCCACGTACATCGACGGGGTCTCGTAGCCTGGCGCGTAGTGCGAGAGAAAATCGCGTCCGTTGCTCGTGTGACGTCGATCACGAAACAACTCGGCGCGCGCCATGGCGATGGTTGCGGCGCAGATGCCGGCGATCGGGATCGCTTTGGCTCGCAATGTGTATAGAATGGGAGCCAGACGATCGGCGGGATACTCGCGTTCCCACATGTCGCCGCCGGGCAGGATCAGGAGCTCGGTGGAGTCGGGAACCAGATCGTCGAGCACGGCATCGGGCGTGACGCGCAGGCCGCCCATCGACGTGACGGGGGACAGGTCATACCCGAATGTCTTGACCGACCGGTTCCCCCAGCGTCGAAGGCCAGTCAGCGCGAACGAGGGCTCCCAGTCGGCAAACCCCTCGAAGATGAGAACTGCCGTACTCGGGCTTGTCATGAGTATGTTTGGGTCCATGTCGGACAACGAGGAGCCGCGCACCCTGCGCGACCGGGTGCATTTGGAGTATAGCCTGCGAGGCAACCAGATCTACGTGACGTATCCGCCCAGCTACACCGGCGGATTTCCGATCGGCGAGTATCCCGCGTGGTACGAGACGGACCCACCCAATGAGATCACCCGCGAACGCGTGGCGATCTGGCGTGAGTTGAGGAACTCCATATGAGACTGCTCGTCCTAACGGCCACTGCCCTTCTGCTCTCGGGTGTCACGGCGTCCGCGCAGGACCAGGACCCACCGACGCGCGCGGGACGGCTCGCCATGTTCCAGGGCGCTGTGTCGATCCGTCCCGCCAGTGACACCGAATGGGCCGCGGCACAGCCGAATCGGCCGCTGACGACGGGTGATCGCGTATGGACGGACACCAACGCCCGGGCCGAAGTGCAGGTGGGCAGCACGCGGCTCCGGCTGTCCAGCGGCACCGAGATGGACATCGCGAACCTCGACGACAACACGCTGCAGGTGAGCATTCCGCAGGGCACGCTGACCGCACGCGTCCCTCGCCTCGAGAACGGCGACGCCGACGAGATCGACACGCCAAACGCCGCGATCGGCATCGGCCAGGCCGGTAACTATCGCATCGACATCTCGCCCGATGGCAACAGCTCGACGATCAAGGTCTTCTCGGGCCAGGTGCGCGTCACCGCGGCCGGCTCGTCGTTCGATGTCAACGCGCATCAGCAAGCCACGGTGAACGGCACGGACCAGCCGACGTACGACCTGGCCGATCTGGGCCCCGGAGACGGCTGGGACCAATGGAACGATGACCGCGACCGTCGCGAAGAGGCGTCGGCCTCGGCGCGGTACGTCTCCGCCGACATCGCGGGCTATGACGATCTCGATGGCAATGGCGACTGGCGCGACGATCCCACGTACGGCCCGGTGTGGACGCCGACGACGGTCGTCGTTGGATGGAGCCCGTATCACTACGGGCACTGGGTGTGGACAGGACGGTGGGGCTGGACGTGGGTCGACGATGCGCCGTGGGGTTGGGCGCCGTTCCACTATGGCCGTTGGGTGTACGTCGAGGATCACTGGGGCTGGTGCCCGGGTCGCGTCTACGAGCGTCCCGTATATGCGCCGGCACTCGTCGCGTTCGTCGGCGGCCGCGGATGGAACGTGGGGGTGTCGTTCGGCGGCGGCGTCGGCGTGGGTTGGTTCCCGCTCGCGCCCGAGGAGCCGTACTACCCGGCATACCACGTGAGCAACACGTACATCCGGAACGTGAACGTCACGAACGTCACCAACGTGACGAACATTACGAATGTCACCAACGTGACGAACGTCACCAACATCACGTATCGCAACCGTTCGTTGCCGGGCGCGGTGACGGTCGTTCCGGACAACGCGTTCCGGAATGGCCAGCCCGTCTCGCGCTATGCGGTACGCGTTCCACCATCCGCGATCCAGAACGCGCCGCGCTTGGGATCGGCCGCGCCGTTCGTGCCGACGCAGCGGAGCATCGCACCGATCGCGTCCGAGCATCGTCCGCCGCCCGCCATCACCAACCGCACGGTCGTCGCGGTGCGCCAACCGCCAAAGGCGCCGCCGTCGTTCGCCGAGCAGGCGAAGCTGATCGAGGCGCACCCGGGCCGGCCGCTGGCCCCGACCGAGATCGCATCGATCAAACGTCCCGAGGCGCCACCGGTTGTCCCGGTCCGTCCCGCGAATGAGCCCGTGCGCCCTGGCGTGACGCTCAAGCCCGCGCGTCCGGCGATCGCGACGACGCCCGCCGCGCCAAAGCCCGTCACCCGTCCTGGTTTCGTCGCGACACCAGCACCACGGCCGACACCAGCCGTGCCGCGTCCGCCGATCGCCGAGCCCACGCGTGGTCCGGCCACCGCGACGCGCGTTCCGCAACCGCCACCACGTCCCACGATCTCGACTGCGCCGGCGCCGAACCGGAATCTCCAGCAGCAGTATCAACAGCAGCGAGATCAAATGGAAAACCGGCACGCGCAGGAAGCGGCGAATCCGCCGACGACCGCGACACCACAACAGGTCGCGAAACAACAGGCGGATGAGCATCGCGCACTCGACAACAATTACGTGCAGGCGCGCTCCAGTGGTGCGAGGTCGATGCCCGCCCCTCCGCCACCGCGTCCGCCACAACCGGCGGCGCGTCCCGCGGAGCCCGCACCAGCACCACGGCCAGCGGCACCCGCTCCGCGTCCGGCGCCGCAACCGCGTCCGCGCAAGCCGTAAAGCAGGCAACGTCTCTCGGGTTTTGCACGTAGTGAGTCAATGAAGATCTGGATTTTCTTGACGGTCGGCGTCGCTGGGGTCGCCAATGCACAACAGACTCCCGCGACGCCGACGCCGGGCCTGACAGCGCAGGCGATCGCCGACACGCTGCCACCCGATACGACCTTCCATTACGCGGCGACGTTGACGATGGATCAAGTCGTCGCCAGCGCGTTGCGATATAGCCCCGCGGTCGCGCAGGCGCGGGGCAACGTGCACTCCGGCCTCTCGAACGAACGCGTCGCCTATGGTGCGTTCCTGCCGAACGTGATTTTTAACGCGAACGCGCTGCAGCAAAACGCGAAGAGCACCCCGGCGGCGGTCAACGTTGGCGGCCCCCCGTCGAGCATACAGTACGCGCCGAACGCATACTGGGCCGGGCTCTCAGCGTCGTACGATCTGTTCACGGGCGGCCGGCGGCCGGCGGAGATCGCGGCGTCGAAAGCCGTCACGCACGCGGCCGATGCGTCGCTCGTCTCGCAGAAGTACTCGACGCAGCTGACCGCGGAGGAGTCGGCGTACGGCGTGTTGCGCAGCCACGACCTCGTGGTCGTGTCGATGAT
>Ga0070741_10015715_pt1 | contig 12764 bp, 12 predicted proteins | sample Coa_R1_4_FD_66440 | JGI IMG/M metagenome (GOLD analysis project Ga0070741, IMG submission 66440) | Surface soil microbial communities from Centralia Pennsylvania, which are recovering from an underground coalmine fire - Coalmine... | ecosystem: Environmental > Terrestrial > Soil > Unclassified ...
TCCGGGAGTGTCCTCAGGGCCTTGATGACGCCGGCTGCACCTGAAATTTCTATCATTGTTCCGGTCCGCTTCGCCCGGCAAACTATCAATTCCACACTCAAAGCTCTGCTGGAGCAGTGCGAAGGGATCGCGGCGGAAATTATTGCCGTCGTATCTTCGACCGATCCCACGCGGGAGGCGCTCAGGGAACTGGCCTGCGACCCGAAGCTGCGGATCATCGAAATGCCGGGCCGGCGCTCTGTTCCGGAGCTGCGCGGCGAAGGCGTGCGTCTCTCGCGAGGCAAGCTCATCGCGATCACAGAAGATCACTGCTCTTTTCCCCCAGGGTGGGCGGCGGGCATGATCGACGCTCACAGGACCCGGGAAATCGCCGCGGTGGGCGGGCCGGTGGAAAATGGCCGCGCCGGCGGCTGCTTGGATTGGGCCATTTATTTTTCGCGCTATCTCGGCTCTATGCCGCCGCTGGACTCCGGGCCTGCGGCATCGCTGCCTGGCAACAACGCTTGTTATAAGCGAGAGGCTCTGGAGCGCTGCGCGCCTCTGCTGGCGGGCGGCTTTTGGGAGAATGACGTGAATCGCGAGCTGCTTGCCCTGGGCTATATTTTGTGGCTCGATCCCCGTCTGACGGTCATTCATCGTAAACCGTATCGCTTCGCGCCTTATCTCGCACTGCGCTACCGGCATGCGCGCTGCTTCGGGGGCATGATCGCACGCACGCTCACCGGCTTTGGGCGCATGCGGCGGATTCTTTTTTCTCCGCTGATTCCCGCGCTGCTCATGCTTCGCTCCATGCGGCTGATCCAGGCCAAAAAGCGCCGCCGCCGGGAGTTCCTCGTTGCCTCTCCGGCGCTGCTGCTATGCTATTTGGTTTGGTTCTGGGGCGAGGTCGCAGGCTACATCGCCGGAGCGGGAGCGGCTTGTTCCGAAACGGATTGATATGGGGGCAGCCGGTTCTGAACCATTCGCATTCCGTCAGCCGGCCGGAGACGACTTCCCGCCATGCTCGTCTTTCCCTGCGGCTCGTTGACGGTCACAAGCGTGGACTCCTGGCGCGCCATTCTCACGTATCACTCGCTGGATGATTCCGGTTCGGTCATCTCTGTTCGCCCCAGTGTCTTCGCCCGCCACATGGAGGAACTGGCAGGGCAGGGCGTCAACGTGGTCCGCCTGACGGAATTGCCGGCTGCGCCCGCTCCGGCTCTGGCGCTCACTTTTGATGACGGGTTCCAAAATTTCTTCGAGTCCGCCGCGCCGGTGCTGGCCCGGTACAACTTCCCGGCAACGGTGTTTCTGGTGACAAACTATTGCGGAGGCGCCAACGATTGGCCCTCGCAGCCGCCCGACATTCCACGCCTGCCGCTGATGAGCTGGCCGCAAATTGTGGAACTAAGCCGGGCGGGAATCGAATTTGGCGCTCACACGGCGACGCACACGAATTTGGCCCAGTTGGAGGAAACAGCCATGCGGGAGGAGATTCTCTCCTCGAAGCAGCGCATCGAGGAGGCCACAGGTCGGCCGGTTTCCGCTTTCGCCTATCCTTACGGCTCCATGCCCGAGCCCGCGCAGAGGATCGTCGCGCGCCACTTCGCCGCCGGTTGCTCGACGCGGCTCGGCTGGGTCACAGCCGAAAGCCGCCCGGAAGCGCTGGAGCGTCTGGATATTTACTACCTCCGCTATCCCTTCCTGATCCGGCGTCTCTTCGAGCCCAGCGTGCGGGGCTACCTGGCGCTTCGCGGCGCACTGCGGGAATGGGCGTGATTCCCTTCGCCTGCCCGGCCTGCAAAGGCCCCGTGGACTTTGCTGCCAGCGCCTATCGCTGCGGCCGCTGCCGGAAGGAGTACCCGGTCCTGTGCGGCATTCCCGATTTCCGTATTCTTCCCGACCGCTATATCTCGATCGAGGACGACCGCCGCAAAGGCCAGCGGCTCTTCGCGGAAACCAGCCGCCGCAGTTTCCACGAGATGCTTGATTTTTATTACTCGATCACGCCGGAAGTGCCGCCGCCGCTGGCGCGCAAATTCACCGCGCATGCGCTGGCCGAGCCAGCCATTGGGGAGCAAGTTCTGGCGGAAATCGGGGAAAGTTCTCCAGACGGCGCGCTGCTCGACGTTGGCTGCTCGACCGGCGGCCTGCTCATCGCAGCCGCCGGCCGCCGGCTGGCCGCGCTTGTGGGCGTGGATGTGGCCTTTCGATGGCTCGTAATCGGGACAGCACGGCTTCGCGAAGCCGGAGTGCAGGCTCAGCTCGTCTGCGCAAACGCCGAGCTTCTGCCTTTCCCCTGCGGCCGCTTCACGGTCATCACCGCGACGGATTTGATCGAGCATGTCGCCGAACCCGCTCGCGTGTTCGCCGAGTGCTATAGAGTAGCCGCTTCCGGCGGGGCCGTCTACATTTCAACCAACAACCGTTTCGCCCTGGCGCCCGAACCTCACGCCGGCATATGGGGCGTCGGGTGGCTGCCGCGCGCTATGCAAGCGGGCTACGTGCGCTTTGTTTCCGGACGCGCATATCGCAATATCGTGTTGCGATCCGCCCGGGAGCTGGACCAATGGGTGAGGAAAGCCGGCTTTGAGGATTGCGCGGCAGCGCCAGCGCCGCTTGCCGGACGCGTATCGAATACCCGCTGGTTTGCGCCCGTGGAAAGTCTCTACAATCGGCTGCGCCGCGCGCCGGGATCTTCCGGCCTGCTGCGTTGGATCGGGCCGCGCCTTCAACTCCTATGCCGAAAATAGCCTCGCGGATCTTGTGGCCGGCGTGGGTCCTGTTTACGATTGCGGTGACTGCAAGGCCCTTTCTCTGGCATCTCGAGTATTACCGGCATCCCGGCAAAGAATTTTTTGCGGCATATCTGGCCCTTCTCGCCTTGCTGATCGTCGCCAGCTTCTTATACATCCGATTGAGACAATCACGGCCAGCGCTGACGGCCTGGGAACCGCGCATTTTCTTCGCTTTTTTTCTCGCGTTTTTTCTCTTTTACGCCTTCCGTCCCACACTGTATTCACTACTGACACTGTTTGTCTGCTTTGGTTTGGGCCGCCTGACGCTCGGCCGGCTGGCGGAGTCCGCGCTAGAACAGTTGACGCTGTTTCCTGCCGCCGGCCTGGGCATTATGAGCACCCTGTTGTTCGCCCTGGGGGCGTTGCATCTGCTCTACCGCTCGGCCGTGCTCGCTCTGCTGATCATGGGGGCGCTGTTGCTCCGGGCGAACGCGAAGACCCTGTGGGATCTGCTGCGCCGCGCGGCCGAGAAGTACCCGTCCGCTGCCGCGGATCCCCTGTGGGGGCTGTGCCTGATCTTCCTGTTTGTCTCGATGATAGCGAGCGCCATGGTCGTGCTCAGCCCGGAAATCGCTTTCGATCCTGTGAGCTTTCACTTCGTACTGGCGCGCGACTACGCGCTGCATCACCGCCTGGAAATTGTCCCTTATTTCCCGTACTCTTACTTTCCGCAAGGGATCGAGATTCTTTACACCCTCGGCTTTCTGCTGGAAGGGCAGATTACGGCCAAAGCGCTGACTTACGCTTTTTTCCCGCTTAGCGCCGCAAGCGTCGCCATGATCGGCCAGCGCTGGTTCGCGGAGTCTCGAGCCGGAGCTCTGGCAGCGATGGCTTTTTTCGCGACTACACCATTTATTGACTGGACGGGCAGCGTCGCCAAGAATGATCTGGCTCTGGCGTTGTATCTGCTGCTGGCGCTTTACGGCGCGGTCCGCTGGACGGAAACGAGGCGGTTCGGCTGGCTTGCCGCAGCGGCGCTCTTCCTGGGTTTCGGTTTTGGCGTGAAACATGTGGCGATTCTCGGGGCGGTTCCGTGGGCTTTGATTGTGTTGTGGAACTGGCGCTCTTTCCGTCTCAGGCCCCGGCAAGCCGCCGCTTTGGCGGCAGTATTCTTCAGTGCCGGTCTTTACTGGCACGTGCGGACTTTGATTCTTACCGGGAATCCGCTCTATCCGGAAGCCACCCGAAGCGCGGTCCGGTCCACAACCGCTGCCGGGCATCCCCAATTGACTCGCCTCGACCGTCTGGGCATCTATCTTTCGGTTCCGTGGCGCATCCACTTTCGCGGCTTGCCCGCCTTCGAATCTCCCTCGCCGAACCCGTGCGGGTTCGTCGTCATCGCGTTTCTTCCGCTGCTGTTTTGGCCAAGGCGCAACTCATCCCCAGCCGCCCGGCTTGTACTGGTATTTTGCGCCATATATTTTCTTTATTGGGCAGCGATTTTGATCAAGGTCCGGTATGCGATCGCCGCCTTCGGAGCGCTCTTCGCCTGCCTCGGAGACCGTGTTTGCCGTTTTCACTCCGATCGAAACGATGCTTTCCGGCGATATTGCGTCTTGGCGCTTGCGGCTTATTGCCTGGCCTTTTCTCTGACTCTGGTCCTGATTCTGCAGATCAATGTACCGCGGCTTGAACTATTCGCCCGGCGGATCAACCCCGACCAGTTTCTGCGCAAAACTCTGGTCACCTACCCTTCGATCGCTGCCTTGAACCGCCTGGCGCAGCCCGGCGAGCGGGCTTACTCGGTAGGAAACTGCTCGAGTTTCTACGCTGACGTCGGGTTCCGCTGCTATTACGACGCCGGCGGCAACTATTCTTTGGACCAGATTCGCGGGGAACTCGAGACCATGCGGTATCAGTATCTGCTGGTGTCCAACGCCTGGGCCGAACCCCACCATATGCACGTGATCGACCGGCTGTTTCATCCGCTGCTGGTGTACCAAGATGATTCGTTCCGCATTTACCGCCTGCGCCGGGTGAGGTGATCCTGGTTACTTCCCGGCGCCGATCAACAAGCGCATCTCATGGGCAGCGCGAAGCGAAAATCTCGTGGCCCAGACGTCCAGCGCCACCGCTGATGGTTGGGTCGGGTGGAAGCGGGCGTCGGGCGCTTGTTCGTCTCGATAGCCGGGTCGGGAAAACACGCCGCGCCGCTGCTCTACGAGTTTCCACGCCGGCGAGTGTGGCGGCGCGCATGGTGAAAGTGGATGGTTTCGCCAAAGAACGTGGTTCAATCAATGTTCAAAGTCGGCGATTTACAACGGTTCGGAGGGAGTGATCTCCACCGGCAGTCCTTCGCCCCAGCCGTATTTTTCGCGGCCCAACCGCTGGGCCAGCCGCCAGCTGTCGCGGTCGTGCTCTTCGTCCAGCACGCGGGCTGTCGCGGCGAATTCTTTTTCGCCGAGGCGCACGCGGACACGCGGGTCTTGCTCGATGTTTCGCACCCAATTCGCTTTTCGAAAATGCTCCGCCAGCAGATACAGCTTGCCATCAGCGGCCACAAACCAGATCTCAATCTGCCGCGGCAAGCCGGTCTTGCGGCCGGTCGTTGTCAAATAGAGTACTTGCAGTTCGGTGGGTTTCACGGCAAGCCTCTCGCCTGGGCTCGTGTCAGGCGACAGTGGCTTCCACCGGCTGGCGGCGAGTTTCGCTCGCAGCCTGGGCGAGATATTCGAGCGCCGCCGATATGCCCCCCTTAGAATGAGGCACGCCAGCCAGCGCCAGGCCCATCTCGACGCCGCTTAGCGTTCCAGCCAGCATCAGGTCATTGAAATCGCCCAGATGGCCAATGCGAAAAACCTTGCCCTGAAGCTTGCTCAGGCCATTTCCCAGAGACATGTTGAAATTTTCCAGAATCACCTTCCGGAGCTCGTCCGCATTGTACCCGGCCGGCATCAGCACAGCAGTCAGCGAGCTGCTGTATTCGTCCGGATTCAAGCAGAGCACTTCGAGGCCCCAGGCCCGCACAGCGCGGCGGGTCGCTTCGCCGTGGCGGGCATGCCGGGCGAAAACGTTTTCCAGCCCTTCTTCGCGCAACATGGTCAGGGCCTCCCGCAGCCCGTAGAGAAGGTTGGTTCCAGGGGTATAGGGGAAAAAACCGCTCTTATTGGGACCCGCCATCGCCTGCCAGTCCCAGTAGGATTTCGGCAGGCGGGCTGATTTGGACGCTGCCAGCGCTTTTTCGCTAATTGCGTTGAAACTCAAGCCTGGAGGCAGCATCAATCCTTTTTGCGATCCGGCCACGGTGACATCCACGCCCCATTCATCGTGCCGGTACTCCATAGAGGCGAGTGAGGAAATGGTATCCACCATCAACAACGCGGGATGCCCGGCGCGGTCCATCGCCTTGCGAACCTCTGCGATCCGGGTGGTCACACCCGTAGACGTTTCATTGTGAACCACCGCTACGGCCTTGATTTCGTGCCGCCGGTCCTCGGCCAGCTTCGCTTCGACAACCGCGGGATCGACGCCATGCCGCCAGTCTCCGGGTACGAACTCGGCGTTTAGGCCCAATTTCCCGGCCATTTCCCACCAGAGAGTGGCGAAATGCCCCGTCTCGAACATCAGCACCTTGTCGCCGGGCGAGAGAGTATTGACGAGAGCCGCCTCCCAAGCCCCGGTTCCCGAAGCGGGGTAAATCACAACTCGCCCGGTGGTTTTGAACACTTCCTTGAGGCCTTCGATCACCTCCGTCCCAAGACGGGCGAACTCCGGCCCCCGATGATCGATGGTTGGCCGGGCCATCGCGCGCAGGACGCGGTCGGGCACGTTGGTGGGTCCTGGGATTTGAAGAAAATGGCGTCCACTAGGAAATGACATAGAGCAATCCTCAAGGTTAAAAGAAAACGGACTAACAATAACCAATGTCGCATTCCTGGCCTGCCGATCGCAACTGCGGCAGGCTGGTTTCCTAGCGGGACCAATAAGGCCGGACTCGCCGCGAGGCCTCGCGGGCGGCGGTTTTCCTATTTTCCGCGCAACTCACGCGCGCACCAGGCGGAATCTGCTGATCTCGGGCGGGCAATTGATGCGAATGGGAATCCCGAAGTAGCCGATGCCTCGATTCACGTACAGATGCCGGGAGCCTTCTTTGTAAAGGCCTGAGATATACCGAAAGCGCAAAGCGCCCAGCCCGATTGGAACCCCGTTAATTTGTCCCAGCACGACTTGGCCGCCTCCGTGCGTATGGCCTGCCAGGGTGAGGGGAATTCCGAATTGTTCGGCCTCCATAAAGGTGTGCGGATGGTGGGCCAGCAGCACCCGGACCGCTTCCGGATTGCTGCCCCCCAGAATCTTCCCCAGGGCGTTCCTTGTCCATTGCTGCTGGTAAACGTTGGGATCGCCGCGGGTCGCTCCCAGCCAGTCCAAACCCGCCAGCAGCAATTCGGCGCCGCGCACCCGTATGGAAGCCCTTTCATTGCGCAAGAAGCGGATTCCGGCGGGCGCCAGACCCTCCATCAGGCGGTTGCACCCCGGATAGCCGGTGAGAGGATTGCGCTGATCCGAATAATAATCGTGATTGCCCAAGATGGCGTAGACGCCATAAGGCGCTTGCAGCCGGGAGAGACTCTCGGCTGCTTCCGGGAGCAGATGGAGGGAGCGGTCTAGAATGTCACCTGTAATCACAATCAATTCCGATCGCAGCGCATTGGCGGTTTCGACCACTGGCTCCATGTCCCGAGAGCGGATATACGGGCCGAAATGAAGATCGGAGAGCTGCGTGATCCGGAAACCGTCCAACTCGCGGGGCAAGCCAGCGATCGGAATCATGACCTCGGGCGAGATGTCCAGATCGCCCTTCGTTCCGTAAACTCCGTACGCGGCCGTTCCCAGCAGCGCCGCAGGAGCGGCCGGCGCGAGCCGCATGAGAAACCGCCGGCGGGAGGCGGGAGAGCTGCGAAAAAAAGAGGCTGGACCGCCTTCGGGCTGGCCGGCGCGGCTTTCCTCCAGCATGGGCTGCGAGCCGGCAGCCTCGTGCCTCGGCTTTGCAAACGGGGACGCGGCGTAACTGGAAAGCCAGCGCGCGCCCCGGCCAACGCCAAAAAGAAGGCCCTTCGGAACGGCTACCAGGAAGTAGCCTACCAGCATCGCCAGCCAAGCGAGACTTGGGTAGAAAAACCAATGCACCAGCGGCTCGGGAATGTGCTCCAGGCTCCACCCCGCCCAACTCATCCCAGCAGCGATCAAAAGCGGCCCGTTTACGAGCAGAAAGAAGACGGCCAGCAACTTTTGAAGGCGGCCCGGCGAGCTTTCCGGAAACCAAGCCATCAACCCCCGGCGAAGTCTCAGGAAAAGCAGGAAGTTGGAAATGAAGAAAACGCTGTAGACGGTCGCAAAAAGCATGGGCCGAATCGAATCTTCATTTTACCGCCGCCGGAATCAGCCGGTGTGGGAACGGGATCGTGGAACAGCAGCTGGCAATCGCCGCGTCACCAACCTGGAGCCCGCAAATGAAGACGTTAGCGGCAGGGCCTCGCAGCGGCGATTGATCACTCGCTGCCTTGGAAAGCGCATTCTCTGGGGCGCCCGCCGGAGGGCAAGTAGCAAATGAACGCAGAAATGCGGGGGCGCCGCCACCAGGCTAGGGAAGCGTCGCCCGCATTTCTATACATGCCTTCGCCGATGCAGCGATCGATTGATCAGGGGCAGCGTTTCTAAATTCCCAAAACGCGCTTCAGGGGGGAGTATCCCATGGCGCCGGTGAGCAGGCCCATGACAGCTACAGCGCTCAGCACGCCCTTCCATTTGTACCGGAGCGGAGCGAATATCGCCGCAGCAGCGGCAGCCGATCCAATAGCCATACGCACCTTTTGTTCAGTATCGCCGATATTTTCCCTCATGAATGTCTCCTCGCTCGTGAATAGATTTCTCCAGGTGCGGCCTTTTTGCCCGTGCTGCTCCGCCCTGGGTACGTGCCAGAATACCGTGAGTTGCCGGGGGAGTAAGTGAACCAACGCACACAAGCCGAGTGAAACGTCTGTTTGGGCGCAAAATGGCGTTCGGAACCGCCTGAAAGCCGCGGCGCATTTCCGGTCAATGCAACAAGGAAGGAACCGCTGTCCGCCGCACCTCCCTTTCCGTTTTGCCTGGAGGCTCTGCTCCTCAGGCGGTGAGGCGGGCGGCTCGCCGCTGAAATCCCTTATGCCTGCCTCAGAGGAACGCTCGATGAAGCCCAAACGTTAGACCTAAAGTATTTAGACCCACAAATAACCAATGACAGGGATTATGCCGCCGTCTGGCTCCCGAGGGTGATGCTGATTCAGGCCGGGGACGCGTGGGCGCTGGCGGCGAACATTCTCAAGCAAAAATTTACGAAGCGCAAAATCACCACCTCTGCGGCTTCGTACCGGCGCGGCGTGCCCGTAGACATTCGTCCCGGCGACGAAGGTCCGCTGGCTTTCGAGCGCTCGAGGGTCGTAATTCACCTGGAAGGCCGGCTTCCTTCCGAAGCGATTACCGCGACGATGAGGCAGCAGAACCGGCGCTTCGTTTGTCACCTCCTTCCACCCGTGTTCCGTGGCCCGCAATTCGTCCGCTCACAAGGCCGGAATTGGCATACGCCTTGGACGGGGCGCGTCCGCGGCGCCTGCGCTGGCCGATCTCAGCATCCCGCAGGACGCGCGGCAGCCAGCCGCGGCCCGGCCCCGCCGGTGAATGTCTGCCCGTGTCTCAACTTGTAAAGTTCCGCTGTTGGGATGATAATTTTTGGGGAACTCTCTGGCGAGCCTGTGCGAATATTGTTCAGGGGTAAGTCTGCGGCTCAAATAATGTGGAAACAGTTCATGTGTGCTTTGCACAGAGGAGAAGCCGACGCATGCGCCAGACGCGCTGCCCGGCGGGCCAAGAACAAGAAAAGAAAGACCGCGGTCCGCAAACACAGACCAATCTCACAAGCCCCTCAAGCCCCATGAGTATGCAGATGCTTTCGTTGAAAAATGGGAACCGGCGTTTCCCGCTTTTCTCCTGAGACAGCGGGGCGCTCCTTATGAAAAATTCCAAGCCGGTGAGTTTCGCATTCCTACTGAGTCTTCGAGGTCTTATGGAGTCGATATTCCGTAACTTCGCGTGCGCACTTCTAATCACGTGCCAGGCGCCCGGAATCCGCGCGCAGGAGACGCCGGGGCAGCCGCCCTCTACGCAACAGCCCTCGCCTTCCGGTCAGCCCGCGCCGCAACAGCAAACCATTCGCCAGGAACCCGCCGCCGGACAGCCGGCTTCGGAAGGTCCACGCAATATCAGCGATGGATCGTTCTCCCTGGATGTCTTCTATTGGCTTACCGGGGCGCGCCCGCAACTGCGCGGCAGCATTACCACGACGACCTCCACAACGGTCGGCCTCACCACGAAGACCACGACGACCACCACGCCGTCCAACCTCGCCTTTCCCGGAAAAAGCGAACCGGCCCGGGGCGCAACTTTGAGCATCCCGGCGGGACGATACAACGCACTTCGATTTTCGTACTTTCAGACCAGGGGCGGCGGCAATACCACAGCCACGCAAAACACGAACCTGTTCGGCGCCGTATACAACGCCGGCGATTTTCTGACGGCCCACTACACCTTGCAGAACGCCAAGGTTTCCTGGGATTACCTTTCCTACCGGCTTCCGCCGCGTGCCACGGGATTTCGTGTGAAAACCTTGTGGGAGATTCAGTATACGTGGCTTCGATCCTCGATTTCGGCGCCGGAGAAAACTCCGTCCGTCGATTCGTCGGGGAATCTCATTACAAACAGCTCGACGGGCACAAGGAGTCTGATTTTTCCAACGTTGGGGGCGGGCCTGGAGCACGCCGTTTCCAAAAATTTCCGGTGGGAGGCCAAGGCCTCGGGTTTCGGCATCCCGCATCACGGGAACATATGGGATACGGAAGCCTGGGCGGCGTATCGTTTTGGCCAATTGGAAGCCCGCGCCGGCATCAAGGCATTCCACTTCAAAACCTCTCCGAAAAACGACATCTATGTCGGCGGCGCCACCTTGTCGGGCGCATTCTTTGACGTTCGCTGGTATCCAAAATTGTAAAGCGACTTAGAAAACCGGCTTGCATGGGAGAAGCTAGAGGACATCGCGCACGACGCGGAAGCCGTAGTCAGCATATTGAAACGCCGGTGGGATGCTGGAACGCGCGCCGCAGCGGCTCACCTTGATATGATGCCGCCACGATCCGCCGCGCGAGGCCCGCCGCACGCCCGCTCGCGGCCCTCGCGGGTTGCGCTCGGGCGAAACCGCATAATACTCCTTGTCGAACCAGTCCAGGCACCACTCGTGAACGTTCTCCCCCATGTCAAACAGGCCGAAGGGATTGGGCTGGTCCTGCCCGACCGGCAGCGGTCCGGTGACTTCTCCGCCCCAACGGCGCTGATAAGCGGCGTGCGCCTCCGGCGGCGTATTTCCCCAGGCGTAGAGCTCCCCTTCTCGCCCGCCGCGCGCGGCTCGCTCCCATTCGGCTTCTGTCGGCAGCCGATAATGCCGGCCGGTTAAATCAGAGAGCCAGGCGCAGTAGGCCGACGCTTCCATCCAGTTCACGCCTACTACTGGATGCTCGGGATCGCTGAACTCGGGCGAGCGCCAGTAGCGAGGCTCCGGGTTCTGGGTTGCTTGGAGAAAGATCGCATAATCGCGCCGGCGAACCTGCAACGCAGCCATTTCGAACTCATCCACCCACACCCGGTGTACGGGCTGCTCTTCGTCTCGGCCCTGATCGCATCCCATGAGAAACCAACCCGCCGGTACGCGGACGCAAAGGGGCTCTTCAAAATTAGGAACAGAACGCATCTTTCGACCAACGGTTCCCCGTTCGAGTCAAACATAAGACCTCATGCGGCCTCCGCAGGCGCAGGAACATCTGGCAACGCCGATTTCCATACCTGCATACCGCCACTAGCCCTCGGCTGCTCGCCGCAGCCGCAGCGATCGCCCGATCTGGCCGCAGAACCGGGAAGGCGGCGCAAGCAGTCCCTCAAGGTTCACGGCGGAAGGCCGCCATTGCGCAGCACGTCGGCTAACCTGGCGCGGACCTTCTGGTCAACAGGAAGCGCATGAATCTTCCGAATGGTTTCTTCGAACGCGTAATTGAACGACCGAAGCTCCACTTCTCCTTTTTCCCACACCGCATAACACGCGGCAGGCCGGCCAGTCTTCGGCTGACCCAAGCTTCCCGGATTTACGACTTGTTGTTTTCCAAATCGCCGGACGAAAGGCAGGTGCGTGTGGCCGACCAACAGCATATCGGCTCCGGCCAATTCCACCTCCCGCTCCCATTGAGGCGAATCGGGGCCGCAGTAGGCAAACAGCGGGTCCGAAGGCGTCGCATGGCACAGCTTGATGCGGACTCCGTCGGCGTTGCGCCCGGAAGTCATGGGCAGGCTTCGTAGAAACTTCCGCTGAGGGCCGGAAAGAACCGAGCGCGTGTATCGCATCATCGCTTCGGCCATTTCTCGAAACGGCGCGGAACAGCGCGGATCTTCCCCATATCCAACGGCATGATCGTGATTGCCCCGGACTACCAGGGTCGCTTTGCTTTGAACGAATTCGACAACGTCGGCGGGATCCGGACCGTAATTCACAAGGTCACCGAGGACCCAGAGCTCGTCAAATGATTCCGGCAACGAGCGGATCGCTTCTAAATTTCCGTGAATATCGGAGATTATCACCGCCTTCATCGATATATCCGCACGATATGAAAAAGACTACAACAGCAAGCGAAGATGAAAAAGGAAATCGATCAAAAGTGGTATCTTTCAGCGGAAACCGGCCTCAGGAAAGATGGAATCCAGCGCGGTCGGGGAACCGGTTCTGGCGAGGGGCATCATCCGGACATGGCCGCGAGAAATTCGGCGTTGCTGCGCGTTTTGCTCATCTTGTCGAGAAGCAGCTCCATGGTTTCGACGCTGGAAAGCGGGCTCAGCACTTTGCGCAGCACCCAAACCCGGTTCAGCTCTTCTTTGGTCAGCAGCAGCTCTTCCTTGCGCGTCCCGCTCTTGTTGACG
>Ga0070741_10015716_pt1 | contig 12764 bp, 11 predicted proteins | sample Coa_R1_4_FD_66440 | JGI IMG/M metagenome (GOLD analysis project Ga0070741, IMG submission 66440) | Surface soil microbial communities from Centralia Pennsylvania, which are recovering from an underground coalmine fire - Coalmine... | ecosystem: Environmental > Terrestrial > Soil > Unclassified ...
GAAGTCCTTGCATTTCCTGCCCAGGCAGTTGCCGCCATCGCTTTCGATCAACTCCCACACCGGAATGGCGGGTCGAAAGGCCAGATCGCTGCGGCTGCCGTCGGCAGTGCGGCGGGCCCAGTCGGCAATCTCCTGAAGCTGCTGCGTTTCCAGATAGTCGGCCAGGAGCGTGGTGCGATTCTGCTGGGCGACGCGCAGCCGCCGCAGGCTGAGATAATTCGACCTGCCCTTGACCAGCAGGGCGGAGAAGGGGGACGGCATCACCGTCTGCAAAAAGGGGATGTCCTTGCCGACGAGCTGTTCCTGCAAGCTGATGGTGTGCGTGGACACGACCACCTTGCATTCCTTGTCGCGCAGGGCCGCGCCGATGGCGGGAACCAGGTAGGCGAAGCTCTTGCCCACGCCGGTGCCGGCCTCGACCATGAGATGACGCTTGCCCTTGATGGCCTCGCCCACGGCGCGGGCCATGTCGAGCTGCTGCGGTCGCACCTCGTACTGTCCCAGCTGCCCGGCAACGGCGCCGTCCTTGTCCAGAATCTTGTCCACCCAGGCCATGCAACCATTGTGACGGAAACCCAAGGGCAAAGAAAGGGGAGGGGCGGCGGCGGCGATGATGGCTGCTTCGGTTGCGTCGTTCTGTTATATTCGAGGTGGGGCTGGTCCTGGTGCCCAAACTCTGTTTGGGCACCCACTTCCCGAAACTCCGTTTCGGGCTAACACGCGACCACGCTGTTCCCGAGGTCGCGAAACAGAGTTTCGCGGAAGGACGTTCCCAAACGGGAGTTTGGGAACGAGAAACGCGACCAAGCGAGAAAAAGTGATATGGTGACTGGATGAGAAGATGACTGGGCACCTGGCATCTTGTCACGCCTTCAGCGTGTCATCTTGTCGCCAGTGCCAGGCTCGTCGCAGCATTGGTGTGCGCTTGCGCACCCGCCGGGTCGCTCCTGTTTGTGCGTGTCTCCATGGCCAATCTGATTTTCGAATATGACGTGGTAGTTGTCGGTGCCGGGCATGCGGGCATCGAGGCCGCGCTGGCGGCGGCGCGGATGGGGTTACGCACCGCCCTCTTGACGATGAACGCCGACAGTGTCGGGCAGATGAGCTGTAACCCAGCCATCGGCGGCGTCGCCAAGGGGCAGATCGTGCGCGAGATCGATGCTCTCGGCGGCGAGATGGGCAAGGTCATCGACGAGACCGCCATCCAGTTCCGCATGCTCAACCGCACCAAGGGCCCGGCGATGCACTCGCCGCGGGCCCAGGCGGACAAGAAAGCCTACCAGTTTGCCATGAAACGCCGCGTCGAGGAGCAGACCAACCTGACGCTGCGGCAGGAACTCGTCGAAACGATCCTTATTGAATCCAAGCCCCGAGGCGAGGGCTCGAGCCTCGGGGGTCAGGTTCTCGGCGTCAAGACTCGCGGCGATACTTTCTACCGCGCCCGCGCCGTTATCCTCACGACCGGCACATTCCTCAAGGCGCTCATGCACATGGGCGAGGCCAAGACCCGCGGCGGCAGGGCCGGCGACCAGGCCGCCGAGACGCTCAGCGATAGCCTCACCGCCTGCGGCTTTCAGCTCGCCCGCTTCAAGACCGGCACGCCATGCCGGCTCAATGGCCGCACCATCGACTTCTCCAAATGCGAACCGCAGCCCGGCGATGCCGACCCGCGACCCTTCAGTTTCGCGACCGAGCACATCACGCAGCCGCAGCTCGATTGCCATATCACCTACACGACGGCGGCAGTCCACGACGTCATCCGCGCCAACCTTGGGCGGGCGCCGATGTATTCGGGGCAGATTCAAGGGCGTGGGCCACGCTATTGCCCGTCCATCGAGGATAAGGTCGTCCGCTTCGCCGACAAGGAACGGCATCAGATCTTCCTGGAACCCGAAGGCCGGAACACGCTTGAATATTACTGCAACGGCATCAGCACGAGCCTGCCCAACGACGTGCAACAGGAGATGCTGCGGCACATTCCGGGCCTGGAGCATGCCGAGATTCTGCGCTGGGGCTATGCCGTGGAGTACGACTACGCGCCGCCGACGCAGCTGCAGGCGACGCTGGAGACGAAGCTGGTGGATGGCCTCTACTTCGCCGGCCAGATCAATGGGACCACGGGCTACGAAGAGGCCGCCGCCCAGGGGCTCATGGCGGGCATCAATGCCGCGCTCAAGGTGAAGGGGCAGGCCCCGTTCATTCTTGATCGCAGCCAGGCGTACATCGGCGTCTTGATCGACGACCTGGTGACCAAGGGGGTCGACGAACCCTATCGCATGTTTACCTCCAGGGCCGAGTATCGCCTGCTCCTGCGGCACGACAACGCAGACCGGCGCCTTACGCCGTTGGGCCGGCGCGTCGGCCTGGTCGCCGACGAAGCCTGGCAACGCCTGCAGAAAAAAGAAGAGAGCATCGGCTGGCTTGACAGGCTGCTGCGCGAGTTCAAGCACGAAGGGGACATGCTCCAGCGCTGGCTCAAGCGCACCGAAATCACGTGGGACCAGGTGCAGACATGGTGCCCTGAGCTAGCCCGGTTCGCACCCGAAGTCATTGAGCAGGTCGTGCTGGAGGCGAAGTACAGCGGCTACATCGACCGCCAGGCCACTCAGGTCGAACGCTTCCAGCGGCTGGAAAACAAGTCCATCCCGGCCCACTTCGATTACCAGGCCGTGCCGCAGCTTCGCTGCGAAGCCAAGGAAAAGTTGAGCCGCATCCGCCCGACGAGTCTTGGTCAAGCCAGTCGCATCAGCGGCATCAGCCCGGCCGATCTGGCAGTGCTGCTGGTGTACCTGGAAGGGCCGAGAAAGCCGGTGCGCTTGCAGCAGGAAACGTAGCACAAAAGCAGGCGTTTTGTGGAATAGAATGGGATGGTGAGCTTCTTCTCGCGCCAGCTATCCCTGGGTAGTCTGATGCCGCTGTGCCGGACGTTGCAGCACAGTTTGGCGGCGGGCTTGACCCTGCGCGATGTGTTTCGGCAACAGGCGGAGAAGGGGCCAGGCGCGGTGCGGCCTGTGGCACAGCGCATCCAGGCGGCACTCAATCGCGGCGACAGCCTGGAGCAGGCCCTCGAACTGGAGAAGGACTCTTTTCCGCCGCTGTTCCTTGCCTTGACGCAGGTGGGCGAGGAGACCGGTCACTTGCCGGAGATCTTTCGCGAGCTTGAGGAATACTTCGCGCTGCAGTTGAAGTTGCGGCGGCAATTTCGCGCGCAGATCATTCTCCCCGTGATTCAGTTCGTCCTGGCCCTGTTCGTCATCGCCATCCTCATTACGGCCCTGGGCATGATCGCGGCGACGCGCGGCGGCGACCCACCCAGGATCCTCGGCGCCAGCGGCTTCCAGGGCGGCGTCAACTTTCTCATTCTCTGCTTCGGCAGCTTCGTCCTGCTCTGGCTGGGATACAAGTGGCTCGGCCATGTCACGCGCCAACGAGCAGCCGTGGATGCCCTGTTCCTGCGTGTGCCTGCGATCGGACCGTGCCTGGAAGCCCTTGCCATGAGTCGTTTCACGCTGGCGCTGTCCTTGACACTCGACACCGCCTTGCGGCCGGCCAAGGCGCTGCGCCTGGCGCTGGCAGCCAGCGGCAACGCCGTCTATGCCGCGCGCACCGATCTGGCTCTCGCGGTCCTGAAGAAAGGCGAGACGCTTGCCGACGCCCTGTCGGCCGCCGGCATCTTCCGCGCAGACTTCGTCAACCTCGTCGAAAGCGCCGAAATGGGCGGCAACGTGCCGGAGATGCTTCGCCATCAAGCCGCTTATTACCAAGAGGAAGTTTCGCGCCAGATGACGACCTTGACCAAGCTGGCGAGCTTCGGCGTCTGGCTCATCTATGCGATCTTCATGATCGTTGCGATCTTTCGTATTGCGGGTATATACCTTGGAGCACTCGGAGGATGAGGGGTGGTGGCCTAATGATGGAGAAGTACCCATTTAGGCGCGGAGCTTGCTCCGCGCCGGACGAGCCGCGCGGCTAAATGAATGCCCACCGCCTATTTGCCACTCACTCTTTCCACGACCGCCATATCGCACAATCCTAACTTGGTCGCCGCCGAGAGCCGCAGGGAAGGAGGCAGATTTCGCTCCAGCGTCTTGAGCGAGTTGCGGTGGGCGAACAGGACGACGGTACGCGGCTCCTCTTTGAGTTTCTCCAGGACTTGCGGTATCTCCTTGCTGCGATAGCTTTCGAGATCGGACCGTCCCAGATAAAACGCCACCGAATCGAGGTTGCGCGGAAAGCACAGGACCGGCATCGCGGGATCGCTACAGTAGGCGGTCACGGCGCAGGCGTGCTTCATCGGCGACCGTTCATGTGCCAGCCAGGGCACGCCGGCATAATGCATGGCCACCAGCACGCCGAACCAGCAAAAGGCCAACGGCTTGGTCCAGCGCCAGGCATGCCATGCGCTGTGGGCCAGAAAATGACCCAGGGCCAGGGCCAGCGGTGGAAACGCGGGAAGAATGTACGTCGGCAGCTTGCTTCCGGAAAACGAAAAGAAGCCGATGCACCACAGCCCTGCAAGAAGCACGTAGCCGAGAAATGGGGGTCGCCGGGCCGCGATGGCCGGATCGGCCGAAAGCAGAAAACGCACGAAGGGCGCGCCCAGGAATACTGCGGGCAAAAAGCCCGCGAACAAAATCGGTACGAAGTACCACACCGGGCGCTCGTGATCGAAAGGCTGCAAGAAGCGGAGCACGTTGTGCTCCCAGAAAAAATAGGCGGCGAAGCGGGGCTCACGCAGGCTGACGGCCACATACCAGGGAACGTTGACGATTGCCACAACAGCAGCAAGACACAGCCACGCTCGCCAGCCCAGGCGGACGGGCGCATTCGTCAAGCGCAGGTGCAACCACACGGGCGGGACGAGCAAGATGAGTGCGATCGGTCCCTTGGTCAGGATTCCCAGGGCGCAGGCGAGAGAGGTCAGCAGCCACCAGCCGCGGTGCAGCACCGCGCCGTGCAGGGCACGACTGCAGGCGCACAGCGCCAGCGCCACCCAAAGGGTTAACAGTCCGTCCAGGATGAGCAAACGGCCGGCCAGAAAGCCCGGGGCGAACATGAGCACGAGCGCTCCCCAGAATGCGGCGTGTGTCCCCAAGGCCCGGCGGGCGAAGAAGAAGCTCGCCAGGATGGTGGCATGCACCGCAAGCGCCGGGACGAGCCGGGCCGCCCAGTCGTGAAAGCCGAACAGCGCGTAACTTGCCATGACGAGCCAGTAAAACAAGGGCGGCTTGTCGAGGTACGGCTCGCCTTGCAGATACGGCACGAGCCAGTCGCCGCGCTGGAGCATCTCGCGCGGAATCTGGGCGTACCGGCCTTCGTCGGGCTCGAACAGGTAGAAGGACATGCAAGGATAGAGCAGCACGGCGGGGGCAAGGACCACGAATGCGATCCACCAGCGCGGCGACGTGTCGGCGGGCGTGCTGGCTCCGGGGAACAAGACGTGCTGCCAGAAGAACGGCAGCCAGCCCAGGACAGAGCGCGGGCTCGGACGCGCCGGCGCCACCCTCCGCAGCGTCTGCGAGCAACTCTGTTCCTGCGCCTGGTGCATGGCTCCTTCCCTGCTTCGGCCCGCGTTTCTTCGGGTGGCGTCGCGGGCATGGTTCAAAGCACACATTGGTCGTGCGGCATAAGTGCCAGAGACGGCGTTGCCTGTCAATGCAAGCCGCGCGGACAGGCGCGGGCTGGCGAATTGCAGTTGCGTGCCCGGATCAGGTTGGCAAAACTGAAGAGACTGGGGAAGACAACAAGGAGCCAGTTTATGACACGCGGTCCATTCGTGGCTTTGTGTCTTTGTCTGTGCTGCAGCCCCTGGCAGGCGCGCGCCGGCAGGGACCAGGCCTTCAAGCTCAGCGACGAGGAGAAGCAGGTCCTCGACCTGACCAACGCCGAGCGCCAGAAAGAGAAGCTGCCGCCGCTCAAGCCGAATCCCATCCTGTTCAAGGTCGCGCGCGGCCATTCCGAGAACATGGCGCGCCAGGGGAAGATGGAGCACGTTCTCGATGGCAAGACGCCCTTCGACCGCCTCAAGGCCGCCGGCTACAAGTACGCCAAGGGGGGCGAGAACATCGCGGCAGGCGACGAAAAGATCCCCTTCGACGCCGTCATGAAAGCGTGGATGGAATCCAAGGTGCACCGCGAGAACATCCTTTATCCAGATTTCACCGAGATCGGCCTGGGCCTGGTGCACGACGGCAAGGGGAAACTGTACTACACGCAGGTCTTCGCCCGGCCCTTCAAGCACTGACTCTCTTGTCGCGTGACGCCGCGTCGAGTTTTCCATCGCGAAGTGTAGGTGATTCTTTGGGGAAAGTTCCGCTTGCCCGTCCTGACAGGACAAGGTCGGGAAGAGATATGCCGCAAGCGGCCAAGAATGACACCAGGAGCCGCGCACGTAGTAAGCGGCGCGCGCATGTCCCCTGCCGCTTACTGCGTACGCGGCTCTTCGTCTCGTTTCAACCCGCGTGACCGCGTGAAGGACACCTTGAAGTTTTCACGCGATGATGCCAGAATCTCGGGCAGGAAATACTTTGGTCGCCATTCTACTATGAGGGAGTTCGATGAAGTTTGCCGTCCCGCTGCGAAACATCGTTGCTTTGCTGGCGTTTGTCACCGGTGCCTTTGCCATGGGCGGCACAGCCACAACCGCCGGCGACGCGAACAAGAGTCAGGCCAAACCGCCGGGCCACGTCGTGGGCAGCCGGGTGGAAGGCTTGCCGGTGCCGGAAAAGGGCACCACCGTGCTCGATGGCCTGTACATGACGGTCTTCAGCAGCGGCGGCTCGCTGGTGAAGATCTTCTACTTCTTCACCCCCGCGGGCTACCTTAGCATGTCGCCCTTTGGCGGCATTGATCGCTTCGATTTCGCGGCGGCGGCGAAGAAGCAACCGAGCACCACCGGCGCCTACAGCATTCAGGGCAACAAGCTGATCGCCCGCTTTGCCAACAACAAGACGCTGCAAATCAGTTACGCCGTCACCAAGGAAGGCATCGAGCTGGATGGTTTCTACGCCTTCAAAGCTGAGCCCTACAAGAGCGGAGCCGTTCTCGACGGCAAGTATAGCGGCAGCATCGCCGTCGGCGGCGGCGGCCAAACCGCCGTCGCCTCCGCGCGTACCTATCTCTTCAAGAAAGACGGCACCTACGAACTGGAAACGGCAGGCGCAGCCACGCTCCCCACCAAGAACGGCCAGGAAACCATTGGCGGCTCTGGCAAACAGAAGGGAACGTACAAGCTTTCCGGCAATACCCTGGAATTGAAGGCATCGGACGGCAAGCTCACGCGCCACACGATCTTCCCTTACGAGAACTATAGCCGCCAGATCGAGCTGAACATCGACGGCATGTTTTGCAAACCGATCCGCTGAGGCGCTGGGCGAAGTGGGGACGGGGCCCTGTCGGTACCGTCCCCTTTTCGATGACCGCTGACAACATGGAGCGGCGCTGAGGACGCACTCGAGGGACGCATGGATTTCGATCTGCTGCTCAAACTTGTGGCCCGCTGGGTGCACATCCTGTCGGCGACGCTGGCCGTGGGCGTGCCGATCTACATGCGTTTCGTGCAGCTGCCGGTCCTGGAGACGCTGGACGAGGAGACGCGCAGCCGGGTGCGCGAGAGCATGGCCAAGCGCTGGCGCATCTGGGTTTACAATCTGATCGTCCTGTTCCTGTTGACGGGCCTGTACAACTTCCTGGTGGTGGCCCGCTGGCGCGACTTCGATGCCGCCGCCAAATCGCGCTATCACATGCTTTTCGGCATCAAGTTCATCCTCGCCCTGGGGGTGTTTTTTCTGCTCTCGGCCCTGGCCGGGCGCTCGGCCACGCTGGCGGGCATTCGCGCCAAGGCGGGGCTCTGGACCAACATCACCATTCTGCTCGGCATCGGTGTCGTGGCCGTGTCGGGTGTGATGCGTGTCTTGCCTTGACGTTTGCTTTTCGCGTTCGCGAGCGGTGCCGAGGAGATCGCATGGCGACGGTATCTCAGCGCCTGGCCGAACTGGGCATCGTGCTGCCGGCGGCGCCGGCCGCCGTCGGGGCGTATGTGCCCGTGCTGCGCTTCGGCAACGTCGTGGTCACCTCCGGCCAGTTGCCCTGGCAGGGCAATCAACTGGCCTACACCGGGCAGCTTGGCAAGACGCTGACCGTGGAACAAGGCTACGCCGCCGCCCGCCTGTGCGCCATCAACGCCCTGGCCCAGATCCAGGCGGCCGTCGGCAATCTCGACGCCGTCAAACAAATCCTCCGCCTCGAAGGCTACGTCCACTGTGCCCCCGACTTTCGCCAGCAGCCGCAGGTCCTCAATGGCGCCTCGGAATTGCTGAACCAGATCTTCGGCGACAAGGGGCGACACACACGCACGGCTCTCGGCATCCACGCCATGCCGCTGGATGCCGCCGTGCAACTGGTAGTCTGGGCCGAAGTTGAATCATCTCCCGCCGGTTAATTCTCTCAATGTTTCTCGGTTTCGAACACAGTGAGCCCATGACGGTTAGCGAGCCCACGACGTCGTCGTGGGAGGTCGCCTCGGCGGAACAAGCTCCGCGGCCAAATGGACCACCGAGAAACACTCATGAACCATAATCTCTTGAATCCCGAGACGCGCTACGAAGGTGGGCGAATACGTCCCCTCTCTGGCCTCTATTCGTGCCTTATCGGTGGCGCGATCTGGGTGGTCGTCGTCGGCTGCCGGCAGCCTGCGCCGTTTGCGCTGGAGTGGGGACAGTGTTTATTGCTGCTGGGGCCGCTGGTGCTCGTGCCGCTCGGACTACACCTGGTGCAGGATGACACCGGTGCTGACGGTCTGGGGCGCCTTGCGGCCGTGTCGCAGGCGCCGGCCGCGCTGGCCCTGGTTGGCGCCTCCTGCCTCCCGCCGGGGTGGACCGCGGGACTGCTGGCGCTGCCGTGGCTGCTGGTGACACTCCTGATTGCGGCGTGGGGCGTCGTTCGCGCGCGCCGGAGGCGATCGGCCAAACGGGACCTGTGGTGCAACATTGCTTTCCTGTATCTCGCGGTCGGCGGCGGTTGGGTCGTGTTCGATCGCCTGGGGGCGCGGCCGCTGGATTTTGCGCCGGTCATTGTCTTGCTCACGGGGATCCATTTCCACTTTGCAGGTTTCGTGCTGCCGCTGTGCACGGGCCTGGCGTTGCGCCAAAGAGCCGACGTTCTGACCAAGGTGACGGCCGTCATGGTGATTGCCGGCGTGCCCCTGGTGGCAGCAGGCATCACCGCAACGCAGCTTGGGTGGGGATCCATTACCGAGTCCGCGACCGCGTGCTTCCTGGCGACGGCCGGAGGCGCTTGTGCGGCCATACACCTTCGACTGGCATGGCAAGAATCACTACCGCGCAAGGCGCGGCTACTCTTCGACCTTGCCGGGACCGCGCTGCTGTTCAGCATGATTTTCGCGGGGCTGTATGGGCTGCGTTTCATCGTTCCGCTTTCCTGGCTTGATATTCCATGGATGCGGGCCTGGCCTGGCACCGCCAACGCTCTGGGGTTCTCTCTGCCGGCACTGCTGGGCTGGGCTCTGACCGCGCATGCGGCGTGCTCGCCCAAGGTGGGCGGCTAAAGGAAACGGCGTGTTTTCATCTTTCAGAACGCATTGAAAATAAGGGAGGTCAGAGTATGATGGCACAAACGGCAACCTGTTGGGAGGGGCAGCGTCGTATGGATACGACCCTTCGCATCGGCGCGGTGAACTATCTCAATACCAAGCCGCTCATCCACGATTTGAGCGATCTGGCGCCGGCCGCGGAACTGATCCTCGACTACCCGAGCCGACTGGCCGATGCGTTGCAACGCGGCCGGATGGACGTCGCCCTCATTCCGATCATCGAGTATTTCCGGGCAGGCACGTACTCGCTCGTGCCCGGCATCGCCATTGCCAGCAGCGGTCCGGTGTTGAGCGTCACGCTCTTCAGCAAGAAGCCCTGGGCGGAGATTCGCCGGCTCGCTCTGGATGAAGGCTCGCGCACCAGCGCCGCCCTGGCCCAGATTCTGCTGCGGAAAAAGCATGGCGTCCGGCCGGAGATCGTGCCGCTGCGGCTGGATCAACACGCCGAGGATGTCGACGCCGACGCGGTGCTGCTCATCGGCGACCGGGCGATGCACGCGTGCCTGCCGGGGTTTGCCCACGCCTTCGACCTGGGCCAGGAATGGCACGACTGGACCGGCTTGCCGTTCGTTTACGCAGCCTGGGCGGTGCGCGAGGGGGTCGAACTCGGATCGGTCGCGGATGCTCTGGTTGAGGCCAAGCGGCGCGGCGTCGCCCACATCGGCCCGATCGCGTCGCACGAGGCGCCGCTGCTTGGGCTGGACGCGGGCTTCTGCCGGCGGTACCTGGCAAACATCATCCGTTTCGACCTCGGCCCGCGCGAGCAGGCCGGCCTGCACCATTTTTACATGCTCGCCTGCGAACTCGGTCTGGCCCGCAAGGGCGTCCACGTGGAATATTACAAGGCGGCACAACCGCTGAGGACGTAGCGCACGATTCCGGCCCTGTCCGACGTCGGAGCCTCAACGTGAAAGCGATTCTCGACAAGGCACTCGACGGCAAGCGCCTCACCTATGACGAAGGCTGCGCCCTCTTCGAGTGCAAGGACCTCAACTTGCTCGGGCGGGCGGCGGACGCCGTGAGCCGGCGGCTCCATCCCGAGCCGTACCGCACCTACAACATCGACCGCAATATTAACTACACCAATGTCTGCGCGGCGGTGTGCGACTTTTGCGCGTTTTATCGCAAGAACGGGGCGCCGGACGCCTACCTTCTGCCGCGCGCGGAGCTTTACAAAAAGATCGACGAGACCATCGCCCTGGGCGGAAATCAGGCACTCCTGCAAGGCGGCAATCACCCGTCGCTCAAGCTGGAATGGTACGAGGAATTGCTGCGCGATCTGAAGCAGCGCTATCCCGATTTCAACCTGCACGCCTTCAGCGCCCCGGAGATCGTCAACCTTTGCCGCATCAGCAAGCTACCGATCCGCGAGGTGCTCATACGTCTCAAGGACGCCGGCATGGGCAGCCTGCCCGGCGGCGGCGGCGAAATCCTCGTCGACCGCGTCCGCCAGGCCATCACCGTCAACAAGTGTCTCACCGACGAATGGCTCGACGTCCACCGCACCTGGCATCAGCTCGGCGGCCGCTCCACCTGCACCATGATGTTCGGCCACGTCGAAACCCTGCCCGAGCGCATCGAAACGCTCGAAAGGCTGCGGCAACTGCAGGACGAAACCGGCGGCTTCACGGCGTTCATCTGCTGGACCTTCCAGCCCGGCAATACCGCCCTGGCCCATCTTGCACCCGCCGGCGCCTTCGAGTATCTGCGGACGCAGGCCATCGCCCGGCTCTATCTCGATAACATTCCCAACATTCAATCCTCGTGGGTGACGCAGGGACTCAAGATCGGCCACCTGGCCCTGCTCTTCGGCGCCAACGACATGGGCAGCCTGATGCTCGAAGAAAACGTCGTCGCCTCCGCCGGCACCGTCCACTACCTGACGCTGGAGCAAATCAAGGGCGCCATCCGCGAAGCGGGCTATATCCCGAGGCAACGCAACGTCTTCTACGAATACATCGACACCTCAAGCCCGCAGGCGACCAAGGAGCCTGCGGCATCAAGCCCATGAACGCAACCGTCGATCTACCGCTGCACGTTCAGACCCCCGACCGCTGGGCCGCGCAGGTGCTGGCGCATCCCCTGGCCCTGCTGAACGATCACGCTTACCTGGAAAAGAAGGCCGCGAGCAACGCCCTGGAACTGCTCAATCGCTGGCCGGAGCCCAAGGCGCCGCGCGGCTGGGCGACGACGCTGGCCGGCATCGCGCGCGATGAAGCGAGCCATCTGGCCGCCGTGTGCCGGTTGCTGCACCAGCGCGGCGGCAAGTTGGAACGCGTGCACAAGAACCCGTATGCGAACGCCCTGCGCTCGCTGGTCCGCAAGGGCCAGGGCAGAAAAGAGATCGTGGACCGGCTGCTTATCTCCGCCCTCATCGAGGCCCGCTCATGCGAACGCTTTGAGGTACTGGCGCGCGCTCTGACGGATGAGGGACTGGCGGCACTTTATCTGGGCTTGTTTACTTCGGAGATGAAGCATTATCGTGTTTTTGTCCGCTTGGCCGGAGACATCTTTCCCAAGGATCAAGTAAACTCGCGCTGGCAAGAAATGCTTGCGGCCGAGGCGTCTATCCTCAAGGAGCAGCCTCCGGGACCACGCTTGCATAGTGGCTGGGAATAACCCAGCGTTAGACGGAGAAGGACATGAACCGAGTATCGCGCCAGCGTCGGCGAAGAATCGCGGCAATCCCCGCAGGCGTCGTACAGCCGAGCGCCGCGGAAGTGGCGCGTTACTTACGAAAGCATATCGGGTTGGCCGCGGTGATTCCTGCCCTATGCCGCGCCGCCCGCAAAGAATTTGGGCCCGACGCTGAGCTTTGTCTACAGATCAATCACGATCCAGAATTCATCGACCCGTACTTGGTTTTGTACGTTCGCTTGCCCCAATATCGCGCAGACATGATGCACCGCCGCCCAAAGATTGAGTCGACAAGAGTAGAGGAGACCATTGGAACATCTCGCCTCGGGCTCGCCGCTCAACGATAATGTTTCTTCATGATTCACGTCGACAATCTTTGCAAATCGTTTCGCGATCTGCGCCGCGGGCAGGTGCTGGCGGTCGATCATGTTTCGTTTGAGGCTCATGCCGGGGAGATTTTTGGTCTCTTGGGTCCCAACGGCGCGGGCAAGACCACCACCATGCGCATCCTGTGCAC
>Ga0070741_10015717_pt1 | contig 12764 bp, 8 predicted proteins | sample Coa_R1_4_FD_66440 | JGI IMG/M metagenome (GOLD analysis project Ga0070741, IMG submission 66440) | Surface soil microbial communities from Centralia Pennsylvania, which are recovering from an underground coalmine fire - Coalmine... | ecosystem: Environmental > Terrestrial > Soil > Unclassified ...
TTGCGCTGTGCTCGTTTACAAGAATAACCACTCGACGCTGAAACTTCTGTTGTGGCAGCCCCTCAGTCACCAAGCAAATGGATTGGTCAACGATGGCGCTCGCATATCGCACGATCAGCCACGCAAGTGCAATCTTGCGACGCGGTATACGACAGAAGCGCGTTAGTTTTTCTCTTTCAAATCCGCGTTTCGCCCGTTGCCCCGTCAAGCTGTACCCGATTGGGATCTTCTCAGACGTCAAATAACTCATCATGCGCATACCGCCGATGCCCCCACCAGTGTTGCCGCGGAGGTCGATGATGAGCCGGTCACAGTCGCTGATGTCAGCCACTGCTCTGTCGATCTCTGCTGCAAGATCAATTCCCACAGCGCCCGGAAAAATTCTGATCTTGATGAATCCGATACCACCATTAAGCTTCGAAACAGACAGCGGCTTCGGCTCGGCGATGGGCCGCTTGCCCGAGATCGGCTTTGGCGTCATTGCCGGTGCAGACAAGATCCTTCCGTCGCGTTTCCGGATTGTGAATTCAGTCTGCGTAGCCATTTTGAACACTGGCTGAACAGGCGGTGCAATCGGTTCGCCATTAATTTTGACCAGAACATCTCCGGGTTCGATTCCCAACAGGCTTGCCGTACCGCCTTCGTGTACATCCTGAAAGACCCAATGCGCGCGGCCATCAGCCTGACATGCTTTGAAGGTGGCATTGATGGCATGTCTCGCTGGCACAGTTCGGCCGCTACGGTGATAAAAACCGGTATGGCTGGTGCGCAGTTCGGCGAGTAACGATTGAATCTCTCTTTCGAATTGCTCAGCGCTGTTGGCCGACAGAATCCGATCAGACCGCTGTGCGAGAACCGAATTCCAATCAGTTCCGTTCAGAGACGGATTGAAGTGCTTTCTCTCGACTAGCCGCGAGACGTTGTCGAGGATCCGTTTGCGCTCTTTCAAATCCAAATCAGTCATTGCCGCAAAATGATAGGAGACCACGAGTCTCCGTCCAGCACGAAACCCGCCCAATAGAACGGCGTTGCTTGCGACCCAAATTTCTGCCTCAGTTCCAATTTGGCTTCTCTGAGCGCGGAGCCTTTCTCCATACCCGCCGCCAATTTCTCATAGAACTGCTTTATCAGGGCTGCCGTGAACGTATCGTCCGCATTCCACAAAGTTGAAAGCGTTGCCCTCGCACCCGCTACGAGGAATGCCCGTTGCAGGCTCGCGATGCCTTCTTCACCTTGCAATTGGCCCACAGCCGTGTCACACGCGGAAAGAGTGACAAGGTCGGAATTCAACGCAAGATTCGCGATTTCCCGCTCCTGGAGCAGGCCGTCGTCTTGCGAGTCCGATTCACGTCCGAGAACCAGAGCGGCTCTCTCTGGATATTTGGGACTAGCAATGCCGTGAACAGCTAGGTGCAGCACTCGGAACTGAGAAAGCGGTTCGTGCTTGAAGGCCGTTTCAGTCGCACTTCTGCCAAGCAATGCAACGCTGCCCGAACCGAAAATTTGTTCCGCAGTCAGAATCTCGCTTCTGCTGCCCGGCAGTAATCCAAAGTGTGCACCCGCCAAGTCATACACGCCGCGAGTTATTGATGCCTCGCTGACTGCTCTCGGTCCAGAATCGTAGGTGACATCGCCAATACCAAGAAAGGGCAACGGCGCTCGCGACCGTTGGTGTGAACGGAGGAATTGGAGCACAGTCGCGGATGGCGCATACGAAACAACTGACGAATCCAACACATACTCGCCACTGCTGCTCTGGAGAGCATCGAACGGCAGCAAGTGCAAGACACCGTCAGGCACTACTATGATTCGGCTCTTGGCGCGCAAATTTCTGATGGGAGCGAGCAGAACGGCATAGACTTGGCGAGCATTGTGGTCAGCCCCTTGTTTCTCCCGCACCTGGTCAAGATACTCGCGTACCAAAAGCTCAATGCGTCCACGACTAGAGCCGAGGCGAACCAGATTTGCGCCGGCACGATCGACGACAATGCAGTAGGAATCGGGATCGGACAAAACATATTCAAGAACTAATTCGCTTGGAGCAAGAGCTCGCTGAAGTGATCGGAGAGCGACGGGTTCGCGCACACTGTACTTTCGTACAGTCTCGGTCAGCGCAAGAGCCCGCCGCTGCTCGGCCTCGAACAAATCCGAAAGGAGCTTTTCTCTCTGTGTTCGGGATTCAGCACGGATTAGCTCAATCTGGAGCGTACTGATTTTGCGTTCCGCGGACGTGCTAATGGGTGCTGACGGCTTATCAGCAGCGCGGCTCCTTAAGAGGTCTGTGATCGAGCGACCACGAGCGCGCTCCACAATCCGGAATGCTTTTGCAACGTCATTCCTGTTTGCTGCCAGTGCAAAGTGACGAAGATAGATATCGCTCGACATGGCAACCATCGTCGTCCTCGCGCTTGCTGTCGGAGCATTCACCAACATGCCTTCGAGAACGTCCGTCGCCTCGTCCCAGAGCGCATCGGCTTGTTCGGGCTTGCCTTGCAGGACCTTGATCTCTGCAAGGCTTGAGAGATCACGCGGAAGGTAGTATCGATCGCCGACTGCGCGGCTTGCGTCGATGCCTCTCAGCAGATAATTTTCTGTGTCCTGCAGCCTCTCCTGATTGCGAGCAATGGTGGCCAGTTGATACATGGCTTCGGTTTCCATGCGCCGAAACTGGCTTATGCGGCTCAACTGTCCGGCATCCTGCAAGTATTTCTCCGCTGCTACGTTGTCGTTGTTTGCCATCGACAGTTCGCCAAGGAGTATCAGGATCTGAGCTTCATGACCGCGTTTGTCTAGCGTTCGCGCCTCATCCAGTGCCTTCTGCAGTACGTCCTTTGCTGCGTCTGGCTTGCCTTGTGCGGTGAGACAGCGCGCCTCGCCCTCATAGGCCATAAAGGGAAATCCAATTTCCCTCGTATCGTTCGCAAGTTTGAGTGCACGTGCAAAAAATTCCGATGCCTCCTCATAGCGTCTTGCATCAGCGAAGCCGTCTCCTATCATCGAGAGAAATCTGACCTGTGCAGCGACATCGCCGTTCTTCATCGCCGCAAGCAAGGCGCTCCCAACTAGCTTTTCGGCCTTCGTTCTGTCGCCTTCAAGAAAGGCGATGATTCCAAGTTCACCAGTCGCGCGTGCTTCCCAATTTCGATCTCTAAGGTCGCGGGCAGTCACAAGCGCCTGTTCCCATGCAGTTCGACAGGACGCCAAGTTCACATCCAAATCTGTGTATCCCTTCGCAGTGAGCGCAAAGAGTCGCAACTTGGGATCCTTTTGAACGATCGGATTCTCCAGTTCCGTGCCTAACATTTCCGAGACTTGGACGAATGGCATAGTTTCAGCTTGGCTACGAATCCTGCCAATTCTCGCGTGTGCACTCGTTGTTGCATTGCCGCTCTGCGTGGCCAAAAGCTCCGCTCTGGCATAAAGGGGAGAGGCTGCGGGCCAATTTCCCAACCATGCCAAGTGATCCGCATGGCTGAGGAGTTGGCCGACATCCTGGCTCATGATGGGCGTAGTGGCTGATTTCGAAGAGGCTCTCGGCAGATGGAAGGAAATTAGACGAGATGCGAGAGAGGCCATCAGCCTGTCTCGCCAACCGGAATGCGAAACTGCCTGCGTGGATCTGATTAGCTCGATGGGTTGTACAAACCGGAGCCCACTTGCGGACTCGACAGTAATTTCATACTTGCCTAACGAGAAAGGACGCAGATCGACTTGCGTTTTGATCTTGACGATATGATCGGCTAAATGCGCCTGCTCAACTTTGGACCAGAGGACATTTGGACCTGAACCAAGCGAGACTTGATACGCGCCTTCTTCGCTGCCCACGGGAAGCTGAATCGTCAAATCGAGCGGCGCCTGCGGGACCCGGCTCTCGCGAATGCCCGATTCGGGACTTCCCCCGCGAGATGGTGACAAGTCTTGAAGGTCAAGCGTAAAGGCTGAATACGAAAGCGGCTTTGGTGCCGGCCGCGTGAATATCAGAATCGCAATGATCGCAACCACGGCAACGACAGCCGCGCTCGTCCAAACAAGCCTGGTTCTCCACACTCGCCATCCGCGATTCAGTGGGTCCGACTTCTCTTGCACGAGCACTCTTTGTTGTTGAAGCAATTCGGCATAGCGCTGATAGCAGGGTGAGCAGCATGAAATGTGCTCGGTAAGGACCGCTTTCGTTGCACTTGGCTTTTCCGCCAAGTCACGCAATTGCTCATCTGCAGGACAGCGAGTGCGGTCCGGATTCGGAAACGCTTCCCGCAAATAAGAGTCTGCGAACCGCAGAAGCTCGTCATTATTGAGACGTGCTTTCATGAAGCGAGGCCAAGTTTCTTTCGCACGCGCTGCAGAGCCTGGCTAAATCTCGATTCTGCAGCGTGCGCCGAAATTGAATAAATTTCACCAATTTCTTTCCACGAGAATCCCTGGTTGCGACGAATAAACATATCTCGGGTAATCGGATCGCAGCGATTCAGCAGTTCGTCAATGAGGATCTTTTCCTCGAAGTTCTGTGCTGCGCCGAAATCAGCGCCTGAAGTATTGGTTGGGTGTGCTACCGCCGGCATCCTGCGCTTGATCTTATTCACGCGGCGAATGAATGCCCTAAACAGATATGCCTGGAGATCGCGAATCGGATGGTCTGTTTCAGGGCGGGGTTTCTGCAAAACTCGGGAAACGGCTGCGGCGCACTCTTCGAGCAGATTGGCGGCTATTGCGGGGTCGGTTAAAAGCTTCTCCGCATGCGCCATTGCCCGCGGCCCAATTTGGGCTGCCGCATCGAGGACAAGAGGGTCAATCGCTCTGCCAAATCGATCTACAGGGCTGAGTTGAAACCGGTTCCCTGATTTAGACTCTCCCGCCATCGCAATCGTCCCAGATCGCCGAAACTCCGTTTTGGCGTGAACCGCCAAGTCTTTCTCGCGACAGGGCGCCAGACTCCCTGTACCTTTAAGAGGCCCTATTCTGCAGAAAACTCAAGCAGAAACTGAGGGCTAATCCGGGAACTCTGGCCAGTGGTGGAAGGTATTGATGCAGGAAATCCAGCCGGCGACGGAAGAAAGTTTAGCGCGGTTTAGCCCAAGTCGGAGCGGAGAGAGCGGCCCGCCGGCGGGATCGCACGATGTACATGGAAATTTTGCTGATCTGAAGCGCAAAGCTGGACATGACACCTGCATTTAAGACAGACCGACACGATGCACTAGTTGTTGAAAGCGCGGATCAGAGCGAAGGCCGTCCATCCGAGGGTCTACCCTGAGGAAGGATGGGACGTCAGGTGAACGTTCCCGAAATGCCTTCTCCAAGAACTCGAAAGCTTTGTCCTTGTCTCCCAGAGAAGCGTATATCGCCCCGATCATATAAGGAGAAATGTAGCTGCTCTTAGATTTTTGCAGCAGATCGCGAAGCACCTCTTCAGCCTTAGGGCGCTGGCCTGTGCGCACGTAGCTGTATGCCAATCCTGCTACTGCATCTGAATTACTTTGCGACAACTCAACAGCCTTCTGGAATTCAGGAATCGCGTCTGCCGCTCGCCCCAGTCTATCGTAGGCGATGCCATGAAAGTAATAAGCAACCCAAAGAAGTCGGCCGGAAGCTATGGCTTCTTTGCTTGCTTGGAGCAGGGAGGCATAATCAGGTTTGTGGTAATAAATCGTCGCTTCAACGACAAATTGTAATGGGAAAGCGGGATCGATTTCCCTTGCTTTTCGAAGCTCAGTGAGTGCCTCATCGGGGCGCCCATTCCAGGCTAAGAACCAAGCTAGCTCGTTGTGATCGTCAATGCCGTTCGGATTTAACTGAATCGCCTGCCGAAACTCCTTCTCTGCTGCTGGCCAATCCCAATCGAAAAACCACAACGATTCCGCGAGGGCGCGGTGAGCCTCACTCAAGTCTTTATCCAACTCCAGCGCCTTGCGGATCAGATCTTTGGCGCGACCATACGAGTCCTGCGGCGACGCTAATCGAAGGTTACCGCGGCCTAGGTAGCAACTGGCCAAACCAACATAAGCCAATGCAAATGTAGGATCTTTCTGTATTGCTTTTTCGAAATACCTTTGCTCTTCTGTAATTCCCCGCAGAGTATCGTCTTGGGAATAATAACCCTGCAAGTAAGCTTCATACGCTTCCGGGTTTACTGGCGCGCGCGGACGAAGTCTTGCTTGCTGGTCGGGCGTCAACTGAACACGCACTTCGTGTGCTATGGCTTCTGCTACTTCACTCTGCAAATTCAAAACATCGCCAAGGTCACGTTCATAGCTTTCTGCCCACATGTGTTGATCTGTCCGGCCTTCTATCAACTGAGCCGTGATTCGCACGCGGTTTCCTGATCGCAAGACTGATCCTTCGACCACGGCGTCTACATTTAGCTCTCGTGCAATCTCAGACAGACTTTTGTTGGTTCCTCTGTAGTGCATCGCGGAAGTCCGGGAAGTGACCCTGAGCGCGCCGATTTTCGATAAATCCGTCGTCAGGGCATCTGTCATGCCATCGCTGAAATATTGTTGCTGAGGATCTCCAGACAGATTGTCGAGTGGAAGCACCGCTATTGACTTGATATGCCCGCCACCAACAGCAGAATCAGACACTCGTCTCAATCGCCAGATCGTTGCAGAAGTTGCAGCAAAAATGACCACGAAAATCACCGCGGCGAGCCAGCGCCTACTTCTTCTCTCCGTTTTCGACAGCGACGGTGTTCTTCCTGATTCTGTATCGCGCTTCAGCCGCGTGAGATCGTCCTTTATCTCTGCGGCTGATTGATAGCGAAGTTCTCGCTCCTTCTCCAATGCCTTGCGGACGATACGTTCCAGTTCCGGTGGTATCTCGGGATTAAGTCTGGCCGCAGGAGTGGGGTTTGCGTCCAAAATGGCTTTGTAAATTACCCCCGGCGTGCTTCCCGGAAAGGGTAACAATCCAGTGGCCATCTCATAGAGCAGGGTGCCGAAGGAAAACAGATCACTCCTCTGGTCAAGTTCCTTGCCCTCGACCTGCTCGGGGGACATGTATGCGACTGTGCCGATCGTCGTTCCACTGCTTGTGAGTTGTGCCTCGTTTTCGATCGTCGGATCATCGAGAGCGACCCCTCCGAAGCGAACATCCATTCTTGCTACGCCGAAGTCGAGGATCTTTGGCTGGCCACGATTTGTCACAAAGATATTGGCCGGCTTGATGTCTCGATGAATGATGCCCTTCGAATGAGCGGCATCGAGGGCATCAGAGATCTGAGTGCCCAACTCGAGCACGGCCTCAATCGGCAGCGGTTTGCCATTGATCCTTTCCCGGAGCGTCTGCCCCTCCAACAGTTCCATTGCTATGAACGGCGTTCCATCCACCTCGTCAACCTCGTAGATGGTGCAAATGTTGGGATGGTTGAGAGCAGAGGCGGCCCTTGCTTCGCGACGAAATCGTTCAAGCGTCTGTGGATCGTTGGCGAGTTCCTCGGGAACAAACTTCAGAGCGACGTGGCGACGAAGCTTTAGGTCTTCTGCTTCGTAAACTTCCCCCATGCCCCCCCCGCCGATCTTGCGAAGGATGCGGTAATGAGAGGTGATTTGCTCTACGCGTTGGGAACGAGTGCCGATGGGAGAAATCGTAGGCTGCTTGAATTGCAAGGTCAATCGAAAATGGGCTGAACCTTGAATCACTTAGCCCGGCGTTAGCGAAGGAAATCACTCACCTGATAAGCCTTGGTGACATTCGCCACCACGCTGCCGGAGAAGCTCGGGCCGAATTTGTCAGCGTATCTCCCAGGAAATCGTTCGATTCGGTCCAAATTGTGCTAGTCCTGACCGCCCCACCCTGATCACGCCAATTAGCGTTACGCCAAAAAGCGTAATCGGGACAAATGCTCTGATTGCAATGCTTTTAGAACAGTGCGGCCTGTGTGGATATGAGTTCAGGTACTTCTTGAATGCATTCCGACGTGTCGTTTTGGACATCGTTCACAGAACAACCGACGGGGAATCGTTTCATAATCACCGCGTCCAACGGCTGCAAAAAACTGAATAGGCGTCCTCGCTCCGAATTTGGAGCGAGCAGCCAATCCTGATAGTTCTCTGACCTCAGAATCACCGGCATCCGGTCATGGACATCACAGAGGAGTGCGTTGGGGCCGGTCGTTAGAATCGCGCAGGATTCAATAACCGGTCCTTGCAGTGTTCGCCAGCGATCCCATATTCCGGCGAACGCAAACAGCGAATCGTCTTGCATACCAAAATGGAAAGGCTGTTTTGATCTGCCGCTGCGCTTCCACTCGTAGAAGCCGTCTGCCGGAATGAGGCAGCGTCGCCGCTCGAAACTTTCCTTGAATGCGGGCTTCTCAAGGAGCGTTTCGCTTCGCGCATTGATTTGCGCCATCGATGCGTCCTTTGCCCAACTCGGGATCAGGCCCCACCGCATGGAGGCAATCACGCGTCGAGAGCCGCTGGCTCGCACAACGGGAACCGGCTGAGTCGGAGCGATGTTGTAGCGCGGATGCAGTTCCTCCGCGACCTCCGCGTCAAATTTTTCGGAGAGCCTGTCGGCGCGCGTGAGTCTGTAACGTCCGCACATTGATTCGCATTCTAGCAATGAGAGCGGCTGACCGCTCAAGATGATTTTCTCCTTTCTTTCGCCTAGAATCTACCATATGTCTGGTCCACGAGCGTGGGTGGTGCAGTGCAACGAATGCGGGTGCATCGTGACCGCACGAGCAGAAGATCCGCAAGCGCACATGCAAGAGCCTGAACCTCGACCGACTTGTCGGCTGTTAGTCGCATGCTCGTGCTGCTGGACATCCTGGCTCTATCCGCCAGAAGCGTTGTTCAACGGATCGCCAGCGCCGTCACCAGAATGCTTCAAACGAGCGCGGCAGTCGGCGAGGACTGACAATGCGAAACTGATTGCGGCTGCTGTCATTGCCGCAATTCGATTGAATCGAGATGAAATCAAGAACTCGCCCGTCGTGCACGCAAAAATCAGCGACAGCTTGAGATTGGCTGAGATGATCGTCGCTAAAATGAAACCAGGTTGATGTCATTCGGATGGTGGCGTGGATTGCTGATCGAGGAGGGAGCGACTAATATCGAAAACTTTGAATGACTCGAAGGAGTGATCGGGATACTGAATTGATTGCCCAGGTTGTCGAGATTGCTGGGTGCTGATGCGTCTTATAATTTCCTCGTTGTTTCCTTCCTCATGCGGCGAAACATCTCGGCCTGCTCGATGGCGTCGTCAAGCGCGTTATGAGTGTGCGGAGCCGACCCCTTGAGATCGCTCGCAATCCGGCTCGATCTTGTGTCATCCCAACTGCAGCCGCTCATTCCCATGTAGTACGACTTGATGTCGATGCCGCCAAAACCGAAAGGATTCTCGCCTAGATGCTCGTGGAAGTAAAAGTTAACAAATGCCCAATCGAAGGTCGCGTTGAAGCCGACGAAGACTGGCCTTCCTGCCTTTGCAACCTGCGTAAGCCAATCACGAAACGCGAGCATCGCTTCTTTGGGATCGCGTCCCTTTTCCGCGAAATCCCGCAGCGTCCGGCCAACGACCTTCATCGCTTCAGGCACGAATCGGTCGTTCGTCGGTCTAAATTCGACATAGAGCGTCTGCTTTTGGTCATCGACGACCGCTGCGCCGAGCGAAAGCATGCTATAGGTCGCCGGAACCGGCCCGGACGCCTCGATATCAACCGATACATAGATTTCTTTCACTGTGCCTCCGCGTCGCGGCTATTCCACTTTTATGATGGGCGGCCGGTTGATGTTCTTCTCCCAGAACTGGACGAGAGCCTGTTTCCTGTCGCCGACCGGGGCGTTCGGCTTCCAGAAATGACACGGTATCATTTGCTGATCAAAGGGCAGCTTCGTGCCGTCCTCAGCCGTCACCAGCACACGATTTTGGGTGCCGAGGCTGTAGCCGAGTTCGATGAAGCAGTTTGGCCGCTCGCCGGTGACATCGACAATTGCCATTGAAGAAAAATGCAGACTCTCAAAGATGCCGACGTTCATGAACGCGTGCTCAGTCGCGTCAGTCCCGATTTCCACACGGGTGAAACCTGCTTCGGCCACGACCGGGTCAGCAACCTCACGAAAAAATGATTCCACGGCGCTGAATTTTGGGTGACCACTGTTCACAAGACGTACAAAGAAGGCCGTGGGCTGTGCCAGCTTGGAGATCAGCTTGGCAACGCCTGTTGAGATGTTCGTGTGCGGCACTGTGCCGTCGCGCGTGGCAATCGTTGCGAGTGCCGCACCCTCCGTGTTCGAGAACGCGGGAGCAAACCGAAAGAAGCGAGCCGGATCGCTACGAGCCTCTTTCGAGAGGCGACGCGCTCCGCCGGTCCCGTCATCGCGGCTCGCACCGAGCGGCAAATCAAGGGGGACGACAGGTCTGCGCCGTTGCAAATAGAGGCTGGCCGAGTGTTCAACGCCCGTACCCCCACCGAGAATGACGAGAGCATCTCCGAACGCAGCCTGGCGTTGGCGCACAAACGCCGCCGCCCTTGATCCCGGCATTATCGACTCGACCTGCAGCAGGCCGCTCTTAAGCAATTTGTCGTAAAGAGCGCGCCGGTTGTCGGGTATTTCTGATTCGGCTTTTTCCGATGTAGCCACGACGATAGGCAGGCCGAATTTCCTTGGCCAAGCGCCTGCGTCCGAAATGATGCAGTCAGCGGCAGCTTCGAGGGCACTCCAATCGAAAAGGAGACTGGGCGCATCTGCGGCGCCTCCCTCGGGTCGGGGCTCCTTCCCAAGTCCCACCACGATTCCGCCTCCGGCGCGCATCACGTCCGTCACGAGTCCGCGCACAACCTCATGGGCATAAGCGATGAGAGCAGGGTCGGTTTTTGCACTCGCAGATCCCGATATCTGCAGCCGCCGCCCATGCAGCCATGAGTGGGAAGCACCCGGCGTTGCGATGAGTCCAGTCGGGGATGCGCTCATAGCCCATTCCTTAGCGCGGGTGACGGTCGCACATCCTTCGCCGCTTGTATCAGGTCTTCTCCGGTTAGGGCACGGGTCGGGAAAGCCCGGCAAAGCGCATCCGGCAAGAGCTTCGAGCGCACATCGGAAAATGTGAAACCTGGCTGCCCATCCCTGGCTCCGGTTAGGCGGACGAGTTCATGAATTGCCTGATCCTTGATGTTCAATCCTTCCAGATCCAGGCGAAACAGTTCTTCGCGCTCATGGTCATTCGGCCGGTTGAATTCCTCGGTTCGGGCGGCGCGCCTGACAATCGCCGGGTCCAGAGCCGCGGCCCTGTTAGTGCAGAGAAAAACCAGAATGCGCCCGTTGTGGCGGCGCAGATCATCAACTTTCTGGATGATGGTGTTGACCGCAACCTTGTCCTCATGGTGGCTCTGGGCAGTTTCCCTCGTCGAGGCGAGCGAATCGGCTTCGTCGATGATGAGGAATGCCTGCCGGGTCTTTCCGGCCTGTCGTGCAACTACGTCGAATGCCTCGTTAAGGAGCGTGCTCATCTGCCCGACTTTTCCGGAGCCGCGCACGCGCGTGCTGAGCTTGAACAGCATCGCGTCTTTTTTTCCCTCGCGCGCGAGCCGGTCACAGGCGCCTTCTGCAGTGGCGGTCTTGCCCGTGCCTACGTCACCGGCAAAGATGACGAGCGGGTACCGTTCCGATACCGCCGCACAAAGAGATAGATGTTTGTGATGGAACTTCTTACTCCAGTCCGCAAGTTCCTGCGGATCGGCCAGCAGGCGCAAGTCACGGTGGAGGCGCTGGTAGCGGTTTTCGAATCCCACTAGCCGCTTCGTATCCGCAGCGATCTTATCGTTGGGAAGATCCAGTTCCAGCTCAAACAGTGCGCCTTTTTCGATTTCTTCGGTCATTCGGGGTGTAGTCCCTCAAATTATTGGTAAATGCTCTTGGTCACGCCCCAGCCATTGCTGACGTAAGTACGATCAACCGACCGGGTCAACCTGGGAAATGACAAATCCGTATTCGACGTTGTCCATCCGGGGCTCAGTGTCTGCTTGAAAGCCGCGCGCTGCGCGTCCGTCAAGGCCTGCCACTTTTGGCTGTACCGGACAACAACCGCGAGCTCACCGCCAGGTGTCTGGGGCCACAGATTGTTGCCTGGACGCTGCATTTTCAGCAACGAGCCATCCGTGGAAACCTCATACTTGGCCGCACGAATAGGCTCACCCGACGAGTCATAGAGGACTATGTTGGCCTCAAGCAGGTAGGCGCTCTGGGCCATCGCTTTCACGTCTGCCGCGTACGCCTTCACCTGTTCACGGGTAAGCAATCTGGTGGACTGTGCATTCATGTCCAGGTCGGCAGCTAGGCAGTCGATCACCTTCCCGATATCGGCGACGGTATAGCTCTGCGTTAACGATTCGGTATAGCTCATGCGTTCAGTCCTCAATCACAAAAGAGCGTCCAAAAACTTCCTTCCAGAGTTCCAGCGTCTGGGTCTTGCTCCCATGGTTACGCGCGAATGTCAGCGTTTCCCATGCCGTCAGGCACTTCTCGACAATGGCTTTGCAGTCCTGGTCGGTGATTTTGCGACCCACGTTGTTGTCTACGTTACAGGGGTCGAGAATCACGACCCGATCCTTTGGGAATGATTGCGGGGTTCCGCATTCCTTGAAGCAGATAGGTCTCTTAAATTCAGATTGCGCCAGGTACCGGAAGAACCGCAACAGCCCCTCTTCGAGGCTCGCAGGTGCGCCCTCGGTGTCCTGCAGGTGGCTCAGGATCAGCTCGATTGTGAAGGAGCGCAGGCTGTCGTCAAGCTCCTGAAAATTCCGCCAAAATTTGAGAAGCCGGACCAGC
>Ga0070741_10015719_pt1 | contig 12763 bp, 16 predicted proteins | sample Coa_R1_4_FD_66440 | JGI IMG/M metagenome (GOLD analysis project Ga0070741, IMG submission 66440) | Surface soil microbial communities from Centralia Pennsylvania, which are recovering from an underground coalmine fire - Coalmine... | ecosystem: Environmental > Terrestrial > Soil > Unclassified ...
CGCAACCGGAACAACGCGGCACCGTAGAATTTCGTATTGCCGCCAACGCAGTAATTTGTGTGCGGGTGGAGTTCCTTGCCGTCGCGGTCATGCCAGACCTCTTTGGTCTGGTACTTGCCTTCGACGTTTACCGCTCGCGTGCTCCAGTTGTCTTTTTCGCGCGGCACGTAGTCGCCGCGCTCCAGCAGAAGAACCCGTTTGCCGGCCGGCGCCAGTTTGCGTGCGAGTGTCCCGCCGCCCGCGCCTGTGCCGATGATGATTACGTCATAGTGCCGCTCATTGTTCATTGATAGCTCCGAAATTGCAGCGGAAAATGCAACGCTTGTCGTTGTGGTGGTGGTATTTGGCGCAGAACACGCGGTGCGTGCCGCGCCAGTGCTTGTATATTCGGCCGGCCGAAAGCATAGCGACAATGGGCGCCAGGAAGTACACCCAAATCGCCGTCCAAATTCCGGAAGGCAATGCGGAGCCCACGGTGCGCGCCGGATTCATGCTCATGCCCGAGAGGGGCGACTCGACACTGATGAAGGCGGCCACCAGAAAGCCCGCTACCCATGGTGTGGATCGAGTGAATCTCCGGGAATTGGCAACGTTTAAGACAACCGTAATCAGCAGGAATGAAATCGCGAACTCAGCGGCGAAGGCCACCCAAGGGCCTCCCGCGCCGGGTACAGTCGCAACAAATTGCACGCGCGCCAGAGCCGGACCGAGCACGATTGCAGAGAGAAGGACTCCCGCAAAGCCGCCGGCAAACTGCGCAATTACATAGAAGAGTGCGTCCCAGCCCGCGATCTTCCCGAGAGAAAAAAATGCCAGTGTGACGGCGGGATTCATGTGCGCGCCGGAGCGCTGCCCCCATGGAGACGAAATGATGGCGACCGCGGTCAGGCCCATCGCGATGCCGCCGAGGACGCGGCCAGGTAGGCCGCTTACGTTCTCTAAGAGAACTCCGAAGACGCACGCCGAAACCATGAACATGCCCAGAGCGGCAGACTCCATCAAGTACTCGGGCCAGTGCGACACAAATGCTTCGCAAGCGCCGGAGTATTTGGAAACGGTTCGTGTTGCGGCTTGCACGCGATTGAAGGACGCAGCCGGCTCAAAATATTCCACGGAATAAAGAAGGCTGCGCGCCGGATATACGAGCGGCGATGCAACCGACAACAGTTCTTACGCCGCGCGCCTCCGCTCTGATTGCGACCAACGTCCGCTGGTTGCGCCAGGCGCTTCGGCTGCTCGAACGACTCGACGATACGGTTTACTCCGCGACGGCTCCGGGGTTCGCGCCTCATCGCACTGGGGCGCATTTGCGACACGTTTTGGAGTTTTACCAGTGTTTTTTGGACGGCTTGGAGTCGTCACACGTCGACTACGACGCCCGCCGCCGCGACGAGTCCATCGCGTGTAGCCGCGATATGGCTACGATCACGATCAAATCGATCATTCATGCTCTTGAAAATCGGGCCGATGTTCGCCAGGAACGTATCGTCTGGGTCCGAATGGAGGACGCCGAGGACACGGATTTCTGCGACGGCTTCATGGAATCCTCAGTAAGTCGCGAGTTGCAGGTTCTCAGCAGCCATACCGTCCACCACTTCGCTCTAATTGCGTTGACGCTCAGGGCACACGGCGCTCAAATCGATGCCGATTTCGGCATGGCGCCTTCGACGCTTCGTCACCTGGCCTCTAGAACCGCGGAGGCAGCATAGTGTGTACCGTTAGTTGGGTTCATCAGGCGGAAGGTTATCATCTCCTCTGCAATCGCGACGAGAAGCGGACTCGCGGCACCGGATTCGGTCCGCGAATTGCCATGCTTGGCGGTGTGCGCTACATCGCGCCAGTCGATTCCGACGGTGGGGGCACCTGGCTCTCGGCTAACGTATTCGGTCTATCGCTCTGCCTGCTTAACGGCAACGCTGAATTTCGATCGTCCGATGCGCGTCGGAGCCGGGGTCTCTTGGTTCGCGAGTTAGCCTGGGCGCCATCCGCGGGCGAGTGCACGCTCTGGCTCAGACACCTGGACCTCAGATGCCATGCGTTTTCGCTTGTGATATTGGAGCCGCGGCAGAGTGCGATCCTCGCGCAGTGGAATGGCATCGAGCTCACGATCGACACGGGCGACCGCCACATGCCGCTCACGTCAAGTTCCTATGATGCGGAAGGCGTGCGCCGGTTCCGCTTGAACGAGTTCGCCCGGCGCGTGGCTAGGGCACGTTCTATTGATCCCGCCACGCTCTATTGGTTTCACTCTAGCCACGGCACTGGACCTGATGCGTACTCGCCCTGCATGCACCGGGAAGACGCCGAAACCGTCAGCTTCAGTTGGGTAATCGTCTCGCGCGACTGCATCCGATTTGTATATGTCCCGGCTGCTCCGTGCCAATCGAAACCAAGTGAAGAACGGCTTTTGGTGCGAGCTGCATGACCCAATTCCTGCTGATTGCCGCCGCGACATTCGCTAGTGAGGACCTCACCTGCATCAGCACCGGCGTGCTAATCGCGGCCGGGAAGATCGGGTGGATTACCGGCGTGCTCGCGTGTCTTGTCGGCATTTATGTAGGCGACGTGCTGCTGTACTTCGCGGGACGGATGATTGGACGGCCCATCCTGAGGAGATTTGTCGCCGGACAAAAGCTCGATCGCGCGTCGCAGTGGCTTGTAGAACGCGGGGCTACAGTAGTCGTGTTCAGCCGGTTTACTCCCGGCCTGAGGCTGCCCACTTATGTAGCTGCGGGTTTGCTGAAAACACGGTTTTGGACCTTCTCGCTCTACTTTCTCGCCGCTGCTCTTCTATGGACGCCCGCGCTAGTCGGAGCCGCAGCCCTGCTGGGGAAAAAACTTCCGCATATTGGAATTGCCGGTCCGGCAGTACTGCTGATTCTGCTCCAGACCTCGAAGCTCTGGCCGAGTTGGCAAACACGACGCCGCCTGCTTGGCTGGATTCGGCGCCGAACTCGCTGGGAGTTTTGGCCGCCATGGCTGGCGTATATTCCGGTCGTGTCGTACATCGTCTATCTGGGGATCAAACATCGCTCGCTGACGCTTTTCACGGCAGCAAATCCGGGCATTCCCTCCGGAGGGTTTGTAGGCGAATCCAAATCCGCGATCCTGTCACGCCTCATGCGGGTACCAGAGTGGACCACAGCCGCTCATCCCGAGGCGGTATACGATTTCATGAGCCGTCGCGAACTCTCGTATCCCGTCGTGCTGAAGCCAGATGTTGGCGAGCGTGGCAGCCGGGTTGTCATTGCCCACCAAGCCGCGGATGTACTCGCATACTTCGAAACCGCAGCGCCGAAAACAATCGTCCAGAAGTACGTCGCCGGGATGGAATTCGGCGTTTTCTACCATCGCCATCCGGCAGAACCAGAGGGACGCATCTTCTCGATCACAGAAAAGCATCTCCCGGCGGTGGTCGGCGACGGGGCGAGCACGATCCGGGAGCTTGTTCTGCGAGATGAACGGGCGGTCTGCCTAGCTGATCGCTATCTGAGCCGCTTGAAACGTCCCGCCGACGATGTACCGAAAGCGGGAGAATCCGTGAGCCTGGCGGAACTGGGCTCGCACTGTCGGGGTGCGATTTTCTTGGATGGCGCCAGGTTGGAAACAGCGGCACTGCGGTCAGCCGTCGATGCCGTCGCCCGGAAATTTGCGGGCTTCTACTTCGGCCGTTTTGATGTGAGGTCCGAATCGATTGAGGCGCTTCAGCGAGGCGAGTTTCAAATCTTGGAGCTGAACGGCGTCACCGCCGAAGCAACGCATATCTATGACCCGTCGGTCGGTCTCCTTGAAGCGTATCGAGTGCTGTTTCGGCAGTGGAGAATTGCTTTCGAGATCGGCGCGAGCAACCGCCAAGTGGGGACGGAGCCCATGACAGTCCGCGAACTCGTGCGGTTGATCAGAAGGGTCAAGGGCCACCGTACCGAACTACATTCGATCGCCCGAGCAGCAGCTTCCATCCAGCAGTTGCCGGCGAACTCGTGAGGAGGCGCCGTGCCTCGGCGCGACCCAAAGCGGCGCCACAAATCGCCGAGTTCGCTGCGCCGCTTTACTTGCGATTTTCCTTTTTTCGCCCCGCCTTAGCCGCGGCGCGCATCGGGCCTGGATCTTTTTTCGCCGAGGTCTTCAAAATCCGGACCACCGTACGTATCGTGTTCCAATTGCGCGTCGTCGCCGGCGCGCCGAAGAGCTTATCGATCTGGCCCAGATATCCGATCGTCTTCATGTGGCGGCGATAGAATCCACAGGCAAATCGTTCCTTCACGGCAATGACGCGCACAAACCATTCGCCGTCCGGCGGCAGCGTAAAAGGGATTGCTGCCGTCAAGCGGCCGGCTTTCGACAGGATGCTCACGAAAGGAACCATATCGGGATGCGACGGTTCGATTCCGAAAGGATTCTCTTTCTCCAACTGCAGCAGGTCGCGGCCGTCGCAGAGCGCGGCTTCCGCTTCGAATGGCAGCTTCCGAGCGAGTTCAGCACGGAATTTCGCTCGAGATCCGGGGCGACGGATAACCAGCGTGCCCGCGGCACCCACGTTCACGACATCGAAGCCACTCAGTTCCCTGGCCAGGATACTAGGGCGAAACCGCCTATGCCCGCCAACGTTGATGCCCCGGAGGAAAACAACCAGAGCCATGACTCTCACTCAGTCTATCGCCATCTCAGTGGTGGGACTTCGGAGCACGGCGGCGTGTCAGCGGTGACGGCAATCGTGCATCGGGTCAATTGCCGGAGTAGGCCCGGCCGACCAATGGCAGTTCCTGACGATGCATCAGCAGCACCATCATCGCGCATACGGTGACCACAATTGCCAGCGCGAACAATTCCCCGTGATCACCGACCGGCTTCAGCGCAATGCCGAGACGGGCCAGATGAAAGAGAATCGCGCTACCAGTAGCGGCTACCGCCATCGCTGCGCCGAGTGTGACCGTGCTCGGAATAAGCAGGAGGACAGACGCGATCAGTTCAAAAATGCCCGAGCCGATCCGGCCCCAGGGTTCCATGCCGAGCGTCGAAAAAATGTAGACGGACTCTTTCGCCGCCGAAAACTTGAAGAACAGTGTCTGGAGCAGGATCACTGCAATAATCAGCCGCAAGGCCCAGCTAGTGACGATGAACGCTTTACTATGTTCCATACCTTCCTTTCTGAAAATCGAGAAATGTTTGCGCTTCGCTTATTCCCAGGTAGCGCTCCAGGAGCTTCTTGTCGGTCTTCGTCAGATCCACAAGGATGAGACCGTCCAGCGCGTTCGCAAACTTGGGATCTACGTTGAAGCCGATCAGCTTACCGCCCAGCTTGAGATACTGGCGGAGCAGGATCGGCACACCCGTTTGCTTCTGTTCAATGTCGCTGATTGATGCCGTGAGGTCCTCGAGGTCGAGGACGGCAGCCGGCCAGTACGCGCGGCCGGAACGCTTTAGCGAGTGCCGGTTGCGAACAAGACCGGCGAGATCCTGCATAAAGGCGTACTTCTCCAGGAATGCAATCATCAACTCGCGCGAGACGGCCTGATATTGATTGCTGATGCTGACCGCTCCGAACAATACCTTATATTGCGGGTGGCGCGCGACAAACGCGCCAATACCCTTCCACAACAGCAGCAGCGGGGCGAATCCTTTCTGGTACTCCTGTCGAACGAACGATCGGCCGAGCTCGAGAGCTGGACCGATCCGGTTTAGGAAGGCATCGCCGTAACGGAACAGAGTCGCCGTATACAGGCCGCGAATCCCATGCCGTCTGCGCACTACATCCGTCGGTGCCAGCCGATAGGCTCCGACCAGTTCGTTCGCCCGCGCGTTCCACACGAACAGGTGCAGGTAACGCGCATCGAACTCGTCGCTGTCGATGGGTGTGCGGGTGCCCTCTCCAACTGCCCTGAAGGTGATCTCGCGAAGGCGGCCGATCTCGTGCAGAACGTTGGGAATTTGGCTCGCTTCAGAAAGATACACTCTAAGATCACCAGAGCCGCCGAGCAGACAACCCTCGGGCAAGCTGGCGATCTCCGCTGTAACATCGGCAATGGGCAACGGCGCCGCGATCGACTCAGCATTAGCGCGCTTTTCCCGGCGCGACAACGGCACGGAGGTGTGCGGCTTGAACGGTTCGCGCGTCGCAAGAACATGCGTCCTCCACCGCAGATAGTCCACCTGCTCGCGCGGGGTGGCCATAGCCGCCAATTTCTCCGCGTTGATCGGTGAACCGATACGAACTTCAATGCGGCGCCCGCGCTTGTTCAGGAGTTCGCGAGCCAATAAAGCTGTTCGAAGCGCCCTGTGCGCCATTCCCGCGAGGTGAAAGGCCGGCCCGTTTGCGCCGGAGATATACATGGGCACTACCGGTGAGCCCACGATACTCACCAGCCGGGTCGTGGCCGGATTCCACTCCGCATCCGTTACTGCGCGTGGTCTCCATCGGAAATGCGCCACCTCGCCGGCGGGGAAGATCACGAGCATGCCTCCATTCCTGAGGTGCTCGATGGCTCGCCTCACCCCGCGTCCATTGCGCGACGTTGCCGAGCGCCCGGCGATCGGGTCCACGGGAATCACCATGTCGCGAAGTTCGGGCACGATCGTCAGGATGCCGTTCGCCAGGAACCGCACATCCGGCCTGATCCTTGCGAGGAGGCTCGACAGAATCGCGCCGTCCAAAATCCCGAACGGATGATTCACGGTGACGATGGCGGAGCCGTTCGCCGGTATGTGTTTCAGATCGGCGGCGAATGTCTCATAAGAGATGTCCAGGAAGTCCAGCAGCCGGTCTGCAATGGACGCCGAGGCGCGGCCGGCCTGTAGCTGCTCGTATACTCGCGCAATCTCGTCGATTCCGAAGATGTAATTCAACAGCTTCTGCGCCCTCGGCGGAACCGGAAACGGCACAATGCTGGGAAGAATGGAATCAAATACTGCGGTTGCCATCACCTGCAAAATCCGCGTAGCCGGTTGGTTTATTCCTGGTAGAGGGTCAGCCTTCCCAAAGAACGTACGAGACGGCCGCGAATGGTGACCAGCTCGGCGACGTGCTGAAGAAGGGCCCGGTTCCAGTTCGCGAGCAGAAGAGTGGCGGTCCTGCCGTTGGAATCGCGCGCCAGGAACGCAGGAGGTATGCCGCCGCTGATGCAGCGCACGGCGCAATCACGGTGCACTTTGCCCGCGCCGGGGTTCATCACGCCGAAGTAGCACTTGCTGTCGACCACTTCGCCGGTCAACTCGATTTCACCGAGATCCACATCCGGAGCGCGCTTTGCGACCGCGCTTAACAGACCGGAGACCGGCCCCACCGCTTCAATCATGTGGTCGTCGCCATGAATAGTGCGCTCGCCAGTAAGCTTTACTTCTCGGCCGTCGAAGGCACGCATATCGCCTACGCCGTGCTTTCCCGGCGCAACCAAGAGCCAGGGGAAGCCCTGCCCAGGAATCAGGAGGGCCGGATACGGCTCGGCAATCAGGGTGCCGCGGAACTCGCGGTACTGTTGAAATTCGAAATTCGCTGCGGGGAATGGATGCTGCACCGCCACCAAAACCACCGCAGCGCCGATTGCCAGTACACCCAGCGCAACGATGACGCGCCGAATGGCCGTCTTAAGAGCGGCAGGCATGGGCAAATAGCCGACATAAAATTCAGACTCGCTCTGCATCGTGAATCACCGAAGGTTCCACCCGCGTGCCGGGTGGCAGCGGTCTGGGGTAGACAAACACCTGGTTTCCATCGATGTGCGTGCGGTAGGTGGCTATTTTCTCCGTGAACGGCGGCGGCGCTGCGCCCGTCTCGGGCAGGTATTGATAGCCATGCCAGGGACAAGTGACACACCCATCGATGATCTTCCCTTCGCCGAGCGGACCATTCTGATGCTGACAAACATTCGAAATGGCGGAAATTTTGCCGTCGTATTTGAAGATGGCAACTCGCTCGCCGCCGCAGGAAATGACGCAAGCACGCTTCTCTGGAATATCGCCGATCGTGCAAGCGGGCACGTAATCCTTGTGCGGAACGTCTTTCCTGCGCTCTACGGAGGCCGCGGCCAGGTGCAATGCGCTGACTGCGGTCAATCCCGCGCCAAGAAGCCCGGCAAGGAGAGGACTGGTCTCGGACTGCAACACGCCCAGCGTCACGTGCACGATCAGCAGTCCATACGCTACATAGACCAGCATGTGCACGCGTTTCCATACGGGCGCCGTCAGATTATGCAGCCAGAAGTCATGGCTTGTCGCAGCCATGAGAAACAGAATCAGCAACGCAAAGAACCCGAGGGCCTGAAACGGGAAGTCAGGGAGACTGCTATAACGCGTGTTACTCACAAACAAGCTAACCAGCGGATTCACATTGCCCAGAGCGTGAAACTGAAACAGCGAGAATGTCCCGTGCGCCAACCCGAGCATAAACATCGTCACGCCCAGGTGCCTGCGATTATAGAGCAGTGGCAGGAACCGTCGATCCAGACGGCAGAGCGGGCCAATGCACAGGATGATGTGCAGGAGCAGCAACGCCGCGGTCCCCAATCCCCGTATGAGAAGCGTCTCCGCAGTCGCGTTGGGATGGACGAGAGATCCTAAACCGACGAACAGAGCGAGGTAGACAGCGAGACCGGTTGCCAGAATGCCGTCATAGATCTTCTTGGTGCGGTTCCAGCCTACCGCCTGGTAACCGACGCTCATTGATATCGCTCCCATCGCACGCCCGTATTGGGCGGCATCGTGTTGCGTCGGCTGAGCAGCCCGGCAATGAATATCGCGTATAGTGCAACGGCTAATACCAGCCAGATTCGATAGTGAGCCCGGCGAAGCGGCGCGATCATATCAATCTCTCCTTGAAATTGCCCGCACCCATCTCGTGAGGAGTAGCGGCCAAAGTGCTGTTACTCCGGGCACGATGATGAGCCGAAAACCAATGGGTGCGTGTTCGGCAACCGGGTCGACCCGGTGAATACCGAAGATAAGAAAAGCAACCGCGAACACGCCCCCGGCCGCTGTGTACAGGGCGAGTGCGTCTACGAACAGCTCAACCGACTGCACCTCAGACCTGCTTTCCGTAAACCGGGATGGCAGCCCCCGTGATTTGCGCACCGGCATCCGACGCGAGGTGCAACAGGATCGCCGCCACCTGCGACGGTTGAACCCAGTCAGCGCGTTCCGCGTCGGAGCCCCAGGCCCGGTTTCCCGCTGTATCCATGGTTCCCGGCAAGACCGTGTTGGCCGAGATCGAGCGGTCTTTGTTCTCGAGCGCGATCGTGCGGATCAGCGAGACGAGGGCTGCCTTGGAGGCGCTGTAAGCGCCCACCATGGGCGCGGGTTCGACCGCCTGCCGGCTTGCTACCGCCAGAATTCGTCCGCCGCCTTGCTGCCGCATCTGCGGCAGCACTGCCCGGGTGACGTAGAACGCGGCGCGATAGTTGAGGTCCAGCATCCTCTCGAATATGGCGTCATCAGTTTCTGCAACACTCTTTCCGCCTGCGAATCCTCCCATCACTTGCACCAACACGTCGATGCGTCCGAAACGCGTGACGACTCCACTGGCCAGTTTCCCGGCCCCTTCGCTGCTCGATAGTTCTGCCGGCATGGCAACGAATTCCGGATGGTCGAAATCGGCCGCCTGAATGGAACGCGAGACGCCGATGACCTTCGCTCCTGCGTTCAGGAAGGACTCCGTGACAAATGTGCCAAGCCCGCCCTTGGCCCCTGTTACGATTGCGATTTTGCCTTCGAGTGAGTTCATGCTCGACTCCTTATTCTCCCGAAGACCACGCTACACGGAACTCGGGGTACAGGGTGAGGCCGCCGCACGCGAAGATGGTCTGCCCCGTGACGTATGAAGCCTCGTCCGATGCCAGGAACGCAAACACCGAAGCAATCTCCTCCGCAGCCGCCGCGTGTCCCACGGGGATGTGGCTCTCCACTTCGCCGCGAGCCTTCGGATTGTCGATCCACGCTTTGTTGATCGGGGTTACGACCGCGCCGGGTCCAACCGCATTCACTCGAATCCCCTGTCCGGCATATTCGAGCGCCAGCGACTTGGTGAGGTTCTCCATTCCGCCCTTGCTGATTGAGTAGGGCAGGTACTTGGGCTTGGGAATGATCTCGTGGACGCTCGAATTGTTCAGAATTACGCCGCCGCCGGGGCGCGAGAGAAAGTGCCGGATCGCTTCGCGCGAGCAGAGAAAAGGCCCGCGCAGGTTCACCGAAAGGATGCGGTCGAAGTCGGCGGTGTCGATCTCGTGGCTCGGCGCAGCTTTCTGAATTCCGGCGTTGTTGATGAGCACGTCGAGCTGCCCGAACGCCTCGAGGGTCCTGGCGAACATCTGCTTGACCTGGTCTTCATTTGAGACGTCGGCCTGAACCACCAGTTCGCGGCCGGTGCCATTAGAACGCGCCGCTTTGGCCATGGCGCGCGTCGCTTCGGCCTGGTCCGCCCCAATGCGATAGTTGATTGCGATGTTGGCGCCCTCGCGCGCAAAACGAACAGCGATCGCCTGACCGATACCGGAGGAGGCTCCAGTGATCAAAACGTTCTTGCCTCTCAGTCGCTCCATTTTCGTCTCCTGTGATTCCGTTTCACCTGCTTCATCCGGATGACGCGCTCGAATATTCCAATCGTCTCGCTGGAATATTGCAGGGTTGCCGGGGGATCTAGGGCTGTATGCAGACCAGAAGACGTCTTATTCTCACGCTAGGAATGGCGGCCGCGCTGCCGCTTCTCGCCGGCTCCAAAGCAGATCCGATTAACAAAGACAGAGGCGGAGTTGCAATCAAGGGCTACGATCCGGTGGCGTATTTCACTCAGAGCAAAGCAGTCAAGGGATCGTCAGCATTTACCCATCAATGGATGAGTTCAACGTGGTGGTTCGCGAACGCAGCAGACCGCGATGAATTCGCACGCAATCCGGAAAAGTACGCCCCACAATATGGCGGTTACTGTGCCTACGGCGTCAGTCAGGGCCACACTGTATCAATCGATCCCGAAGCCTGGACGATCGTCGAGGGCAAGCTCTACCTTAACTACAGCAAAGGAGTACAGAAGACCTGGTCAGAGGCGATTCCCAAGCACATTGACGAAGCTAATCGGAACTGGCCCGGGCTGCATAAGTGAGATCCCGCCGCTCTTCGCGAGCGATCTCGCGTTCCAGACCATAGTTCAGTCCGGTTCGAAGCACGGCGATCGCCGCGAGCTGGCCGATATCGTGCCAGGTCGGCGCGACCGCCGTGCGGAGGATATCGGCGGCGAGAGCGAACTCCAGGCCCAGTGCCAGCCACCTTCCCAAACCGAGCCTGACTTCGACCTTAAGGTCCTGTGCCATTGGGCGGCGCAAAAACAGTGGCAATGCCTTCCAAACCGCCTCCAGGGCAGCGAGCCCGATAATCACGGCCGCGGCGAACTCAACGCCGCCGGCCAGATGTTCAATCCACAATTTCGGTTGGTGGAGCATGGGCAATCCTATCGGCTGGCCGGACGTATCGCCGCCCCCCACACCGGTCCATTCCCGAATTCCTGAACGAATACGATGAGGCGCATACCTGGTTCCACGCGGAGATTGGTTTTCAAGCCCGTCCGATCGTCTATCGTGCCGATCTGTTTCATCAGCCTGAGAATGGCAACATGATGTAGCCGTCGGCCCTTGTTTTCGCCTCGCAGCACGTCCTGTGTGCCGGCCTCGACCGCAAATGCTGCAAAAACGGCGGCTTTACGAGCCGCACCGGCCGGCAGCGGGCTCACAACGATCTCCTCCCCCGCTTCGCTTTCCGCGATGCGAATCCCGGCTTTTGGGTGTTTGCTGGCGGATCGTATGGCCGACTCGGCCGCCCGCGTATCGCTGCCGACGAATTCGGTTCGGCCGTCCACCACCATTTGCGGCGTGTAGGGTCCTTGAGTGCGGAAGCGGCGCGCGTACTGCTCCTGGCGGGCGCTGAAAGCCGCAGAGGAGTAAGGATCAGCCCAGCCGATGTGATTCCAGTAGTCCACGTGCTCACTGAGCACAACGATCTCCGCGCCGGGAATTGGCTGCCAGCGGTCCAGCTTTTCCAGCAGCGCGTCCGCTGCCGGGCAACTGGAGCAGCCCTCGGACGTAAACAGTTCGACCAGAACGGCTTGGCGCTGCCCGGCCCGCGGGTCCACGGGATCAGCCCAAGCCAAACCCAGTAGCAGCAAACTGGTCCATAATGAGAAACGCAGCATACATAGGAATCCTCGCTGAGGGTGAGTTTATTTCACGTGCCGATTTTTTCCAGGCGCCGGGAATATTCTCACCGGCTTCCTGGATACCACCGTTGAGGACGTGGCCCGAAACGATGCTCTTCTCGAAACGGCCCCGAACGGATGAATTCGAAGCAGCCGCGATGCCGCACATGAACGACATCTATCGCACTGCTGCCCGGTTGCTTGGCAATAGCCCCGGAGCGGATGATGTCGTGCAAGACGTTTATTTGCAAGCGTGGAAATCATTCGACCAATTCGAACTCGGAACCAATTGCCGGGCCTGGCTGTTCAAAATTCTGTTTCATACGCTCAATCACTATCGCCGGAAATGGCTCAATATGCGCATGGTCAGGGAGAGCGAAGAGATCCTCGACGTCACTCCGGCCGTGGGTCCGCCGATTCCGGAGCAGATTACGGACGAGGAGATGCTTGCGGCGTTGGCGGAGGTGCCGCAAGATTTCCGCGCAGTCGTGCTTCTGGTCGATGTCGAAGAGTTCTCGTACAAAGAAGCGGCAGGAATACTGAATGCTCCGGTTGGGACTGTTATGTCCCGCTTGAGCAGGGGCAGGAAAGTGC
>Ga0070741_10015720_pt1 | contig 12761 bp, 10 predicted proteins | sample Coa_R1_4_FD_66440 | JGI IMG/M metagenome (GOLD analysis project Ga0070741, IMG submission 66440) | Surface soil microbial communities from Centralia Pennsylvania, which are recovering from an underground coalmine fire - Coalmine... | ecosystem: Environmental > Terrestrial > Soil > Unclassified ...
CGCCCATGACCGCCGTGGGCGCGGAGTTCAGGAACCAGTTGACGACCTGAATCTGGTGGCTGCCGAGTTCGGCCATCAAGCCCTGCGACGTGCGCTGATAGAGCCGCCAGTTGACCAGATGCTCCTTATCGCGCCAGAACTTCTGCCCGTCGAGTATCTGTCCCGGCGGGAGGCTGCGCCGCCAGGAGCCGTTGCGGTTCCACTGCGCCCGAATATGCGTGACGCGCCCGCAGACCTTCTTGCTGTTGAGGAGTTCGTAGGCATGGTTATAACCGATGGACGACGCCCGCTGGTGTCCGATCTGAAGCACCTTGCCTGTGCGCCTGGCCGTCCGCGCCATCTTCTTCGCATCCTCAATCGAATAGGCCATCAGCTTCTCGCAGAAGACGTGCTTGCCCGCGTTGAGCGCGTCTATGACGATGGGCGCGTGCAGCGGCAGGGGAACCGTCACCATGACCGCCTGGATGTCCTTGCGGTCGAGCAGGCGGCGATAGTCGCTGTAAGCGCTATCGTCATGCACCTGCGCGATCTTTTTGGCGGCATTCAGGTTCGGCTCGAAGATGTCGCAGACCGCCACGCACTGCACGCCCGGCACGCGCAGGACTTTGCGCAGATCGAACTGGCCCTGCGACCCCGGCCCGATGATACCGATGCGCAGCGGCTCGGTTTTGGGCGCATCGGCGGCGGGAGCCGTCTCCTCCGCTCCGGCAGAGGAACCGGCGAAACCAAGTCCGATCGCCGCTGCCGCCAGCGCCGATTCCTGCAAAAACTCCCGACGAGACAGCGCGTGGATACGAAATCGTTCCATAGCAGATCAACCTCCGAGTGATTGGGCGTCAGGCGTTGGGGGTGGGGGCTGTCCGACATGAATCAGCGGACTATCCGAGCCTTCCGCCACGAAAAACGCCTCGATAGAAGGATGCTTTCGGCAGTAGGCGCGCGTCCATTCGACCCCCTGCACGAAGAAGGCGGTCGAAAGCGCGTCGCCCTCGGCGGCATCCGGTGAGAGAACCGAGACAGAGCGATAGCCGCCTACCGGCTGTCCGGTACGCGGATCGAAGAGATGGCCGATACGTCTCCCCTCTATTTCGACAAACTGCTCCGCGATTCCTGATGTCGAGAGGGCCGAATCGCGCAGATTTACGACGGCTAGATGTTCGCCCTCTCGATCCGGGTCGGGAAGGCCGATGGGCCAGCCCGCGCTTTCCGGCGGCGCGCTGAGGGCCGCGATGGAACTCTGGCCGCTATGCAGCAGCGCATATGGAGCGCCCTTTTCGCGCAGAAAGTCGGCGGCGCACTGGACAGCGTAGCCCTTGCCCACCGCGCCGAGATGCAGTTCGACCACCGGAGTCGAAAACCGGATCGTCTGCGCCTCCTCATCCAGCACAATATTCTTCCAGCCGCTCTGCCGCGCAAGGGTCGCAACCTCCTCCGCATCCGGCGGCGATACCCGCGCCCCCTGCGCCAGCCCGCGCCGGAAGAAGCCCCAGGCCCGCACCAGCTTCCCCGCCGTGCAGTCGAACGCGCCTTCTGTCTCCTCGCTCAGCCGCCGCAGCCGCCGCAGCAGCGCGAACAGGTTCGGCGCGACCGGAACCGGCTCCTGATAGGCCCGCGCATTGATCTGGCGGATGTCGCTGTCCGGCAGGAAGTGGCTGAGCTGCTGCTCCAGCCAGTCCACCCGATCCAGCGCGTCATAGGCCAGCCGTTCCAGCGCCTCGGCCTCCGCGCCGCCCGCGTAGATCTCAAACAGGCTGCCCATCGCCGCCCGCGCGACTTTCACTAACGGACTGCTCACTTCTGTTCGGCTTCGTAGTAGACCCAGCGCGGCGCGAGTTTGATCTGAATCAGCGTCAGGGCCAGGATGATGACGAAGAGAATCCAGGCCAGCGCCGAGGCGTAGCCCATCTTGAAGTACTGGAAGGCGTTCTTGAACAGATAGACCACCGGCATGAGCAGGCTGTCCACCGGCCCGAACGGACGGCTGATGTCGCCGCCGCTCAGGACATAGACGCGGTCGAACTCCTGTAGCGCGCCGATGGTTCCCATGATGAGGTTGAAGAAGATATAGGGCGAGAGCATCGGAATCGTCACGTTGCGGAACTTGGCCCACCAGCCCGCGCCGTCCAGATCGGCAGCCTCGTAGAGATGCGTCGGGATGCCCTGCAATCCGGCCAGCCAGAGGATCATGCCGGAACCCGCGCCCCACAAGCCCTGTAAGATCAGGCCCGGCTTGGCCCACTCCGCCGCGCCGAACCAGCCCGGAGCGCCCCATCCAAACCACTGGCCGAGCGTCGCCTTCCACGCCGCGTTGAGCAGGCCGCGATTCGGATCGCCGTTCAGCACCCAGGCCCACAGCACCGCGCTCGCCACCACCGGCACGATGGAGGGCAGGTAGTAGCACGTTCTGTACAGGCTCATGCCGTAAACTTTCGCATTCAGCAGCATCGCCACGCTCAGGCTGGTGACGATGCCGAGCGGGATGCCCCAGGCCGCGATATAGGCCACATTTATCAGGGACGTGCGCAGATAGTAGCTGTCTCGGCCCAAAAGTTCGACATAGTTGTTGATGCCGACATAGCGCGCCGGATGCAGCACATCGTAGTCGCAGAAGCTGAGGAAGATGCTGGCGAGGATCGGTCCCGCCGTGAGGCCGAGGAAGCCGAGAATCCAGGGCGCGGCGAACAGATAGCCCGCGACCGCCTCGCCGCGCGCCACCCGCCGCAGGCGCAGCAGGCTCGTGAGCCGCCAGGCGATGACGCCCGCGCCGACGACGGCCAGCGCCGCGACGATGGCGATAGGGATCGCCGGGTTCAGCGGCTGGAAGCGGTCGGACCGGAAGACTTTATCGAGTTCGCGCTGCACGACGCGCGTGCCGTCGTCCATCGCCTGCTGCGCGGTCGCGCCGGAAGTCGCATGGTGCGTCGCGCTGTCGAAGGCGCGCACATGCTCGTCCCAGAGCCGCTGCCCGACGAACGTGACCGGGCGGAACCGCGCGTGATCCATCATGGAGACGAACAACTGCATCGGCTTACGGAACTTTTCGGAAGCGGGCGCGAACTGACGGAAGACGACTTCGTTGACCTTGCGGTTGGCCGAGATGTCCGGTACGTAGGGGCGGCCCTTCTGTTCGTTGTAGGCTTTCTGCGCGGCGGCGGCCAGCAGCCCGGCCTCCGGGCTGGTCATCCAGCGAATGAACTCCCAGGACTCTTTGGCGTGCGCCGCGCCGCGCGGAATGGCGTAGGAGAACCCGCCTGCCCAGGTGATGAAGGTGTCTTTCACATCCTGGAATCGTCCGGCATGATGCAGCCGATCCGCCGGGACGGGCGCGGGCGCGACCCCGAAATCCACGTCCGGGCCGAAGCGCGCGATGTTGCCGACGACCCAGTTGCCGTCCACCTTCATGGCGACCTTGTTGGTCAGGAAGGGGTCCAGCTCCTGCGACTGAAACCCGGACTGGAAGGCGTCCACCTTCGTCACGCCGCCGAGCGCGTCGTAGACCTTGACCATATACTCCAGCGCCTCGACGTTCGGGCGGGCGTTCAGCGTGCAGGTGCGCCCGTCGGGAGCCATGAACTCGCCGCCGTTCTGCCAGGCGTAGAGATAGAGCCAGGAGTTGCCGTAGTTGGGGATGAAGCCGATGCGCTGAAACGTGCCGCCGGGGTTGCGTTTCGTGAGTTTTTGGGCATCGTCGAGCAGTTCGTCCCAGGTCTGCGGCGGCTTCGGCTCGCCGCGCGCGTCCACCAATCCGGCCTCGCGGAACAGGGTCTTGTTGTAGAAGAGGGCGCGGCAGTCCGTGCCGGAGGGGATGGCGAAGACGCCCTTTGTGCCGGTGCGCGGGTTGGTGTAGTTCGCCTCGGCCCAGCACGCCGGGTAGAAGTCCTGCGCATGGACGCCGTCGGGCCGGTTGGCGTCCTGCGCCAGAAAATCATCCAATGGCCGGAACGTGTCGCGCGCGGCCCAGTCGCCGATGGTAAAGCGATCCTGGCGGATCACGTCCGGGGGAACGTTGCCGACGATGGCGGTCATCAGCTTTTGCGGGTTCATGCCGCCCGCGCCCATCGAGAGGATGCTGACTGCGATCTCCGGGTGACGCCGCTCGAACTCCCTGATCTGCGCTTCCAGCCCCTTGCTCTCGTCGCCGTACTGCATCCCCCAGACGACGAGTTTGACCTTGCCGGAGGGCGCGCGTGTCTCCGCGCATCCCGCCGTGAACAGCGCCAGCATCGCCGCCAGACCCCACACCAGAAACCTGCGTAAAAACCGTGATTTGGACATACCTCCTATTTTTACACGGCGGGCGGAGTTTCCTTGCGTTTTTGAGGGAAATCGGGTATACTCTGCGGGTTCAAAGGAGGTGAGAGCCAGTGCCGAATATCAAGTCCGTCAAGAAAGATGTCATCAAGTCCCGCAAGAATCATCTGCGCAACGTGGCGGCGAAGTCCGCGATGAAGACCTTCATCAAGAAGGCGCGCACCGCCATAGACGGCGCGACTCCTGCTGCCGAGACCACCGAAGCCATCCGTTTGGCCTGCAAAGCGATTGATAAGACCGCAGAGCGTGGAATCATTCATAAGAACCAGGCGGCGCGGCGCAAGTCCCGCCTGATGAAGCGCGCCAATAAAGCCGCGCAGCAAGCCGCCTCTTAAGCATCAAAGACGGCTCTCCAAGATTTTAGAATCCACAGATGACACAGATGGATGTCTGAACTGTGATTTATGGGATTACAGGATGGACTAGGATTAAGGCACAGCCCCATCATAGTCTATCCGTTAATCATTCTAATCACAGTTGAGACATCCATCTGTGTCATCTGTGGATTCGCTTGTTTTTCAGGCCGCGTGGGATTTCGTTCGGGTCGCGCCGGTCAGTTCCAGCACCAGCAGTTGGAGGTTGGAGGCCGGTTCGGAGCCGAAGATGCCCGCCTCGTCGGTCACGCCGCCTTTGTTGGCGAGGTCGCAGAGGAGCAGCAGTTCGAGCGCGGCGGTGAGTTCGGCCCAGGTGTAGTTGCGCGCCTGGGAGAAGAGATCGCCCGCCTTGAACGCCAGTTGGACGATGTTGGACTCGGAAGGCAGTTCGGCGGCGAGTTCGGGCGGCAGGGCGCGCACGTCGCGCGGATTGACCCGCTTCTCGACCAGGAATTTGGCCTGCCAGAGCATCCGGTACTGGCGCGTGAGCAGGGCCAGCAGCTTGCCCGCGACCGCCTGCGGCTTGGGGTCATAGCGGTGCAGTTCGCCGAGCAGGGTCAGCGCGCGGTCGGTCTGCCGCCGCACAATGGCGTCAATCGTCGTGAACATCACGTCTTCCGGGCTGGACGCGACGACCGCGCCGACATCCCGCGCGGTGATGTTCTCTCGCTCCCCCACGTAGCAGACGAGTTTGATGATCTCCTGCTCCAGAGCGAGCATCTCGTTTCCGGCGGCTTCGACCAGGGCTTCGGCGGCGTTCGGCTCGATGCGCTTGCCCTCTTTTTTGGCCCGCGCGAGAATCCAGTCAATCAGCCCTTCGCCCTTGAGCGCCTGGCAGGTGACCAGCGCACCGTACTTCTTGACGGCGTTATCCAGTTTGACCGTCACCGCCGTTTTGCGGCGGCCTTCCTCCTCTTCGGCAGCCGCCACCAGAACCAGGCACGCCGTATCGGGCAGCCGTTCTAATCCTGCCGCCAGCCGTTCCGCCTCGGCCTGCTTGCCCCGGTCGCGCCACTGCTCCATGCCTTTGACCACGATCAGCCGCCGGTCGGAACCGAACGGAACCTGCCCGGCTGCGGCCAGGATCGCATCGGCAGAGGCGTTCTCGGCGTCCAGGGCTTCCAGGTCGAAATCGCGAAAGTCCGCCGCCACGACCTGCTGGATGAGCGCCGCGACCGCCTCCTCTTTGAGCCTGTCCTCTTCGCCAAAGAACAGATAGACCGACGCCAGCCCCGATTTCCACAGCGCCGACGCCGCGCCGCTTTTGTAGTTTAGCTCCATTCCACTCCTTCACTATCCGGGTGTTGATACGTTCAGGGGGCGGTTTTGAGTTCGATGTCGCCGCTGGCGGTTTCGAGGGTGACGGGCGCGCTGCCGGTTCCCAGCGTCACGGTCTGGGTGGAGGCTGCTTCGTCGGAGGGATGGCCCACATCGGAGAGAGAGATGTTGCCGCTGGCTGTGTGCGCCGTGATGCGGGCGTTGGCGGCGCGCGGCAGGGTCAGGGAGATGCTGCCGCTGGCGCTGTGGAGTTCCGCGCGCGTGAGCGGCATTTTCGCAGTCAGTTCGGCGGTGATGTCGCCGCTGGCCGTCTGGAGAGTCAGTTCGCCCGCCGCGCCGGAAAACGCGACCTCGCCGCTCTGACTGCGCGCCTCGACTGCCAGTTCCGGGCTGAGGGCGCGGCAGTCGGCGATGTGAATCTCTCCACTGGCCGAGACGACTTGCAGGCTGTTGGCGGCGCGCACGGCGTCCATGCTCACCGCGCCGCTGGCCGTCCGCACGGTGAAGGCTCCGCCGACGTGATGGAGTTCGATGTCGCCGCTGGCCGTCTCCACGCTCATGCCGCCCATCACGTCGTTCACGAAGATATTGCCGCTCTGCGAGGCCAGGTCGAGCAGCATCCGCTTCGGCAGGGTCACCGTGTAGTCCACGCTGACCGACTTCCCCAAGCCGTTCCATTGGGGATAGTCCGTCTCGACGATGAGGATGCTGCCGTTCAGACGCGCCGTCGTCTTGACCTGCGCGGCGATCCGCGCCCGTTCGCTCTCCGAACCGGCCCCTTCTACGCGCGTCGTCGCCTGCACCAGAATCTCGTTGAGGCGGTCGTTCGTCCCCTGAACGTGGATTTCGCCGCCGGTCGCGTGAATCTGAAGCGTGTTGACGCGCGTGGCGACAAAGCGCTTCTCGAACGTCTCGGAGTATCCGTCTTCATGGAGATGGGTTTCGAGGCGACAGCCCGTCAGCCCGCTAAGGCCGGGAAGGAGGGACAGCGCCGCCAGCCAGCGCCACTCTTTTTTGCCCCGGATGCGCATGACGCCTCCTCTACGGTCTGCGGCCCCAGGAGAACCATCGCGCCTGCCCGCGCAGCCGGTCGGAGAGCCAGTCCGGGTCGGAGCCGAAGCCGGTGATCAGGATCGCGCCCACGCCCATCAGCGCGACGACCGCTTCCAGCAGCAGCACGACCATGCCCAGGCCGATACTCAGGCTGCCGAGGATCACCTTCGCCAGGAAGAAGGCCGCCAGTCCCAGCGCCATGCGCGTATAGAGCCGGCCTGGATTGTTGAGATGGGCGAAACGCCGGGCCACGATGTCGCCTGCGAAGCGCATCCCTGTCAGCCAGCCGAAGGCCAGCGCCAGCGCCGGAAGCAGCGCGATGACCACGCCGAAAGGCGCCCAGAGATAGCATACCGGCGAGTGCAGCAGCCCGGCGTTGACGCTCAGCACGACGACCGTGGCGACCGCGCCGATGCCCCCGACGACCAGGCAGCGCGCCGGTTCCAGCGAGATACGCGAGGCGACCTGGTGCGTGGCGCGCGGCGCGACGATCAGCGCGACCAGCCCGCCGACGATGCCGAGCAGCAGCAGCGCCACCTGCCCTCCGAACCAGTCCTCTTTGTGTCTGGGAACCGGAGCCGGAGCCTGCGGCTGTACCGCCGGAGCAGGCGCCACCGGCGGCGCGGGAGCCGTCAGCATTCCCGGCGCGCTCTCCAGCGCGGGCAGTACCTTCGGGGTGAGCTTGATGACGTGTACCGCATCGCCCGCCTCATTGTCCACGCTGCCGCCGATAGCGACGACGTTTCCGCCGACCTTCGCGCCCGGCTTGATGGTCACATCGCTGTTGACGGCCAGCACATCGTCCTTGACATGGCCCGCGCTGACCAGCGGCGTATCCCGCACGGCAAGCGCCTCTTTCGTCTGTCCGGCTTCCACTGTCACCGGCTCGCCGCCATCATCCTGCCCTCCCGCGAGCAGGCGCGGGGCCGTCGCCGGCCCGCCCACGCGCTCATCCACCGGCTGCGGCGTCGCGCTCGGCTCGACCGCCTGCCCCGCGCGATCCTGCGCCTGCGTCGGACGAATGTTGATGGTAAGAAGCGAGATCAAGGCCACGAGGGCGAAGAGAATTCGCTGCATCGTTCTGCCCTCCTATATTCTGCGCATCTGTCCGCGCTGTCGGCGCAGGACGAAAAGGTAATAGACTCCGGCGCACAGAGCCAGGTCCAGCGCCAGCCCGCGCGCCGCCAGCCCGCCGAGCGTGTTGTAGGTGTCCTGAAGAAGATGGCCCACCTGCGACAGCGCGGAGACCATGACGGCGAACAGCGCGCCGAGGAGCGGCACGCGCCGCAGCGCGTCCCCGATCTGATCCAGCCAGACCAGCACGCTCTCCGCATTGACGCCGAGCATCTGGCGACCCCACTCCGTCATCAGGAAGACCGTCAGCACGGCGGAGAGCGCGCCCGCCAGCGTCAGGCGCTCCCAGGAATGGGCTACCGTTGGCGCGATCAGGTCCTGCTCCTGAGTCGGAAGCGACTTCAGGCGCGTCACCGAGGTCGTCATGCGGACGCCCTGCGGTTTCGCCTCCGTCTTCTGCTCAGAACCAGCGGTGGCGGCGGTATCTTTCAAGGTAGCGACGGAGACGGCCACAAAAGGGGGCGCTGCCGCATCCTTTGGACGGGGGGCGTCCGCTATCGGAGCCGGGCGGCTCTGGATATGCCGCATGATCCGCGCCGAGAAATCCATCGGCAACTCGGCCTGCCCCAGCGACTCCACCAGCTTGACCACGCGCTGCTGCTCGTCGAACTCACGCGCGCAGCCAGGGCAGCCCGCCAGGTGACCGTAGAGCGCCTGCGCCATCTCCGGGCGTATCTCGCCGTCGTTCTCGATCAGAGACGGCAGCATCTCCCGCACGCGCACGCACAGGCTGGACTGCGGCGGCGTATCGGCCCGTTGGATATTCTGTTGGCCCGGAATCGGCGGGGGAGTCGCGTAGGCTCCCCACCCCTGGTTCTCCTCCGGGGGAAGGTGTTCAAATCTATTTTCCATCCGTTTCCATTTCCAATACCGGGCAGAGACGCTCTCGGAGCATCTCTCTGGCCCTGAAAAGGTGGGTTTTGACCGTGCCCGTCGGTAGGTCAAGCGTGCGGGCAATCTCGTCTACGCTCATATCCTGCAGATGGCGCATGATGACCACGAGGCGGTAGCGTTCCGGCAGGTTCAGAATGGCTTTATGCACCACGTCCTGCACGGCCCCGCGCACCGCCGAATCTTCCGGCGCGCAGGCGCGGGATTCGGAGGCGGGTTCGCGGCCCTCCTCCAGCTCGACTTCGAGCGAGAGGGCGCCTTTGGAGCGGCGTGAGCGTAGCTGGTCTATACAGAGATTGGAGGTGATCTTGTAGAGCCAGGTCAGAAAACTGGCGTCCTGGCGAAAGGAAGCGAGCGCGGCATAGGCGCGCAAAAAGGTCTCCTGCACCAGGTCGCCCGCGTCCTCCGCGTTGCCCAACATGCGGTACGCGAGGTTGTAGACCTGGCGCTGATAACGCTGCACGAGACCGTTGTATGCCGCCGTGTTGCCGCAGAGAGTCTGCCTTACCAGTTCGGCATCAGATTGTTCCACCAGCGTGATCGTCCTCGTCTCCCCCTTGGTTGCGAGCGCTTTCATGGGGAACTACGCAGCCGGTTTCGAGCCGGTTTCACAAATTTAGCTGCGCACGTCGCGCGGCGCAAAAACGAGCGCCCCGGTGACGAGCAGCGCCGCGACCGCCACATAGATAAGCGCGGTCGAGGAGATGGCGGCGCTCATCGTCATGCCGCCCTGCACCGCCGCGCCGATGGCATACGCGCCCAGCGCGCCGCCGAGCCAGCCGATCATGTTCATCAGGCCGACCGCCGCGCCGCGCCGGGAGGGGGCCACCACGTCGTAGAGCGAAGCCCAGATATTCGCGTCGTAGAGTCCTTTGCAGAGTCCGAACAGGGTCATCGCGCCCACCAGAGTCCACAGGTCGCGCGTGTAGCCGCAGAGGAAGATGAATGGCGCGCCCAGGATCGCGCCCAACGCCTGCGTCAGGATACGCCCTCCGGCCATCTGCCTGCGCCAGCGGTCGGCCAGCACGCCGCCGAACGTCGCCCCGATCATGCTTGCCAACTGAATGAAGACGGTCGCGCCCAGCCCGGCCTGCGCCAGGTTGAGATGGAACTTCTCTTTCAGAAAGGAGGGCATCCAGGTCAGGAAGACCAGCGCGACCAGGTTGGCCCCGAAGAAGGCGACGATGAGCGTCAGCGCGGTCGGCGTGCGCGCCAGATCGCGGAGGAACTGTGACATGGGCAACTGCGGCGGGACGCTCTCTTCGGTCAGCGCGCCCTGCTCCAGCCGCTCGGCCTCATTGCGCTGCGGCTCCCGAATAAAGGCGGCCAGCGCCAGCCCGAGGAGAACGCCCGCGACCGCGAACACGAGGAACGGCGAGCGCCAGCCGAACTGCTGCGCCATCCAGCCCGCCAGCGCGCCGCCGCCGATGGTTCCCGCATACACGCTTGTCTGATGGAGGCTCATGGCGCGGGAGCGTGTCGCGCGGGTATGGTAGTCGCTGATGAGCGACATGGAGGCCGGGAAGTAGAAGGTCTCGCCCAGCCCTTCCGCGCCGCGCACCAGCACGAACTGCCAGACCTTCGAGCAGAGCGCGGTGAAGCCCGTGACCAGGCTCCAGATATAGAGTCCGCCCAGGATGACGGCCTTGCGCGCAAAGCGGTCGCCCACCTGCCCGGCGAACGGCGCGGTCACGGCGTAGACGATGGTGAAGGCCGCGCCGATCCTGCCGAGCTGCTCCTTATTGAATCCAAACTGGCTTTCCAGCACCGGGAAGATGGAAAAGATGGCCTGCCGGTCGGCATAGTTGAAGAAGCAGATGAACCAGAGCATCCCGACGACGGCCCATTTGTAGGAGGGCGCTGGGCGCTGGGCGTCAGGCGTTGGGGAGGCTTCTTTCCCCGCAGGGGCTTGCGTGTCGGTGGGGGTCATCGGTCGGGTCGCTCCTCCAGCAGCCAGGCTTCGTTGAACTGCACGTGCTTGATGGTTTCGCCCTTGCCCTCTTTCGCGGCGTTTGCGGCGCTGGGCGTGTAGCTGTAGGTGGCGTGGATCGTGCCGTCGCGCGCCTGAAGGAGGGAAGGATAGGAGTAGGAGCCTGCGCCGGGGCCGGGCGCATCCCGTTCCAGATGCCGGACGTGCGGCCAGGTGCGTCCCTCGTCCTCAGAGATCGAGATCGCCAGGCTGTGCCGCCCTTTCTCCGTGTCGTTGTTGATGAGCAGCCAGCGCCCGCTTTGGAGGACGAGGACTTCCAGCCCTGCGCCCGGATCGGGCAGCGCGATGTCGTGGGCCAGCGACCAGGTCAGGCCGCCATCGTGCGACTCGCTCTGCATCACGCGCTGCGGCGGCGGGCCGTTGTCGCGGAAAAAGGCGACGAGCGTGCCGTCTTTGCGCCGCGCGAGGCTCGGCTGCACGTTGCCCGGCCCGACCAGCGGCCGGCTCACCTGCCAGGTCGCGCCCCAGTCGTCGGAATAGGTCATCAGGGAGAAGTCGAAGCCGTCGGAGTAGAGCGGGACGATCAGGCGCTTGCCGTCGAGGATAAACGGATGCGCGCGGGTCATCCAGCCGAGGCGGACGGTCAGCTTCTCCTGCGCCATTTTATGCCGCTCCGCGAGATAGGCCGCGACCTTCTCTCTGCCCTCGGTCTCAGGATACGGCTCCCACTGCCTATCGAGATCGCGCTGCACCGTTTCCAGAAACTCCGGCCCCGGCTTGATGTGCAGCACCTTTTCCGTGTTCCAGCGCGGCGCACCAGGATCGCGCTGGTAGTCGCGGCTGATCTTATACTTGAGCAGCCCGCTCTCCCAGTGGTTGTCCATGACCGTCACCCAGAAGAGCCAGAGCCGCTTTTGCGGGTCTACGATCATGCAGGGGTTCGTGTCGGGGAAACCGGGCGTATCCGCCAGGACGAACGGTTCCGTCCAGGCCCGACTGCCTCTGCGCAGGCGCGCGCCCAGCACCGCCACGTCGTCCGCAGTGCGTTCGCCGGAGCCGCGATACCAGCAGGCCAGCAGGTCGCCGTTCGGACACTCCACGAGGCAGCTTCCGTGGTTGTGCTGCGGGTTCGGCGGAAAGATCAGTTCGCTGCGGAAGAAGGAAGCCGCCCTCACTTCCCGGCCCCCGCTCCCAAACTTGGGAGCGGGGGAGCCTTCCGTCGCTTCCGACTGACTTTGCAGCCCCATCATCCCCCCAACAACCGCAAACGCGGCCAGCAAGCGCAGCCCTCCTGAAAGCGTCACCCTCGTCTACCTCGCTTCTGCCGTCTGCTGTGGGACGCTGCCGTTGGCGGCGGAAGCGAGCGCGGTGAGCGTGAAGCGCAGCACCGGCCAGACCGTTTCCGGCGCAGAGACCACCTGCGGCTCGCCGCGCAGCGTCGCGATAAAGGCCCCGTCGGGCGTGTCCGCGCGCGCCAGGTCGTCAGGGTGCATCTCGGATTCAGGGAAAGGAGCGACCGGCCCCTTGCCGTCCGACCAGTAGAGATGCGTGTCGCGCAGCAGGAAGTCGGCCCCCTCCGTCGTGATGCTGATCTCATCCCGCCACTGATGGGCATCCCCGACGAACATAAAGCTGAACGGCACGCCCTCGGTTAGGCGTTGGGCGTTAGGAACCTCCCCCCTGCCCCCTCCTTCGTAAGGAGGGGGAGCCAGTTGTTGGCTCTCTCCTTCGTAAGGAGGGGGAGCCAGTTGTTGGCTCTCTCCTTCGTAAGGAGGGGGAGCCAGTTGTTG
>Ga0070741_10015721_pt1 | contig 12761 bp, 10 predicted proteins | sample Coa_R1_4_FD_66440 | JGI IMG/M metagenome (GOLD analysis project Ga0070741, IMG submission 66440) | Surface soil microbial communities from Centralia Pennsylvania, which are recovering from an underground coalmine fire - Coalmine... | ecosystem: Environmental > Terrestrial > Soil > Unclassified ...
GGCTCTTTTCAACACCGCTTCCCCATGCGGCGTCAGGTAGAGCGCCGACGACCGGCGATCCGGCACCCCCGCCTTGCGCACCGCCAGGCCGCGCCGTTGCAACTCATTCAACAGTGGCACGAAGTTGGCTTTCTGCAGCCCCAGGGCCGCGCACACCTCGGTTTGACGTATACCAGGGTTCTCATTGATGAGAATGAGGACGGAAAACTGTGTCGGGCGCAGATCGACTTCCTGCATCGCTTCGAGATACCGCGTCGTGGCGGCCACCTGCGCGCGGCGCAGAGCATAGCCAACGAAGTCAGCCAGCGGGCCGAAGTTGACGGCACGAGTGGCGCGGACCTCGGCCTCACCGTCGGCTTTGGCGCCGTCGCGTGACTTCCGGCGCGCTGATCCGGGCGAGGGGCTCACTTTGGCGCCGCCACCTTGCCTCTGCGCCTCTCGAGGAAATCACGGATGCGGCGCTTGGCTTCCTCGTCACCCTGGGCGATGGAGGCCATCAGTGCCTCGGTCAAATATCCCGTGGCCGGATCGGCCTCGGCGATCCGCGGCAAAGCATGCAACACCGCGAAGTTGGTCATGGGCGCATTGGTACAGACCGAGGCTGCGATTTCCAACGCCTTCGCCAGCCCCGCTCCGGGCTCCACCACGTAGTGCGAAATACCCATCACCTGCCCCGCCTCGGCATCGTGTGTCCGGCCGGTCAACATCATGTCCATCATGCGCGAAACGCCGATGAGCCGGCTCAGGCGCACAGAGCCGCCTCCGCCGACGAAAATGCCACGTTGTCCTTCAGGCAGCGCATAAAAAGCCGACTTCTCGGCGACCCGGATATGCGCCGCGCAAGCCAGCTCCAGGCCCCCGCCAATGACCGCTCCTTTCAAGACGGCGATCACCGGAACCGAGCCGAACTGGATTCTCTCAAAAATCCCATGCCACACACGGGAGTGCTCAATCCCGGAAGTGATGTCACGGGTACTCAACTCCGACAGATCCAACCCGGCCGAGAAATGCTCGCCCTCGGCCGCCAGAATCACCGCGCCGACGCCCGCAGGCAGCGCGTCGAATACCGCCGCCACTCCCAACACCGTGATGTCGTCCAGGGCATTACGCTTGCTCACGCGCGCCAGATTCACCTGCAGCACGTTTTCGGCCGGTGCCTCGATCCGCACCGAAGCAGGCAGGGCAGCGGCGAGCTCGGTCAGTTTGGGATCTTGCATGGAAACGGTCGCCTTGCCAGGGTGAGATAGTTATAGTATATAACTGTATGCGCCGCATTCGGCCGGGCCGGTAATGAGACTACTGCATGATCATCCTGCGGTGGGTCGGAACCGGTTGAGGCCATAACGGGGGGTCGGAGCATGACGCAGCTTGAGACCTTTTCGACGGCCGGCCTGGAGCCGCGCCGCAAAATAGAATTCTGGAACGACGCCGCCTGCGCCTCGTTCACTCCCATTGTTTCCGAGCCCGTCGACCTGCGCAATTTCAACGGCCGGCTGACACGGACCACGTTGGGCGACATGCGACTCGCGGAAGTCTACTCCGACGCCCAGACCGTGAGACATCTGCGCGCCCACGTGGCTCGCACGCGCGCGCCGATGTTCTTCCTGCAGATGCAACTCGACGGCGAGAGCATCAACCGGCAGGACGGCCGCGCAGCCCGACTCGGGCCGGGCGACTTCACGCTCTGTGACACCACGCGCCCGTACGAGATGCAGTTCGAGCATTCGAACCGCATGTTCGTGGTCGGCATTCCCGACACCCTGTTGCGCCGGTATCTCGCCTCTCCCGAAAGCGTGGTGGCCGTGCCGATGCCGGGTAACAGCGGACTGTCGGGGCTGCTGTCGCAATTCCTGCGGGATTTCTGGACCCGCTGTCGCGACGACATCGACCCGCTCATTGTGCCGCGGATCAGCCGCGCCATTCTCGATCTCGTGGCCAGTGCCTATACCGCGCTGCCCCAGGCGCAGTCGGAGCGCTCCTCGCTGGCCACATCGCACCGCATCCGCATCGTGAACTATATCGAGTCGCATCTCGGCGATCCCGATCTCACGCCCATGCGGGTGGCCCATGCCTGCAAAATCACGCCGCGCTACCTGCATCACCTTTTTTCCCAGGAATCCGAAACGGTCGCGCGATACATTCTGCGCCGCCGGCTGGAAGAGTGCTCGCGCATTCTCACACTCTCGAGCCACCGGGCGCGCACGGTGACCTCGATCGCGTTCGACTTCGGTTTCAACAGTCCTACCCATTTCGGCCGCGTCTTCCGCGCACGTTACGGAGTCACACCGCGCGAGTTCCGGCGCCAGCAGCCTGACACCTGACACTCACGCCGGGCGCCACGGTTTCCCGGTCACCGGGTGAGCGTAGTGGAACGGCACGACGGAGGTTTCCGGCCAGATCACCGGAGGCGGCTCAACCAACACGTCCGGGCCAGATGGATTGGCCGGGAAGGTCTCGGTAAAAAATGGGATGAACCGGGGCGGCGTATGCGCCCAACCGCTTTCATACAGGCCGTGGTAGACCGCGGTGTAGTTGAGAGCCTGTATTTTCCACACACCGTCTTCGCGGACATAGTCATTCTCATAGAGTCCCCCTTCCCACCACTGCGTGGGCATGTGGGGTGGAGCATCTTTCCTGGTTTCGTGGCTGCCGGCCTGCATGAAGCAGCGGAAGCGCGCCCGCGCGGTAACCCGATCGGGCGCGACATTCACGATGTCCTGTAATTGCAGGTGATCGAGCAGGAATCCATACACCGGTCCGTTGTAACCGCCGGTGAAGTTCTTGCGGAAGCGGTCACAATATAACCGGCGCAGCCCCGCCTTCCCCTTGAAGGCGCCACCCAGGAACGAGACCTCGCCGCTGTCGGCGAACAGGTCCACGACCTCGTCATATAAACACTTGTCGAGGTAATAGCCGTAGGCGTGCTGAAGTTTGCGAATCGCCTGCTCGTCGGTCAGCACGCCCACCTGGTGCGCGAGCCGCTCGACCTGTCGTGTCAGGGCAGTTATTTCGGCAGCAAGATTGGCCGTAGCAGGAGTGGCCGTGGCGGCAGTCATACCCGCACCTCCATCAAAGGGTATGGCGCGACACTATGCGCGCATTCGCGCACGCCGACTCGACTATGCGTGCACTCGATCCGACAGGTGAGCAATCGTTCCGAAATCCGCTCGCGCGCACCCGGCAGTGCCATACTGCACCCTCATCAACGCGCGTGAGCGCTGCATCAGACGCAAAGGCGACGATCATGGCACCTGGCAAGAGCGCGAGCCGACCTGGCCACCTGAGGATTGCGACCGAAGAGGCCTGGGCGAGCCGTGAGATGTTGACTCTTTACCGCCGCATGTTGGCGGACAATACCTGCGATGATCCGGGATTCCGCAGCCTGTGGGGCTTTTATCTCAACAGTCCCAGTCCGCGGGCCACATCCATCATCGAGCGGCTGCAGGAGCTCGGCGAGCCTCGCCTCCAGGACATGGCCTCCAGCGGAGTCGATAAGCAGATCCTTTCGCTCACCTCCCCTGGTGTACAGGTATTCGATGCGGCCACGGCCGTTGCCATCGCCGTCTCCAGCAACGATGAGCTGGCCGAAGCCGTACGCAGACACCCCGACCGCTACGCGGGTCTGGCAGCCGTCGCACCACAAAATCCACAGGAAGCCGCCAAGGAACTGGAGCGCGGCGTACGCAAGCTCGGGCTCAAGGGTGCGATCCTCAATTCGCACACCCTGGGGGAATACCTGGATGATCCGAAGTTCTGGGATATTTTTGCCGCCGCCGAGGCACTGGACGTACCGGTTTACCTGCACCCCAACGCTCCCTCGAAAGGGCTGATCGAGCCGCTGCTGGCTCGCGGCCTGGACGGCGCGATCTACGGATTCGGCGTCGACACCGGCATGCACCTGTTGGCCATCATCACCAGTGGAGTGTTCGATCGCTTCCCACAACTGAAAATCGTGGTCGGCCACTGCGGGGAGGCACTGCCCTTCTGGCTGTACCGGCTCGACTACATGCACCGCGCCACGGTGAGCTCGAAGCGCTATGCCTGCCTGAAGCCGTTGAAGAAAACCATCAGCGACTACATGAAAGAAAACGTCTACGTGACTAACAGCGGCGTCGGGTGGGCGCCGGCAATTCAATTCTGTCAGCAGGTGCTCGGCATGGACCGGGTCCTGTATGCCATGGACTATCCGTACCAGTTCGCGCCGGAGGAAGTGACGGTCATGGAAAACGCGGGACTCGCGGCGGCCGATCAGAAGAAGTTCTATCAGACCAACGCCGAAGCCCTGTTCGGACTGTAAGTCGCAACTGTGAGGGCGCGTGGGGCGCGGATTCCACCGCGCCCGCGCCGCTGGCGGTTGATTACAGCGCCACCGAAACTGACTTCACTTCGGTATAGGCCTCGACGCCCTCGCGGCCATTTTCCCGGCCCCAGCCTGATTGCTTGTAACCGCCGAAGGGCATCGAATAATCGAGTCCCATTCCGCCGTTCACACGTACTGTCCCGGCCCGGATCCGCCGCGCCAGCTTGTGCGCAAGACTGATGTCGCGCGTCCAGATGTTCGATGACAAACCATACTCGGTATCATTCGCAACACGAACGACCTGGTCGAGATCCTCGTCATCGATAGGCATGGCGCACACCACGGGCCCGAAGATCTCCTCGCGCACCACCCGCATGTCGCGGTTGGTTTCAGCAAGCACCGTGGGCTGCATGAAGTAGCCCTTGCCGTCCATGCGCTTGCCGCCGACCACGATTTCGGCGCCTTGTTGCGTGCCCGAGTCCACGTAACCGGTGACCCGGTCGAGTTGCTTCTGGGAAATCAGGGGACCCATCTGGGTGTCCGGTTGCATGCCCGAGCCCACCTTCAGGGTCTTCGCCCGGTCGACCACGCCGTTGACCACCTGGTCAAACACCTTCTTGTGGACATACAGGCGCGAGCCGGCGACACACACCTGGCCGGCGTTGCGGAAAATTCCGTCCGCGGCCCCAGCCGTCGCGCGCTCGAGATCCGCATCCGGGAAAATGATGACGGGCGACTTGCCGCCCAACTCCAGTGCGACCCGCTTCAAGTTCCCGGCAGCGGCCGCCACGATCGATCGGCCGACCACGGTCGAGCCGGTGAACGAGATCTTGTCCACTTCGGGATGAGCCGCGAGGGCCTTACCCGCCGGATCACCAAAACCGGTGACCACGTTCACCACGCCCGGCGGGAAGCCAACTTCCGCAATCAGCTCGGCCAGGCGCAGCGCCGTCAAGGGAGTCAACTCCGCCGGTTTCAACACCACCGTGCAGCCTGCCGCGAGCGCGGCGGAGATCTTGGCGACCTCCATGGCCAAGGGAACATTCCAGGGCGTGATGGCGCCCACCACACCGACCGGCTCACGCAGCGTGTAGACGTGGTGGTTCGCCGCGGCGATGGTGGGCGTCTCACCATTCACCTTGCCAGCCCAACCGGCGTTATAGCGCAGGCATTCGGTTGCACCGGCAGCCATGAAGCGCGCCATGCTGATGGGCATGCCGTTGTCCAGGCTTTCCAACGTGGCGATCTGCTCAGCATTCTTCTCGATCGCGTCCGAGAGCTTCCACATCAGGTTGCGACGCCCCGACGGGTTCATGGTGGCCCAGGGACCATTGTCGAACGCACGGCGCGCCGCCTTCACCGCCAGGTCGATATCGGCGGCTCCTCCCGCGGGAGCCTTGGCAAAGACCTCGCCAGTGGCAGGATTGATCACATCGAATGTCTCGCCGGATTGAGCGGGAACAAATTTTCCATCGATGAAGAGGCCGTGGGATTTGGCCAGAAAGCTGCCTACCAGGGCGAGCGGCTCTGACCGGGGGTGAATCTGTGCGTTCATGTCGTCTATATCTCCTCATTCCCCTGACGCGATGCGACTATGCGCTCCGGGGGGGAGGCCATGCTCGACCCATTTGTCGAGCGAAGCAACTGCATCGAACGCATCGGCTCACCCGGGGCGGCACCCGCGATCTAAGCGACGCGGTCGTCAGGCTCCTGGCCCGCAAAAAAGCGCTCGAGATTCTCAGCAACACGCATTCCCATGGCCACCCGGGTCTCCAGGGTGGCACTGCCCAGATGCGGCAGCAGTACGACATTTTCCAGGCCGAGCAAAGTATCGGGAACACGGGGCTCGTGCTCGTAAACATCCAATCCGGCGCCGGCGATGACCTCCTGACGAAGTGCATCCGCAAGGGCTGCTTCATCCACAACTTCACCGCGGGCGGTGTTGATCAGGAAAGCGGAACTCTTCATCCGCCGCAGACGCGGGCCGCTCAAAAGATGCCGGGTCTCGGCCCCGCCGGGACAATGCAGAGAGACGAAGTCCGACTGTTCCAACAGATCCTCGATCACGGCGCAGTGTTGACCGCCGGTGGCCGCCTCGACCTGCGCCGAGGCGGGCTTGCGCGAATGATACAGGATGCGCATGCCGAAGCCGTGGTGCGCCTTGCGTGCCGTGGCCTGTCCAATACGGCCAAACCCGACCAGCCCCAGGGTCTTTCCCGTCAATGCCGCGCCAATCATGCGAGTAGGAGCCCAACCCTCCCAACGGTGCGCCCGGACCTGGCGCTCTCCCTCCCCCGCCCGTCGCGCCACCATCAGCATCAGGGCCAGGGCAATCTCCGCGGTGGCATCGGTCAACACGTCCGGCGTGTTGGTGACGACGATTCCGAGGCGTTTGCAGGCCTGCAGATCGATGTGACTGACACCCACGCCGTAGTTTCCCAAAATCCTGACTTTGCGCGCCGCAGGCGGGGCCAGCACTTGCGCGGTGAGCTTGTCGGTTACCGTCGGGCAGATTGCATCGTACAGGGTCAATGCAGCCTGCAGTGCGGCGGCGTCCAGGGGAGTGTCATGCTCATTCAGCGTGACGTCGTAGCGCTGGGACAGATAATGCTCGACTTCGCGGGGCCAGCGGCGAGTGAGCAGCAGTTTAGGCATTGGCATCGGCGTGGGATTTTACAGGGTCTTTGGCCGCGCGGCGGTATTCGCTCGGGGTCAGCCCGAATTGATTGCGGAAGACCCGCCCGAAATGAGTCAGGCTGTTGAAACCATAGTCGAAAGCGATCTCGGTCACCAGGCGGGCCCGTACGGGAGCGGCAATCAGGACACGCGCGCATTCCTCGAGTCGGCGGCGCTGGATGTACTGGGTGACGGTCTCGGATTCCGCCGTAAATAAGTGGTGCAGGTAGCGCGCAGTGATTTTGCACGCCTGGGCCACCGTGGTCGGACTCAGGTGCGGATCGCGAAGGTGCGCCTCGATGTAACCCATGATACGGGTCCGATGGGCAGCGACCAGCGTCGAGCGCTCCTGGCGGGCTTGCGGAGTCACTGAATATGCGGCGGCGATCAGGTCCAGCAGCGTGTATGACATCCGTAGGGCAACCGCCGGGTCGCGGGCCTCCAGACGAGCGGCCCAAAAATTCCTGATAAAACCCGACAGCACAGCTGGCATGCCACGGGTGCCTGACACCCGCACCGCGACCACATCATCGGGACTGGTCAGGTGCCGGCGCATCAGGTCATCGGGGATGTCAATCCTCAGGAACCGTCCAGGAACCGCCTGGCTTACCTCGTAGGGACGCCTCGAGCCACACAGGGTGAAGTCGCCTGGAGTGAGTTTGGCGTCGCGCTCCTCCTGGCGATGGATACTGTTGCCTTCGAGTTGGAGAATGAAGAAGAAGGCGGGATCGGCGGGGGCGGCCGTATTGGGAGCTCGCACTTCGAGCATACGCAGGCCACCTGCCTGCAGCGGCTCGCCGGTCAGATTGTCTTCGGACGAAGTCATGTGCGCCGGCCCCCTCTCGAGCATCTGCCAAGCCGCTCAACCGCTCAGCGGCGATACTGCGGTTTCCTCGTCTCATTCGCACGGTAAATCACGTAGGCACGAATGGTCTCGATCTCGTCTTCACTCAGTTGCGTACCGAAAGACACCATACCGGCGGCGGAGCGGGCTCCGTCGTGCACGATACTTTGCCACAGGTGAGAATCACTCAGTGCCGCCGAATAGCGCAGGTCGGGCAACACACCCCCACTGAAAGCACTGTCCCCGTGACAGACACTGCAGTACGTGTGGTACCGCAGTTTCCCGTCAGCCACGACCTTCGCGCTGGCCTTGTCGGAAGGCGGCGTGAGCTTCAGGTCGGACGCGGCCGGCGGTGGCGGCAGGGTATCCGTGCCGTTCAACTTGAAGGCCAGCACGCGCGGGATGTTACCTTCGTTGACCTGGGCGTCGTGAGCGAGCTGACCGGCCGCGAGGCCGAATGCCCCGCCCCAACCCAGCTCCACCGCCACGTACTGCTCGCCGTTGGCCTCGTAAGTGATGGGCGGCGCCAGGATGCCTGTATGTGTTTGAGTGGACCAGAGGCGTTGACCGTTGTCCGCCCGGAAGGCGGCAAATTCCCCCTTGCTCGTGCCCTGGAAAACCAGTTGCCCCGCGGTCGAGAGCACCCCGCCATTCCAGGAGGTGTCATACGGCACCGACCAGACCTGCTTCTGAGCCACGGGGTCCCAGGCCTCCAGACGCCCCTGCAATGAAGTCTCGATCCGGGCAATGGCCCTGGGGTCTTCCGGGAGGCTACCCGCATTGAAATCCACTGCCGTATTCCAGCCCAGGGTCCTGGGCCTGAAGCTGCGATCCGCAATGAACACAAACGCACTGTCAATGACCGGAATGTAGACCAGCTTCTGCAGCGGGCTGTAGGACATGGCCTGCCAGGAGTGTGCCCCCGAGGGCCCGGGAATGGCGGCCCACGGTTTTCCCGTCTCACCGTAGCGGGCCTGGGGATTCTCCAGCGGCCGGCCCGTCCTGGGATCGACACCCGTCGCCCAGTTGATTCGAGTGAATGGCCGGGCGCAGATGAACTCGCCCGTGGCGCGATCCAACAGGTAGAAAAAGCCGTTCTTCGGCGCCTGCATGATGACCCGACGCAGCCTGCCGTCCAGCACCAGGTCGGCCAGGATCATTTGTTGGACGGCGGAGTAATCCCAACTCTCACCCGGCGTATTCTGGAAATGCCAGACATACTCACCCGTGTCCGGACGCACCGCGATGATGGAGGCCGTGAACAGATTGTCGCCGCCACCGCGGGCGGCGTGGTTCCAGGGCTCGCCGTTGTCGGTACCGAAATACAACAGGTCGAGCCCGGGGTCGTACGCCATGCCATCCCAGGTGGTACCCCCGCCCCCCAACTTCCAGAAATCTCCTTTCCAGGTCGGACGCGCCTGGGACTCCAGTACGGCATCGGAGGCGGCGCCATCGGCTTTTCCCGGCTCACCTGGAACGGTGTAGAAGCGCCAGACCTTCCTGCCGCTCTCGGCATCGTAGGCCGTGATGAAACCGCGGGCTTTGTATTCTCCACCGGCGTTGCCGATGATGACCTTGCCCTTCACCACCCGGGGAGCGCCGGTAATCGTGTAGGACCCGGGGTCCGCGTCCGGAAGGTCCACGGTGGATACAGACCAGACTTGCCGGCCGGTTGCCGCATCGAGCGCAACCAGGCGCCCGTCAAACGTTCCTACAAAGACCTTGCCGTTCCAGACAGCGACGCCGCGATTGCCCACATCACAACACCCCTTCACGCCGGCGGTGCCCGGTACGGCCGGATCAAAGACCCACAGCTCCTTACCGCTGGCCGCATCCAGGGCGAATACCTTGCTCCAGGATGAAGTCACATACATCACCCCGTCGACCACGATCGGCGTGGATTCCTGGGCTCGGTGGGCCGCATCCAGGTCGTAGTGCCAGGCAAGGTGGAGCTGCCCGATGTTGTCGGCGTTGATCTGTTGCAGCGGGCTGAAACGCTGCTCGTCATAGGTTCGCCCGTAAGTCATCCAACTTCCAGGCTCGCGATCGGCGGCAATGATACGTGCCGCGCTGACCGCGGCTTTGCCCGCCGGCGGTGCTGCCGACACGGCAGACGTGGCCGGAGCCTGTTCTTGCGAGCCTTTCGGGCCGCAGGCCGTAACCAACAAGGCAACGAGGCACAGTGCCCCAAAAAATCTTACTCCCATACCCCCCTCAGCGCGTCGATGCAATCAATACGCCATGCAAACTGACTTCAGCTCGGTATACAGATCGAGCACCGCGCGACCGTGCTCGCGGCCGAAGCCGGATTGTTTGAAGCCGCCGAACGGCATGTTTGGATCGACCAGGTTGTGGCAGTTGACCCAGACCGTGCCGGCGCGGATCTTCGGGACCAGGCGCTGCACGGCCCGCAGGTCGTTCGACCAGACACTGGCGCCGAGGCCGTAGGGTGTGTCGTTCGCCAGCTCTGCAAGATCATCGAGATCCTCAAAACGTTGCGCGACCAGCACGGGGCCGAAGATTTCCTCCCGCACCACCTTCATGTCAGAACGCACGTTGGTCATCACCGTCGGCTTCACGTAAAAGCCTGGCGCAGATGGGGCATCGCCTCCTGTCATGATCTTCGCGCCGTCCTTCTTACCGGACTCGATATACCCCAGGACGCGCTCCTGCTGTTCGCGGGACACCAGCGGCCCCATAACCGTCTTCGGATCCAGGCCCGGGCCGAGTTTGATCCTGGCGGCCGCGGCGCTGACACCGTCGACGACCCGATCAAACACACTCTGATGGGCATACAGCCGCGTCCCCGCACAGCAGACCTGTCCGGCATTGAAGAAAATGGCATTGGCCGCGCCGCCTATCACGGTGTCGATGTCGGCATCCGGCAGCATGATGACCGGGGACTTGCCACCGAGCTCGAGGGACACGCGCTTCAGAGTATCGGTGGCTGACTTGTTGATGAGCTTGCCGACGGCGGTCGACCCGGTGAAAGCCACCTTGTCGACACCCGGATGGGCTACCAGCGCCGCTCCCGTGGTTTCACCGAGCCCGGTCAGAACGTTCACGACACCTGGAGGGAAGCCCGCCTCGGCAATGAGCTCGGCCAGGCGCAAAGCCGTCATCGGAGTCTGTTCCGCGGGCTTGAGAATGCTGGTACAGCCGGTCGCCAACGCGGGGCCCAACTTCCAGGCCGCCATGGCGAGCGGGAAATTCCACGGGACGATCTGTGCCACGACACCCACCGGCTCGCGGGTGGTATAGGTCTGAAACTTCACACCAGGCGGTCCATGGATGGAGGTCTCGAACGTGGAGCCTTCGATCTTGGTAGCCCAGCCGGCCATGTAACGGAAGTAATCGCGCGTGCCGGCCACATCCACCACGGTAGCCATGAACTTCGTCTTGCCGTTGTTGATGCTTTCGAGCTCGGCCAACTCGTCCAGGTGCTTTTCGACCAGGTCCGACAGCTTCCACAACAATGCCTGGCGATCCGCGGGAAGCATGTCGCGCCATGGGCCTTTCTCAAAAGCAGCCCGGGCGGCGGCCACCGCGCGATCCACGTCAGCCGGATTCGCATCCGCTACCGAGGCAATTTGCCGCCCGGTGGCCGGATCGACCACCGCGATGCGCTCCTGTGACCTGGACTCGACCCATTCACCGCCGATAAACAAACGTGGCGGGCGTTTCAGGAATTCAGCTACAGCCGCGGAAGGCTCCGGTTGGGGCGCAATCTGCGCTGGCGACATCGAGGCGTTCACTCAAGGACCTCCGGTAAATGGGCTGACAATGTAGCGCTGCCGAACATCGCTCCGGCTCTACCAATGGAGATATCACTTTCAACCAAGAGGGAAGGCAAACGTTCCAAAAATTGAGTCGCGACCTCTGTGCGGTTGCCGGGTCGCTACCGGTGATTCAATGAGTTGCGGCGGAGGCGCAAGCCCGGCACCCTGGTGCCGTCAATACGGACGCTGGGGACTACCCTCGCGCCCGCTACATGCTCTGCTGGCGCCATGTCGGACGCCTCGCAACGCAGCCGTACCGTGACGGAGATTGCGTTTAGCCATGGTTTCAACAACGCTTCGCACTTCGGGCGGGTGTTTCGCGAGCGGTATCATGCAACGCCCAGTGATTACCGGCGGCAGCAATCAAGAACACGGCAATGTCAGAAACTCTCTTACGGGTCCGTTATCTCGAATTAACGGGGCCACCAGCGCCAGTTCGCGGGCGTGTTGGAACGGAGCGGGTTACCGCCGAGAACCTGGGACTGGATGACTATCTGGAGCTTTACCAACGTGTCGGTGCGCCGCTGCGGTGGGATCAGCGGCTGCAGATGCCGCGAGAGGAATTGCGGACGTTGTTGCAGTCGGGGCGCATCGCCACTTATGTGTTGAGGGAGGACTCAGGGCGTGCCCTGGGGTTTTGCGAGTTCGACCGAACCGGGTTGCCGGAAATCGAGCTGAAGAACTTCGGATTGATTCCTGAGGCGCAGGGACGGCGGTTGGGACCGTGGCTGCTGGCGGTCGCGCTTCATCACGAGTGGAAAACAAACCCCAGGCGTATTTGGCTTCACACAGATACGTGGGATCACCCGTCGGCGATACCCGTCTATGAGCGCGCGGGATTTCGGACGTATCTGACGCGCGACGAGCCTAGCGCGGGGCTGTAGCCCCGGGAACGCCTCGGCCCTCGGACGACCACCCTGGGGGCGTACGAACGGAAGCAGGCGTCTTCCAGGAACGCCCAGAACCGGCGGGGTCCGCGAATTGCCACAGTCCAGGCGTCAACCGCAGGGCGACGAGGGTCGTTCCCCTCCCCATCCGCTGGACCACGTGGCTTGGCGGTACTGCACCGCTCCAGTGTTCCGAATGTCGGCTAACAGCGTCAGGAACACAGTCCGACACCGAATAGCCTTACAATTCCTTTAATTAACGCAACCAGTCCGTA
>Ga0070741_10015722_pt1 | contig 12761 bp, 10 predicted proteins | sample Coa_R1_4_FD_66440 | JGI IMG/M metagenome (GOLD analysis project Ga0070741, IMG submission 66440) | Surface soil microbial communities from Centralia Pennsylvania, which are recovering from an underground coalmine fire - Coalmine... | ecosystem: Environmental > Terrestrial > Soil > Unclassified ...
GACACGACTGCGTTGGCCGGTGCGTAGCCAATCTTGAAGTTCCTGATCATTACGGCCGATGACTTCGGCATTCATGACTCGGTGAACGAGGCGGTGAGTCAGGCCCACCAGGGCGGCATTCTCACCGCGGCCAGTCTCATGGTCGGCGCTCCCGCCGCCGGGGAAGCCATCCGGCGTGCCCGCGAACTGCCCAACCTGCGAGTTGGCCTGCACCTGGTGTTGGCCGACGGGCTGGCCCTGCTGCCGCGGACCCGGATCCCCGACCTGGTGGACGCGGAGGGCCGCTTCGGTGACGGCATGTGGCTGGATGGCGTGCGTTACTTCGCCTTGCGCTCGGTGCGCCGGCAGCTCGAGGCCGAGATCCGGGCGCAATTCGAGGCCTTCGCGCGCAGCGGCCTGACTCTGGACCATGTCAACGCCCACAAGCACTTTCACCTGCATCCGACCTTGTTGAAAATGATCGTGCACATCGGGCGCGACTTCGGCATGACCTCGGTCCGGGTGCCGCACGAGCCGTTGTGGTTCGCCAAGGGCGGCGCGTTAGCCGGTGCCGCTTTCCTGACACCGTGGGTAGCCCTGATGAAGGCCCGCCTGCGCGCGGCCGGCATCGCTCACAACGACCAGGTTTTTGGTATTGCCAACACCGGCGCCGTGGACGAGGACGTTTTGTTGGATATCCTCAGGAAGCTGCCCACGGGTGTGTCGGAAATCTATCTGCATCCCGCGGTGGACATGCAGACGCCGATTACGTCGACCATGTCGCACTACCGTCACTCAGCGGAGCTCGCCGCCCTGCTCAGTGAGCGCGTCGCGGCGGCCGTAGCCGCCACGGGCGCCGTGCGGGGAGGCTATGGCGACTTGTGCTCCTTACGAGCGCGATCGAGATCCGCCTGAAACTCCGGCGAAGCATCGAGGTGGGAGACCACAGCGATGGCCACGTCATGCCCCGCTTCCACATCCGACGGGAAATGCATCCCGCAGACCAGGCGGCTTTCCATGTAGTCCTCCGCCCGCTTCAGAACCAGCTCCGCGCGATCGGGAGCGACACGCGCCAGAACCATTGCAACCGTCCAGCCACGCGTGCTGTGGCCTGATGGGTAGGAGCTTCCATGCATGGGATGCTCCTGCGGCTTCGGAGGAGCCGCCTTGTCACAGACTCGCTGTAACTGCAGACGCTGGTACGGCCGCGGCCGATTGAAGAAATCCTTCGCCACATCCGTCGTGGCATCCGCATCGGCTACAGAGCGATCCAGGAGCTTCACCAGTGCGGGCGAGGTCTTCTTGTCGATCGCTCGTCCAAAGGCCTCTGAGAAGCGCGAATAGAGCTCCTTGCCATCGAGGTCCGCCATCTGCCAGCGGCGATCATCGACGGCCTGCAGTGCCTCGACCAGACCCTGGTCGGCACGATCCCACTGCGACTCCGGCGCCGGAGGCGGACCCAGGAAGGTGCGGAAATCGACTTCGTGTCCGGCCAGGTAGCCGGATTCGGCATCGGCCTGCGGCGTTGCAAGGCCGATGCCGATCAGAAGTGTGACGACGGCGATGGCTCGCCCCGGCAGTTTGTGCCCCATGCGGTGTGCTCTTCCTGGACTTCAACTGGGCACACTTTAACTGTTTCACTCACCGGGCCGGTAGCGTCTCTCGATGTGACCTTCGAGCTCACTCGGGTAAAAGTAAACTGCACGTAAGTTCCCATCGGCATAACGTTGCACTTCATCCTTGAAGTGCGGCGAATCCGGGTGGCCACTTTCACCGCCAGCCGTGACGGCCATGGCGTGCACGGCGGAACCGAACTCGACCACGGCAACAAAACTATTGCCGACGGTGCCGTATCTGCGCCGGGTGCCCGGATAACTCTCGGAGCCGAACGCCGCGAGTGAGCCCCATCGGGAGGCCGTGAATGGCACCGGAGTGCTGGGCTTCGCGTCGTCGAAAGTCTGGACGATGGCACCGTCGTTGCGTTGGAAACGGTTGATCTCTCCCCAGGGGACCCGGAAGCCGCCGAAGTCATGGGTCAAGCGCTGCACGGCCTCAGTGAGGGCCGTCAGCTTCTGCGCATCGCTGGTACGCTCGGCGATGTAATCCCACACGGTGAGGTCGGTCTCCTTCGCAGCCGGGGCAGCCACTTGCCATATCGCCTCACCCCAGAATACCGCCAGTGACGTGGCCTCCGAATCCAGTCCCCAGCGCTCATCCCAACCTCTCAACAGGTCTATCGGCCCTGCGAGCCGGGTCATCTCCCGATCCTCCGTCGGCAGACGATCGTACGCGGCCAGCAACAGCGGCACATAGCGTGCAAAAGCCGTCAGGTAAGGATCGTAGGCCGCGGTCATCAACGACTGCAGGGTGAAGTCGCGACGCGAATTGAGCACCCGGACGGCATGCAACCCGCGCGGGCTCTCGCCCACCTGGTCCATGTAGCGCGGGAAATCCTTGGCTTTCGGACTGTCAGCACCCGCGGCTGACCAGGGCCAGTTGTTGGTATTCATCACCCAGCCGTTCGCCGGAGAGACCACGTGAGGCAGGCTATCCAAGCTGTGCAAACCCTTCCAATCCGTGGCCGGATCACTGCCATCCACCGGCTTGCGGTAGTCGAAACGATCATCGCGAACGGGCACGAACTGCGGATGCAGATACGCGATCTCACCCTTGGAATCGGCAAACAGGGTGTTGTTCGAGGAGTTGGCTTGCAGCTGCGCGACCTCGATGAAGCTCGCGTAGTCGGTGGCCTTGGTGCGCAGGAAGGATTGCTCCAACGCTGCGACGGGGCGATTCATGAGCGCGAAGGCGATCCACCTGCCGTTCTCCTCACGCACGATCGGGCCGTGGTGGGTGGCATAGGTTTTGAACTCACGGGTGGCTTGCGTGCCATCCGCCGTGCGATAGGTCAGTTTCAGGACGTGCTGAGTGACCGGCCGTAACGCCTTGCCGTACCGGTAGGACAACTTGCTGCCGGGTCCATCGACGATGGTTTCCGCGAACTCATCGACGTTGTCCACACCGCTCGACGTATGCATCCATCCTGCCTGGTCATTGAAACCCTGGTAGACAAAGAACTGACCCCAGGTCACCGCACCGTACGCGTTCAGTCCAGCATCACTGCTGACCTGCAACTCGGAACGGAAGAAAAAGCTGGTATGCGGGTTGATCAACAGGAGCGCATGGCCGTCGCGCGTGTGGGACGGAGCAATGGCAAACCCGTTGGAGCCCTGCGGCTCGTGATAGACCAGGCCCCGCTCGGCCAGGGTCATGGCGATGGGATGCCTGGTGTAGAAGGCCTGCAACTGTGACAGCGGCACCCGCTCGATGTCACCGCCGATGCTGCCTTCGGAGAAACTCAGTGCCATCCACGGCTCGAAGTGAGTCAGAACCCGTGGGTGAGCCTCCGGATGGGTGGCCAGGTAGAAATTCAGCCCGTCAGCCCAGGCGTGCATCAGGACTTTCAGCCACCCGGGACTGGCCGCGAAGTCCTTCTTCAGCGCGTCCGGATCCAGGAACAGCCGCTGGCGCAGATCCTGCCACAGGGCGGACTCGCCTTCGGCCTCCGCGAGCCGGCCGAGACTCACCAGGTAGTTGTTCTCCACCCGGTTGAAATCATCCTCAGCCTGCGCGTAGATCATACCGAACACGGCATCCGCATCGGTCCGGCCCTTGACATGGGCGATCCCCCAATCGTCGCGGGTGATGGTCACCCGCGCGGCCTCGGCCCGCCACGCTTGCATCTCCGCGGAGGTCCGCGCCTGAACATTGCCGCATTCCAGGATGCTCAGCCCGACAAGGGCCGGCAGCAAAAGCCTCGACGCGGAGGCTCGATCAAACCTTGTGCGCATAGAGTCGGCACTCTACGCGACCCCGGATCCTCCTTGCAACGCAGCATCCCTGTACGTATTTCCCGCACTTCTGCAGTGAAACAAACAGGGGGATCTATGACGCATACCACTGAACCGGGAGACCGGTCTCACCTAAATTGACTCATGTCGGCGCACCGGATGCCGCTAACACCAAGAGTGCCTCGAGCCCCCTCGAGCGCGCAAGCGCACGACTTTGCCGGAGAGCTATTCGATGACCGTCAAGAACCGACTGTTGCTGCTGATCGCCAATGCGGTGGTGGGCATTCTCATACTGCTGGGCCTGATGGTCCGCGACATCTCGTCCGTCTATACCGCCGCCAACTACGCGGAAGTCAATGCGCTGCCCAGCGTCCAGAATCTGAGCACGGCGGAGTATTTCGTTGCCGAGATGCGGATCCTGACGTGGAGGCACCTGGCAGCCGCCGACGGGGCCACAATGACTTCGATCGAGTCCGACATCGCCACGCAGCATGCGGCACTGGTCAAAAAGCTCGATGAATACAGCGCCTCATTGATATCCGATGCGAAAGACGCCGACTTGCTGCGCACCGCACGGCTCGCCCTCTCCTCTTACGATACGATACGCGAGCACGTGCTCGCCCTGTCGCGCGCCGGCAAGAAGGAAGAAGGGCGCGACCTGCTCCTGAAGTCCAAGGACGAGATCGCGAAACTCGGCGATGCGCTGGAAGCGGACAAGAATTACAACACCGATGCCGCGGCAGCGAGTTCCGCGCAAGCGGCCAAGACGCGCTCGCACGCAATGTTGATTGCGGCATTGGTCGGACTGCTGTGCCTGGGTGTCCTCATCCTTCAGGGGCTGAAAACCACCCGCTGGCTGCTCGGCACCCTGGGCGGTGAGCCCAGCGATGTAGCCCAGGTGGCGCGCGCCATTGCCGGTGGCAATCTCTCCAACCAGATCGACCTGCGCGCCGGTGACACAGCCAGCCTCCTTGCGACGGTGGCTGACATGCAATCGAGCCTCAAGGCCAACATCGAGAAGGACCATGCCGCGTCGGCCGAAAATGACAGCATGGTCGCCGCCGTCGACAAGGCGATGGCGCAGATCGAATTCGGGCTGGATGGCACCGTCCTGACTGCCAACGGTAACTTCCTGCAGGTGATGGGCTACTCCCTGGAGGAGATCAAGGGGCGGCACCACAGCACGTTCGTCGACCCCTCGGAGGTCAACACACCTGCCTACAAACAAATGTGGGACAAGCTGCGCTCCGGCCAGCACGATGCGAATCAATATCGCCGTCTCGGCAAGGGGGGCCGCCAGGTCTGGCTGCAGGCCAGCTACAACCCCATCCTGGATGCCGCAGGTAAGCCGTTCAAGGTCGTCAAATTCGCCACCGACGTGACCGACCAGGTCCGCACCGCCGAGGAAGTGCGCACGCTGGCGCAGGCGGCCGCGAGCGGCGATCTGACCCGCCGCATCCCGATCGAGGGCAAGTCGGGCAACGTGCTCGCGCTCTCGCAGGCCATCAATTCCATGGTCGATGGCATGGCCAACATCGTGTCGCAGATCCGCGTGGCCGTGGAGGCCGTGCGCACCGGCACGGACGAGATTTCCAAGGGTAACACCGATCTCAGTCAGCGCACCGAGCAACAGGCCTCGAGCCTCGAGGAAACCGCCTCCTCCATGGAGGAAATGACCTCGACCGTCAAACAGACCGCCGACAACGCCGCGCAAGCCAACAACCTGGCGACCACCGCGCGCAACCAGGCGGAGAAAGGCGGCCAGGTGGTCTCGGAAGCCGTGGCTGCCATGGGCAGCATCAATGAGGCCAGCAGCCGGATTGCCGACATCATCGGTGTGATTGACGAGATCGCCTTCCAGACCAACCTGCTCGCGCTGAACGCTGCCGTCGAGGCCGCGCGCGCCGGTGAGCAGGGGCGTGGATTCGCGGTCGTCGCCGCGGAAGTTCGCACCCTCGCCTCGCGCAGCGCCGCCGCCGCCAAGGAAATCAAGGACCTCATTCAGGACAGCGTCGCCAAAGTCGAGCATGGCTCGAAGTTGGTCAGCGAGTCCGGCCAGTCCCTGTCGGATATCGTCTCGGCCGTGAAGAAGGCGAGTGACATCGTGGCGGAAATCGCTTCCGCGTGCCAGGAGCAGGCACGCGGTATCGACCAGGTCAACAAGGCCATCAACTCACTCGACCAGGTGACGCAACAGAACGCGGCCCTGGTGGAAGAAGCCGCCTCCGCGGCGGAGTCCTTGAGCGAGGAAGCCCAGAACCTCGATGTCATGATGTCGAAGTACCAGATCTCCGGCGGCTTCGAGTCGCGCCAGGCTTCCGCACCGGCACAGCTCACAGCCGTTCCACGCCCAGCCGCCGTGAGCCGCCCGAAAGCCTCCAGGCCCGCACCCGCCCGCGCCTCGACCCCTCCCCCGTCCCGCCCCGTTGCCAAGGCCGCCGGTGCCGAGGGCGTCGAGTCGGAGTGGACGGAGTTTTGACGGGGCCACCCAGGCGCGGCGGCACGCCTGCGCCCGGATATTATATTTTAATATTCAATAGCTTAAATCACTTTTGTGATTTGAATCGGAAGCCGTTGAGGTGTCGACGAGGCACCTCGCGGTAGGCCGGAATTCAAAGAGCATTCGACGGCGGCGAGGTCCGCTTGTCAGAATTGCGCATGCCTCAGCCATTGTCCCGTCTCGGCAAGCAACTCCAGGAAGCCATCGGGGCCTTGGAAAAGCTCGGCGCCCGATTTGCGCTGATTGGTGGACTTGCGCTGGCTCCGCACAAAGTCCTCCGCGGTACCCAGGATGTCGACCTCCTCATCGATGCTGACCTGGCTGATGCCGTAGATCAGGAGCTCGGGACGCTTGGATACCGGTGCCTACACAGAAGCGCCGATGCCGCGAACTATCTACGCGGCGATCAACGCCTCGATTTCCTATATGCACGGCGGCCTGCTGCCCGTCACTTCCTGCGGTCTGCTCAGGAACTGCAAACACCGTTCGGCACATTGCACGTTGTGAGCGCGGAGGGCCTGATCGCATTCAAGTTGCAAGGCTGGGTCAACGACCCACGCCGGACCCAGGACTTAGCGGATATTCGCGCATTGATCCGCGCCAACCGTAACACTCTCGATCTGACCGAAATACATGAGTATTTCGTCATGTTTGACCGTGAGGGATTGCTCGAGGAGATACTCAATGAGCTCACCTGAAGGGCCGCTGCAACTGTTGGCTAGCGACGGTGGCAATATCGAGTTGCCGGAAGACCCTCGGGATCCATTCGAGGCGCTCGATGACCTGATGCAGGTTATCGAGGCGCTCTGCCCTGATTATCCGGAACGAGAAACATTTTCAGATTCGGCGACATTCAAGCTGTAGCCCCTTGCACCCAATGCCGGACCGATGAACGCCACGGCTGCGAGCACGGCCTCGGAGAGCCCCCTTCCCCGCCAATTAATACTATTATATTATCCGCGACCTCGGATGCACTAGAGGGGAAGCTTCCATGGCGGACGCGGTCGATCAAACTTCTACGCCCAAGCAGCGTGAGGGCATTCAGCGCCCGGTGCCACGGCTGAGCCGCCTCGCCGTGGATCGCGCGCTCTCGAGCCACGACCAGATTGCGGCGATTCTGGGCACGGAAATCCTGCGAGGCATCCATCGCCCTGGGGACAATATGCCCCCGGAGCCGGACCTGATCGCGCGCTTCCAGGTTTCCCGCACGGTCATGCGCGAGGTCATGAAGACCCTCGCGGCCAAAGGCCTGGTGGTCTCCAAGACCCGCATCGGTACGCGCGTGCGCGATCCGATTCATTGGAATTACTTTGATGTCGACGTGCTCGTCTGGCGAGTCCGCATCGGCCTGGACGATGAGTTCATGCGCAGCCTGACGGAAATCCGGCGTGCGTTGGAGCCAGCAGCCGCGGCGCTCGCCGCCCAACGGCGTACGGCCACGGACCTCGCTCACCTTCGCGATTACATCCGTGAGATGAGCCGGCAGGATCATTCGCGGCAGAGCTTCGCGGAAGCCGATCTCGACTTCCACCTGGCGATCGGCATCGCCTCGGGAAATCCGCTGTTGCGCTCCATGGCCAGTGTGATCGAAGCTGCCCTGGCCGCTCCGTTCTCGCACAGCTCACCCATCGACGACCCGAACGATCACGAGCTCACCGTCAACAGTCACGCCGCCATCGTCAATGCCATCGAGGCCCGCGACGAGGCGGCAGCGGCGGCTGCCATGTTGAAAGTGATCGATATCGGCGTACGCCGCATCGATACGACCCGGAAAAAACGCAGCGCGGCCGCCGCCCCCCGTTAGATTGGGGCAGCCTCAGGTGGGGCAGCGTTATGCGGAACTTCCTCAGGCCTCCTGGCGCGGGCCGGTGAGACTCTCGTCGGGCAGGACTTCCCGCACGCGACTTCCCCAGACCGCGTAAAACAACACATACACATAGCAGGCTGCCGGGAGCAGATACGACAGTTGCAGCCCCACCCGGTCGGCGATCACGCCCTGCAGGGCCGAGAGCGCGCCCCCGGCAATGGCCATGATGAGCAGCCCCGAGCCCTCCTCCGTCAATGGGCCCAGTCCCTTGATCCCTAAGGTGAAAATGGTGGGAAACATCACCGAATGGCACAGTCCCACAGCGATCAGGCACCACATGGCCAGCGGTCCCTTCGCCCCAACCGCCGTCAACGTCAAAACCAACGCGCCGATACTCACCACCCCCAGGACCCGCTCGGCGCTGACTTTGCGCATCACCAGGGCACCCAGGAAACGTCCGACCATTGCGCCGCCCCAGAAAACCGACACGTAGGGGGAAGCATCGGCCGTGCTCATGTGACCGATCTCGGGCATCGAAATGAAATTCACCAGGGTCGAGCCGATGCCGATTTCAGCGATCAGGTAAATGAAAATCGCCGGTACGCCAAACACCAGGTTCGGATGGGCCCACAGGCTGTGACGTTTGCGCTCTTCGCGGGCAGCACGCCGGTTTTCGGCGGCGAGATCCGGCATCCGCACCCACCAGACCAGCACGGCGAGTGCCACCAGGACCACCGCAATCAACACGTAGGGCAGCTCCACGGCCTGCGCATCGGCGGCGCGTTGCGCACTGGTGAGCGCAACCCCTCCGGGACCGGCGGTTCCCGAAGCGCTGCGCCTGAGAATCAGGATGCCGCCGAATAACGGAGCGACCATGGTGCCGGCGGAGTTGAATGCCTGCACCAGGTTCAGACGGCTCGAGGAGGACTGCGCGGGGCCGACCACCGCGACGTAAGGATTCGCGGCCACCTGGAGCAGCGTGATGGCGCTGGCGAGCACGAACAGGGCGACCAGGAAAACACCGAAGGATCCGAACGCGGCAGCCGGTACGAACAGGAGCGCGCCCAGGGCCATGCCCATGAGCCCTGACACCAGCGACGGTTTGTATCCGACGCGCTCCAGCAGCTTCGCCGCTGGCAACGACATCAACAGGTACGCCAGGTAGAACACGAACTGGATCAGGAGCGCCTGACCATAGTTCAGTGAGAAGACAGCCTTCAGATGGGGCACCAGGATGTCATTCAAGACAGTGGCGAAACCCCACATGAAAAACACCGTCGCCAGCACGACGAGCGCGGCGCCGTAACGCTCGCCCGTCCCCGAGGCCGTGTGCCCGGCCGTTATACTCATGCAGTCCCCCCCGTAATACCGTCGGCGAACTCTTGGCGGGCGCTCGGCGCTTCGTGCCTCGCCCTCTTGCGATGCTCGCAACCCTAGCTCACCATGTATTGTCTGACTAATCAAGACCCCGGCTCCTGACAGGGCCGGCAGCGAGAGTGACCTGAAAATCATGCAACCCATCCGGATGGGGATCGTCGGAGTTGGCAAGATCGCACGCGATCAGCACATTCCCCGCATCGCCGCCAATCCAGCGTTCGAGCTGGCCGCTGTCGCGAGCCGCCATGGCACGGTCTCGGGCGTAGCAAACTTTACGACCTTGGAGCAAATGCTGGCGGGCGTGCCCCACCTGGACGCGGTGGCCATCTGCACACCGCCCCAGACCCACTATGACATGGCGCGAAAGGTACTCAGCGCCGGCCGCCACGTGCTCATGGAGAAGCCGCCTTGCGCCTCCCTCGCGCAGTTGGATCACCTCGTGCAACTCGCGCGCGATGTGGGCTGCTCGCTGTATCAAACATGGCACTCCCAACACGCGCGGGCCGTCGATCCTGCCCGGGTTCTGTTGCAGAAACGCCAGATCGAGCGCGTGCACATCACCTGGAAGGAGGACGTACTGCGCTGGCACCCCGGGCAGAGCTGGATCTGGGAAGCCGGCGGTTTCGGCATTTTCGACCCCGGCATGAACGCCCTGTCGATCCTGACCAGGCTGATTCCGGAGGCTGTGTTTCCCCGCAGCGCGCGCCTGTTTGTGCCAGTCAATTGTGTCGCACCGATCGCGGCGGACCTGGAGCTCACGACCGCCAGCGGCATCGACATCACCGCCGAGTTCGATTTCCGTGAGACCGGCCCGCAGCGCTGGAACATCGACCTCGAAACCAACCAGGGCACGCTGAAGCTCACCGCCGGAGGCGGCCAGTTGACGCTCGAGGGCCAGGCGGTGCCACTCGATGCCGGCTCGCTGGAAGGTGAATACGAGGCCATCTATCGGCGCTTCCGCGACCTCGTCGCCCGCAGGGAATCGGACGTCGATGCACGCCCGCTGCAACTCGTCTCCGATATATTCCTGGTGGCCCGACAGATTCCGGTGGAAGCTTTCGAGGATCCGGCCGCCAGCGGATGAGCCGGCTCACAACCCGTGCGACACTGGCGCCCGTGGAGCAGCAAAATGGTGTGGAAATTCGCGGGACTACGAAGAATTTTACGCTTGCGTGCTCCCCCGATTGGTGCCATTTTGTCTGACTATTGAACTGGCGGCTGCTCCCCTCGATTCCCCGCATTTATCAGCGAAAACGGCTCATGACGATATCGAAACCCAACCGACCTGCCACCCTGCGCTCCCGTGCCTGGTTCGACGATCCGGCCAACACCGACATGACCGCCCTGTACCTGGAGCGGTACATGAATTTCGGGCTTTCCCTGGAGGAGCTGCAGTCCGGCAAGCCCATCATCGGCATTGCCCAGACCGGCAGCGATCTGTCGCCGTGTAACCGCCATCACCTGGTGCTGGCGGAGCGGGTGCGCGAAGGCATTCGGGAAGCCGGCGGCCTGGTGTTGGAGTTTCCCGTGCATCCCATCCAGGAAACCGGCAAACGTCCCACGGCCGGATTGGACCGGAACCTGGCCTACCTCGGCCTGGTCGAGCTGCTGTTCGGCTATCCCCTGGACGGCGTGGTCCTCACCATCGGCTGCGACAAGACGACACCCGCCTGCCTGATGGCGGCGGCCACCGTGAACATTCCGGCCATCGCGCTCTCGGTCGGACCGATGCTCAACGGTTGGTTCAAAGGCGAGCGCACCGGTTCCGGGACTATCGTCTGGCGGGCGCGTGAAATGCTGGCGAAAGGCGAGATCGACCGCCAGGGATTCATCAAGCTCGTGGCTTCTTCCGCACCCTCCACCGGCTACTGCAACACCATGGGCACGGCGACTACCATGAACAGCCTCACGGAGGCCTTGGGAATGTCACTGCCCAATTCCGCGGCCATTCCGGCGCCCTACCGGGATCGACAGGAGTGCGCCTGGCACACCGGCAAGCAGATCGTCGAAATGGTGGCGGCCGACCGCAAACCCTCGGATATCCTCACGCGGGACGCGTTCATCAACGCCATCCGTGTGAACAGCGCCATCGGGGGATCGACCAACGCCCCGATTCACCTCAACGCTCTGGCACGGCATATTGGTGTTCCGCTGAGCATCGACGACTGGCAGACCTACGGGCGCGACATCCCGCTGCTGGTGAACCTCCAGCCCGCGGGGGAATACCTCGGCGAGGACTACTATCGCGCCGGCGGCGTACCTGCCATCGTCGCCGAGCTCATGAAGGAAGGATTGATCGAGGAATCGGCACTGACCGTGAACGGACGCACCCTGGGGGAGAACTGCCGTAACGCCCGCATCGAGGATGAGCGGGTGATCCGCCCCTTCCGGCGGCCGCTGAAGGAAAAGGCCGGATTCTCGGTTCTGCGCGGCAACCTGTTCGATTCCGCCATCATGAAAACCAGTGTCATCGGCGAGGAATTTCGCGCCCGCTACCTGTCGGACCCGGCCGACCCCGAGGCCTTCGAGGGGCGGGCGGTGGTGTTTGATGGCCCGGAGGACTATCACGCGCGCATCGACGATCCGGCCTTGCAGATCGACGATCGCACCATCCTGTTCATGCGCGGCGCCGGCCCCATCGGCTATCCGGGCGCTGCCGAGGTGGTGAATATGCGCGCCCCGGCATACCTGATCCGGGAAGGCATTCATAACCTGCCCTGCGTGGGCGACGGGCGACAGTCCGGAACCTCGGCCTCCCCCTCGATTCTCAATGCCTCTCCGGAAGCGGCGGCCGGCGGTGGCCTGGCGCTGCTGCGGACCGGCGATCGGATCCGAATTGACTTACGTCGCGGAGAGGCCAATCTGCTGGTGAGCAATGAGGAGCTCGAGGCACGGCGCCGGGAGCTGCAGGCCCGGGGCGGCTACCCCATTCCCCCGAGCCAGACGCCATGGCAGGAAATGCAGCGGGCGACCATCGGCCAGATGGACACCGGCGCGGTGTTGGAAGATTCGGTAAAATATCAACGACTGGCGCAAACTGTTGGCGTCCCGAGGCACAACCACTGAGGTTCATGGAGAACTACCGGGTCATCGAGCGACCACTGCGTGATCAACTCGGCGAAGGATTGCTATGGTCCGAGCGCGAGAACGCGGTCTATTGGGTCGATATTCTGGCGCAGTCCCTGCATCGCCTGTCGCTGGCCGACGAAGGGCTGACCTCCTGGCCCATGCCGCAGCGGATCGGCTG
>Ga0070741_10015723_pt1 | contig 12760 bp, 11 predicted proteins | sample Coa_R1_4_FD_66440 | JGI IMG/M metagenome (GOLD analysis project Ga0070741, IMG submission 66440) | Surface soil microbial communities from Centralia Pennsylvania, which are recovering from an underground coalmine fire - Coalmine... | ecosystem: Environmental > Terrestrial > Soil > Unclassified ...
TTCGTGACTACCGTCGCGCCCGCCCGCCGGGCCCGCCGAGCGGTGTCGTCGAGCGACCCGTCGTCGACCACGATGATCTCGTCGAGCAGGCCCATGTCCTCGAGTGCAGGACACGTAGCCACGATCGGCTCGATGGTGACGGACTCGTTGCGAGCCGGGATGCACGCTGCGACCGTCATCCCACCCTTGATATCGGCGACGGACCGCCCGGCGCCCGTGGCGGTCGCCGGCTTGGCCCGCCCCTCGAGTTCGACCATCGTCATCGAGCTGCCCCAGCCAACGAGAAGAACTCGGCGCGGGACCTCGGGTCGTCGCGCAACAAGCCCTGGAGCGCAGAGGTGACCGTGAGCGCCCCGTGTGCCTCGACGCCGCGAAGCGACATGCAGAGGTGCTCGGCCTGCACGACGACTCCGACTCCTTTCGGCTCGAGGTGCTCAGTCAACCAGTCCGCCACCTGCTTGGTCAGTCGCTCCTGAACCTGCAGGCCGCACGCGAAGAGTTCGACAACACGAGCCAACTTCGACAACCCGAGGATGCGCTCGCCGGGCAGGTAGGCGACGTGGGCCACCCCCTTGAAGGGGAGTAAGTGGTGTTCGCACAATGAGTGGAACGGGATGTCTCGGACGATCACCAGCTCGTCGTACGCGTCGTCGTTGGGGAACGTCGTCAGGTTGAACTGCCGCGGTGTGAGCATCTCTGCGAACGCGGCGGCCACTCGGCGGGGGGTGTCGGCGAGGTGGGGACCGTCGGGGTCCTGACCGAGAGCGACGAGCAGGTCTGCCACGGCGACGCGAGCGGCGTCGAGATCGATGCGGACCTCTCCCCGGACAACCCGAAGCGTCGGGACCTCGTCAGTCGTGGATTCGAGGGCGGCGACGGCCACTGCGGTACACCTCTTCTATTGGGGATCGCGACCCACAATAGAAGAGGTCGTTTCTTAAGTCAAGAGAGATAGATTTTACAATCCTCCAGGTTGGCTCTATCGACAACGAGAGCTAGCGATAGTAATGTAGCGAGATGATCGAAGACTTCGAGGAGCAGATCGCGGGCATTGCCACCCTTAATGACCCCATCCGGCGCTCGCTCTACCGTCTCGTAGTCGACAGCCCGGAGCCGGTCGGCCGGGAGCAGGCAGCGGCTGCCGTCGGCGTGCAGAAGACCTTGGCCGCGTTCCACCTCGACCGACTGGTCGATGCGGGCTTGCTCTCGACCGAGTTCCGCCGGCTGACCGGGCGAACGGGTCCCGGAGCCGGACGTCCGGCCAAGCTCTATCGCCGGTCGGACCAGCAGATCGAGATCTCCCTACCCGCGCGCGAGTACGACCTGGCCGGCCGGCTGCTGGCGGAGGCCATCGCCTTGGCCGAGGCGAGCGGGCGAGGTGTTCGGGATGAGCTTCAGAGAGTGTCGTCGGCGTTCGGCCGACACCTCGGTGAAGAGGCGGTCGCACGGGCCGGCAATCGCCCCTCGAAGGCCAAGCAGCGCGAGGCGCTCCTCGAAGTGCTCAGGAGCCATGGCTTCGAGCCGCGCAGCGACGATGGCGAGGTCGTGCTGGCGAACTGTCCCTTCCACACGCTGGCACACCAGTTCACCGAGGTGGTGTGCGGGATGAATCTTCATCTGATGACGGGACTACGCAGCGCCCTCGACCTGGGTGAGTCCAAGCTGCAGCCGCGGCTGCAGCCGGAGCCAGGCCAATGCTGCGTGAGGTTCTGCAACACCGCGGCGTAGCGTTCGATTACGCCACCTCATGGCGGCGGTCAACGACAGGCACCGTCGCGAGCTGAGCTCGGTAGCGCGCGACCACCGACTGGCGGCGCAGCTCGCTGACCACGAACGACGACAACAGCGCGAAGACAATCAGTAGCAGCATCTCGTACCTCCTGGTCAGGATAACTCTAGCACAGGCTAGAAAAAAGCTGCTAGTCTCACGGCTGATGAACCGACGGGTCGAGCGGGTGTCGTTCGAGGGCTCAGCGGGTGATCGCCTCGACGCACGGCTCGATCTTCCGGCCAGCTCGCCGCGCGCGTTTGCGCTGTTCGCTCACTGCTTCACCTGCTCGAAGGAGTCGCCTGCCGCGACCCGCATCACGCGTGGCCTCGTCGAGCTCGGGATCGGTGTCCTGCGGTTCGACTTCACCGGGCTTGGCGGCAGCCACGGCGACTTCGCGAACACCAACTTCTCGTCCAACGTCGATGACCTGGTCCGAGCAGCCGACATGCTGCGCGCTCGGCAGGCGGCCCCCAAGATCCTCGTGGGTCACAGTCTTGGCGGCGCCGCCATCCTCGCCGCCGCGTCTCGGGTTCCAGAGGCCGTCGCGGTGGCGACCATCGGCGCGCCCTTCGACCCGGCGCAGGTGACCCGACTGTTTGCAGCCTCCGCGGTCTCCGAGCTCGATCGAGCAGGCGAGGTCACGGTCGACATCGGAGGCCGACCCTTTTCGCTTCGCCGCCAGTTCCTCACCGACGTCAGCGCCCAGAACCTCACGGACGCCATCGCCGGGCTGCGGCGGGCGCTGCTCGTCTTCCATGCTCCGCGCGACGAGCTCGTCGACATCGAGAACGCCCGCCGCATCTTCGAGGTCGCCAAGCACCCGAAGAGCTTCGTCTCACTCGATGACGCCGACCACCTTCTCACCAGGCGGGCTGACGCGGCCTACGTCGCTCACGTCCTGGCGGCGTGGGTCAGCCGGTATCTGGGCGACGAAGTCGCGTACGAAGCTGCGCTGCCAGCCGACGGGAGCGTGGTTGTGACCGACGCGCCCGACGGCAAACTCGCGCAGCAGATCCGGGCCGGAAGCCACACTCTCGTCGCCGACGAGCCCAGGCCGGTGGGAGACGACACGGGACCCACGCCGTACGACCTGCTTCTCGCCTCGCTGGGTGCGTGTACGGCCATGACCGTCCGGATGTACGCGGCGCGAAAGGCATGGCCGTTGGAGCGCGTGTCGGTTCGGCTGACGCACGGCCGGGCGCATGCCACCGACGCCCGTGACAGCGAGGCCGGTCATTCCATGATCGACCGCATCGAGTTGCTGCTCGAGCTCGGAGGCCCGCTCACCGACGAGCAGACAGATCGCCTGCTCGAGATCGCGCAGCGGTGCCCCGTTCACCGCACCCTGGACGGGGAAAAGGAGATCATCACGCAGCTGGAGGCGGCTCCGGGGCCTCAGGCACTGTCCCCGTCTCCCAGCGACACCGCCGCCTGACTCGAGGGGATTGCAACGATGTCAAGCTCGTGGAGGCCGGCAAGACCACTACAGTCTCGCGATCGCTGGTTTCTATGACTGACTCATGCCGTCCATGATGCCGGCCGGGTTCATCGGGCACGGCAGCCCGATGAACACCCTCGACCACAACCGTTACACCGACGCTTGGCGAGCCTTCGGCGCCTGCGTCGAGCGGCCCCAAGCCGTGTTGGTGATCTCGGCGCACTGGTACACGAACGCCACCGCGGTCACAGCCATGGAACAGCCTCGAACCATCCACGACTTCTACGGCTTCCCCGACGAGCTGTTCGCATTCGACTACCCCGCGCCGGGAAGCACCGAGGTGGCCGAGCTCGTCGCCGAGACGGTCAGGCCCCGCTGGGTCGGCCTCGACCGTGACAGCTGGGGGCTCGACCACGGCACTTGGTCGGTGCTCGCCCACATGTTTCCGAACGCGGATGTCCCGGTCGTACAGCTGTCGATCAACGCGCTGCAGCCGCTTGATTATCATTTCGATATCGGTGCCCGCCTTGCACCACTGCGCGACCGCGGCGTTCTGATCCTCGGTAGTGGCAACGTCGTGCACAACCTCCGGCGCATCGCCTGGGAAGAGCCCGCTGCCGGTTTCGACTGGGCGGAACGGTTCGATGACGCCGCCGCCACCCTCATGCGCGGCGCTCCCGGCGACATCCTCGAGCTCGCGGAGCACTCCGACTACGCCCTCGCAGTGCCCACGCCGGATCACTTCATCCCACTGCTCTACATCGCCGCCCTGGCGGCGACATCGGAGGAGACGCCAGACGTGCTCGTCGACGGATACGCGTACGGCTCGCTGTCGATGACCTGCTACACCCTCGGGGCGGACTGCCCGCAGCCGAGCGGCGACGCCGGTGCGGGAACCATCGTGGGTTCGGCACCGCCGGAGCAGGCCAACATCTGAGCAACACGTTCGCTCCTTGCGCTCACACGCGCTGCCTCGCGTCGGGCTCGTACGTGTTCGCGCCGACAGTTATAGAGTCATCCCAAACGACAAGGAGGCAGGCATGCGGAGCACTACTGCTCCCGCGGCCACCTCGGATCGTGTCGTCGAGGGGAAGAACTGCGGGCAGACGTGGGCTTATGCCCGATGGATGCTCGTGGGAGTCGCCCTGTAGCCACGCGCTCCCACACGGGCTTCCAGGGCAGACGTGGGAAGGCGCCCCAGTGCGCGTCGAAGCGGCGCATCCGACACGCAAAAGCTCTACATGCTGCGGTTCGTCTCGCGTCGGTGTCTTCGCCCGGAGTGGTCGGCCTACTCGAGACCAGCGCCCTTCCAGAGACGGACTCCGCCGAGCAGCCCGCCGTCGTTGCCGACCTGGCGCACCTTGGCCGCGAGCCCGGGAAGCTCTCGCTGGAGCCGGTCGGTGTCTACCGTCGCGGCGTTGCCGCCCCCGAGCAGGATGGCGTCGGGGCAGATCAGCGCGTCGAGGGCGACGAGCGCTTTGCGCACGCGCCGGTTCCACCGCTTGCCACCGAGCTTCTTGCGCGCCCGGTCCCCGACGTAGTCGTTGTAGGTGTCGCCGGTGACCGCTGGGTGGTGAGCCAGCTCGAGATGAAGTGCCAGGCGACCGTCCCGGAAGACGGCCGAGCCCAGCCCGGTGCCGAGCGTCAGCACGAGCTCGAGGCCCTTCCCGCTCACGACACCGGCGCCTTGCACATCGGCATCGTTGGCCACTCGGACCGGAGCGCCGAGCGCGGTGGCGAGCGCGCCGGCCAGGTCGAAGTCCGCCCACTTCACGACGAGCGCCTGCTTGACAGCGCTCCCTGGCCCATGTGCCGTGACGAAGTGTGGTGCTGTCACGACGTGCCCGGCACGGACCACGCCCGGAAAGCCGGCTGAAACCCGCTGATACGGCGGGAGCCCTTTCACCAACTGGACGAGGTCGGCGACGAGCTTCTCGGGCGGACACGGATAGGTCGTGTCGACCCGTACCCGGGCGTGCTCGGGCTGCCCGTGGGGGTCGAGCACCGTGGCCTTGAGGCCGGTGCCGCCGATGTCGATGACGAGCGTGTGCACGACCGAGTCATCCGGCATCGTCCGACACCGTAGAACCAGGCCGGGCGCCGCGGTCACCGGGGCGTCACCGGCTGCGAAGCTTGGTCCGTGAAGGCGATCACCGTGGCTCCCGGACAGGCCGGATCGGCAGCGCTCGAGGACGTTCCCGACCCGCCCGAGGCCGACGGGCCCGTTGTCGTCGAGACGCTGGCCATCGGGATCTGCGGGACCGACATCGAGATCACCAGCGGGCATTACGGCTGGGCGCCGCCCGGCCGTGACCGTCTCGTGCTCGGTCACGAGTCACTCGGGCGGGTGAAGGAGGCGCCAGCCGGCAGCGGACTGTCCGTGGGATCGCTCGCGGTCGGAATCGTCCGACGCCCTGATCCCGAGCCCTGTGCGAACTGCGCGGTGGGTGAGTGGGACATGTGCCGCAACGGCAACTACACCGAACGTGGAATCAAGCAGCGCGACGGCTACGGATCCGAGCGATACCGCATCGAGCCCGAGTTCGTCGTGGAGGTCGACCCCGCGCTCGCACACGTCGGCGTCCTGCTCGAGCCCACCAGCGTCGTGGCCAAGGCATGGGACCAGATCGAGCGAATCGGGAGTCGAGCGACCTGGAAGCCGCGGCGGGTGCTGGTGACCGGTGCAGGCCCCATCGGCCTGTTGGCATCGCTGTTGGCCGTGCAACGCGGTCTCGACGTACACGTCTTCGACCTCGCGACCGATGGACCGAAGCCGGGACTCGTGGCCGCCCTGGGCGCCACGTATCACACAGGCGACATCGCAGACGCGTGCGCCGGTGCCGACGTGGTCATCGAGTGCACCGGCGTCGGACAACTCGTGTTCGACGCCATGGAGCACGTGAGCGCGGACGGGATTGTCTGTCTGGTGGGGGTGTCGCCCGCGGGCCGGCAGCTCAACGTCGATGCGGGCGCCCTCAACACCGACATGGTGCTGGGCAACCGCGTCGTCTTCGGGTCGGTCAACGCCAACCGGAGCCACTACGAGGCCGCCGCCACCGCCTTGGCGCGTGCCGATCGGGCATGGCTGGAAGGCCTCATCAGTCGGCGCGTGCCGCTCGAAGACTGGACGCAGGCCCTTCAGCGTCAGGACGGTGACGTCAAGGTCGTCATCGAGTTCAGCTGAGCGGCGTGCGACGTCACCGGGCGAGCACCGATCTGGTCTCGGCCGCGATCTGCCTGTCCTCACGGGAGGTGACGACAAGCGTGGCCGCCGCCGCGTCGGGGTCACCGACGTTGGCATCCGCCGCCGCCGTGGCGTTGGCTGTCGGATCCAACGACAGGCCGAGGTAGGCCAGACCCGCGCTCGCGTCGGCTCGCACCCGCGCCGAGTGTTCGCCCACACCGCCGGTGAAGACCAGCGCATCGAGCCCGCCCAATGACGCCGTCATGGATGCAACCGAGGACCGCAGCCGGTGGACGTACACGTCGTAGGCGAGGCGCGCGGCGGGGTCGTGATGGGCGAGGCCGGCTTCCACGTCGCGCATGTCGCCCGAAGGTCCGAAAAGCCCGAGCAGACCCGATTGACGTTCGAGCGCCGCTTCAACGTCGGACGCGAGGAGTCCGTGCTCGCGCTGCAGCCACGTGAGGGCGCCGGGGTCGACGCTGCCCGCGCGGGTCGCCATCACGAGTCCATCGAGAGGGGTGAACCCCATCGTCGTGTCGACCGACTTGCCGCCGGCCACGGCGCAGAGCGATGCGCCCGCGCCGAGGTGAGCCGTGACCAGTCGGAGCTCCTCGACGGGACGCCCGAGCAATTCGGCCGCCCTCCGGCTGGCCCACTCATGGCTCAGCCCGTGGAACCCGTACCGGCGGACACCCAGCTCCCGCCAGGCGGGCGGGAGCGCGTAGGTGGCAGCGGCGGCGGGAAGGGTGGCGTGGAAGGCGGTGTCGAAGCACGCAACCGCGGGGACGCCGGGCAGCAACGCGGTGGCGGCGCGGATGCCGGCGAGAGCCCGAGGTTGGTGCAGTGGAGCGAGAGGCGTGAGTGCCTCGATGGTCGCGAGCGCCTCGGCGTCGATCACGACCGGGCCTCGCATGTCCGGCCCGCCGTGCACCACCCGGTGGCCGATGGCGTCGGGGGCACCTGCCTGTTCGATGACCTTGTCGAGCGCCGAGGTGTCCTGGCCGTCCCACGCGTCGACATCGGCGGCGGCGACGACTGCGTCGGCGTCGTCCAGCACGCTGAGCTTGAGGGTGCTCGAGCCGGCGTTGACGACGAGGACCAGGCTCACCCCGGCCACGCCCAGTCGCGCACGGCGGGTTCGTCGTCGCCGTGCTCGCGCGTCCAGGCGCGGGCGACAGCTCGCTCGTCGACCATCTGCTGGCGCACTTCGACCGCTCGCGACCCGAGGCCGGGGACGCGGTCGATGACGTCCATCACCAGGTGGAAGCGGTCGAGATCGTTCATCATCACCATGTCGAAGGGGGTGGTCGTGGTGCCCTCCTCCTTGTAACCGCGCACGTGGAAGTTGCCGTGGTTCGTGCGCCGGTAGGCGAGGCGATGAATCAGCCACGGATAGCCGTGGTAGGCGAACACCACCGGACGGTCGGGCGTGAAGATGGCGTCGAACTCGCGGTCGGGCAACCCGTGCGGATGCTCGGTGTCGGGCTGGAGGCGCATGAGGTCGACGACGTTGACGACACGCACCTTGAGCTGGGGCAGGTGCTGGCGCAGGAGGCTGACGGCGGCCAGCGTCTCCAACGTGGGCACGTCGCCCGCGCAGGCCATGACCACGTCGGGATCGTCGGCGCCGCGGCTGGCCCAGTCCCACACGCCCAGGCCACGGGCGCAGTGCAGCACCGCGTCGTCGATGGCCAGCCACGTCGGCGAGGGTTGCTTGCCGGCCACGATGACGTTGACGTAGTCGCGGCTGCGGAGGCAGTGGTCGGCCACCGACAGGAGACAGTTGGCGTCGGGTGGCAGGTACACGCGCACCACCTCGGCCTTCTTGTTCATGACGTGGTCGATGAAACCGGGATCCTGGTGAGAGAAGCCGTTGTGGTCCTGGCGCCACACGTGCGAGCTCAGCAGGTAGTTGAGCGACGCGATCGACCGGCGCCACTCGAGGTGGCGGGTGACCTTCAGCCACTTGGCGTGCTGGTTGAACATCGAGTCGATGATGTGGATGAAGGCCTCGTAGCAGGAGAACAACCCGTGCCGCCCGGTGAGGAGGTAGCCCTCCAACCAGCCCTGGCAGGTGTGCTCCGACAGGATCTCGAGCACCCGTCCGTCATGGGCGAGGTGCTCGTCCACGGGAAGCGTCGTGCCCTCCCACTGCTTCGATGTCGCCTCGTAGACCGCGCCGAGGCGGTTGGACTCGGTCTCGTCGGGACCGACGATGCGGAAGTTGCGGCGCTCGGCGTTGGACCGGACGACGTCGCGCAGGAAGGTCCCGAGCACGCGCGTGGGCTCACTCATCGTGGCACCGGGGGTGGCGACCTCGACGGCGTAGTCACGGAAGTCGGGCAGCTCGAGGTCATGGAGCAGCAGGCCTCCGTTGGCATGGGGGTTGGCGCCCATGCGGCGTGGTCCCTGCGGGGCGGGGGCGAGCACGTCGGATCGGGGGCTGCCGTCGGGGCTGAAGAGCTCCTCCGGGCGGTAGCTGCGCATCCAGGTCTCGAGCAGGGCCAGATGGTCCGGGTTGGTGCGCACCTCGGACAGCGGTACCTGGTGCGACCGCCACGTGCCCTCGACCGGCAGGCCATCCACCTCGGCCGGGCCGGTCCAGCCCTTGGGCGTGCGCAACGCGATCATCGGCCAGCGCGGGCGCGTGCTCGCCTCGACGCCCGAGCGGGCCAGGCGCTGGATCTCGGCGATGTCGTCGAGGGCGTCGTCGAGGGCTGCGGCCAACTCCTGGTGCACCGACGTCGGGTCGTCGCCCTCGACGAGGAGGGGGCGGTGGCCATAGCCCTCGAGGAGGCGCGTCAGCTCGCCGGGTGCGAGGCGCGCCAGCACGGTGGGGTTGGCGATCTTCCAGCCGTTGAGATGCAGGATCGGCAGCACGGCGCCGTCGTGGGTCGGATCGAGGAACTTGTTGGAGTGCCAGCTCGTCGCCAGCGCGCCGGTCTCCGCCTCCCCGTCGCCGATCACGCAGGCCACCAGCAGGCCCGGGTTGTCGAAGGCGGCGCCGTAGGCGTGGCCCAGCGAGTAGCCCAGCTCACCGCCCTCGTTGATCGAGCCGGGTGTCTCCGGCGCGGCGTGGCTGGGGATACCGCCGGGGAAGGAGAACTGGTGGAACAGCCGCTGCATACCCTCGAGGTCCTGTGAGACGGCCGGGTACACCTCGCTGTAGGTGCCCTCGAGCCAGGTGTTGGCCACCATGCCCGGGCCCCCGTGACCGGGGCCGCAGATGTAGATGGCGTCGAGGTCGCGGTCCACGATCACCCGATTGAGATGCGCGTACACGAGGTTGAGGCCGGGTGTCGTGCCCCAGTGGCCCAGCAGACGGGGCTTGATGTGCTCGGGCCGAAGCGGTTCGCGCAGCAGTGGGTTGGCCAGCAGGTAGATCTGCCCGACCGACAAGTAGTTGGCTGCACGCCACCACGCATCGATGCGCGCCAGCTCGTCGGGTCCGAGCGGGTCGTGGCGGGTCTGATCCTGCGCGGTCATACCGCCCAGCCTGCCAGGCGATGGCGACCGTTACGCTCGGCCATGCACGAGTCTCACGTGAGCGCGACGTGAACGTCGCCGGTTCGGCGACGCCGGCGCGGCTCGAGCTTGCGGCTGCGTGCGCCCAGCCCGCGGCGCACGTCGTGCGAGACCTTGCCACCAGCGACTCGGGCCTCACATCCGAGGAGGCTGCAACCCGGCAGCGTGCGTTCGGTGCGAACGTGCTGGCCGAGCACAGGGTCACCGCGTTCGGCGTGCTGTTCCGGCAGCTCCGCAACCCGTTACTCATCTTGTTGCTGGCGGCCGCGGCCGTGTCGGCGGGAACCGGCGACGTCACCGACGGCGGCATCATCACCGCCATCGTGCTGTTGAGCGTGGGGCTGGGCTTCGTCAACGAGTACCGCTCCGAGATGGCGGTGGCTGCCCTGCACGCCAACATCCACCACGAGACCCTGGCCTGGCGCGACGGCGCGCAGGTTCCCCTCGACGTCCGCGAGCTGGTACCCGGCGATGTCGTGGCGCTGCGGGTGGGAGACATCGTTCCCGCGGATGTTCGGCTGCTCGAGGCGACGCAACTCGAGTGCGACGAGGCGGTGCTCACGGGCGAGTCCATGCCTGCGGTCAAGTCGGTCGCGCCGCGCTCGACCGACTCGTCGGTGGACCTGCCCTCTTGCGCCTTCATGGGCACCGTGGTCCATCAGGGCTCGGGACGGGCCGTCGTGGTGGCGACGGCCTCGGCGACCGCGTTCGGCAAGATCGCCGTCGGGCTCGGCGAGCGGCAGGCCGAAACGGCGTTCCAGGCCGGGTTGCGGGACTTCTCCAAGCTCCTCGTCCGCGTGGCCGCGGTGCTGACCATCTCGATCTTCGTGATCAACGTCGCCTTCTCGCGGCCGCTGCTCGACGCCCTGTTGTTCTCGCTCGCCATCGCTATCGGCATCACGCCGCAGCTACTCCCGGCCATTGTGAGCGTGAGCCTGTCGACCGGTGCGCGCCAGCTGGCGCGGCGCCGCGTGCTCGTCAAGCGTCTGGTCACCATCGAGGACCTCGGCAACATCGAGGTGCTGTTCACCGACAAGACGGGCACCCTCACCGAAGGCGCCATCACCTTCGATGAGGCGCTCGATGCCGGCGGACAGCCGTCGACCACGCCACTCGTGCTCGGGCTGGTGTGCAACGAGGCGACGATGACCCCCACCGGGCCGGTGGGGGGCAACGCCCTCGACGTGGCGTTATGGGAGGCGCCGGCGGCCGGCGAGCTGGCGAAGAGCCCGACCGGCCCCGCCGCCTACCAGCGCGTCGGGCTGCTGCCGTTCGACCATGACCGCCAGCTGGCCTCGGTCGTGGCCCGCGCGCCCGACGGTGCCACGGTGCTCGTGACCAAGGGTGCCCCCGAGGCGCTGCTCAGCCGCTGTGTCGACACCGCACCCGCGGCCAAGGACGCACTCGAGCGGTTGTTCGGCGAGGGCGCGCGCGTCGTCGCGGTGGCGACGCGCGACGCACCGGGGCTGGCGCAGCCCCAGCCGGCCGACGAGAAAGATCTCCGGCTGGCCGGCTTCTTGACCTTCGTCGACCGGCCCAAGCCCGATGCCGGCGCCTCCATCGCCAAGCTCAACAAGATCGGCATCGCGGTGAAGATCATCACCGGCGACAACGGCATCGTGGCCGCCAAGGTGTGTCACGACATCGGGCTCGAGGTCGAGAAGGTTCTCACCGGCGCCGAGCTCGACCGGCTGAGCGACGACGAGCTGGCGGCGGCCATTCCCCACGTCACCGTGTTCGCCCGAGTGAGCCCCGACCAGAAGTCGCGGATCATCAAGGTGGCCCGCCGTACCGGCGTCGACGTGGCCTTCATGGGTGACGGCGTCAACGACGCCGTCGCGCTGCACGCTGCGGACGTCGGTATCTCCGTCGAGTCCGCCACCGACGTGGCGAAGGACGCGGCCGACATCGTGCTGCTCGACAAGGACCTCGGCGTGCTGGCCGACGGCGTGATGGAGGGCCGCCGCATCTTCGCCAACACCCTCAAGTACGTGTTGATGGCCACGTCGTCGAACTTCGGCAACATGTTCAGCGCGGCCGGCGCATCGCTGTTCCTGACCTTCCTCCCGATGCTCCCGTCGCAGATCCTGCTCAACAACCTGCTCTACGACGTGGGACAGCTCGCCATTCCCACCGACAACGTCGATCCCGAGGTGCTCGCCCGACCAGCCGCGTGGGACATCTCGTTCGTGCGCCGCTTCATGAGCGTCTTCGGCCCCGTGAGCTCGATCTTCGACTTCGCCACGTTCTTCGTGATGATCGCCATCCTGCACGCCAGCCACGCCGAGTTCCGCAGTGGCTGGTTCGTCGAGTCACTCGCCACCCAGACCCTCGTCGTGTTCCTGATCCGCACGCGGCGCGTCCCGTTCTTCCGCAGCCGGCCGAGCATCCCCATGATGATCACGCCGGTCGCATGTGCCGTCGTCGGCGCGGTGCTTCCGTTCAGTCCTCTGGCTTACTTCCTCGGCTTCACCGCCCTACCGCTGAGCTTCTTCCTCATCCTCACGGGCATGATCGCCATCTACCTCGTGCTCGTCGAGTTCGCCAAGAGCCGCTTCTACGCCGCCCAGGCGCATCCACGCCGGCCCCCGCCCACGCCGGGCCAGCGCCTCGAGCGACGTGTCGCTCGGCGTGCCGCCCCGTTCGTCCACCACCATCACCTGGGACAGCGCGGCCACCTGCGACAGCGGGGCGACGTCAGCGGCCCTGCTCGAGGGTGACGTCCAGCCGCCCCGCGCGCTCGTCCACGACCAGTTCGTGTGTGCCGTCGGGTCGGCGGGTGACCTGCAGATCGACGGAGGCGTCGCCGACGGTCAGTTGCTCGAGCCGTATCTCGGACAGC